>Ga0209231_1000501_pt1 | contig 21492 bp, 16 predicted proteins | sample Deesub45470m_DNA_FD_188086 | JGI IMG/M metagenome (GOLD analysis project Ga0209231, IMG submission 188086) | Deep subsurface microbial communities from North Pacific Ocean - 450_OLKR46/470m Metagenome (SPAdes) (version 2) | ecosystem: Environmental > Terrestrial > Deep subsurface > Unclassified ... | reverse complement strand
GCGCAACACCTTGCGCGGCAGCGATTTCCCGCCGGCGGCGATTGAAAAAGGGTGTGCGGTCGCCGGTATCGACGGCGAGCGTCGGGGCGAGACCTTGACTCTGGCTGAATTTGCAACCCTGGCGACCGCTCTGGCGGCCGCAATAACCGCAGGTGAGGACAACGCATGACCGACTGGATTGCCAAGGTCAATAATCAACCTATTCGGCAGTTTGATTTTGATAATATGGTGCAGGGGTTCGCTTTTGAGCAACATCGCAAAACAGTTGATCAACTTGCTGAAACCGAATTGACCGCATTGCGCGAACTGGCCCTGGAAAAACTTCTGGCCCGGGAACTTATTTTTCAGGAAGCGATGGCGCGCGGTATTGTCGCCGACGAGGCGGCGATTGATGCCGAGCGGCAGAAAATTGTCGCCAATTTTCCGAGTGAAGATGAATTTTACGCCGTTCTGGAGCGGGCCGGAATCAGCCCCTTGGACTATCATCGCATGTTACGCCAGGACCTGACGGTCAACCTGTTTGTCGAACAGCACCTGCAGGCACAACCGGAACCGACCGATGAACAGATCACGACCTTTTACACAAACCATCCGGAGAAGATGCTGCGCAAGGGACGCCTGCGGGCCAGCCATATCCTGTTGCGCAGCAAAGCCGGCGAAGAGACTGCGGCTGCCGAGGCGATTGCCAGCTTGCATCAGCGCTGTGAGCGTGAGGATTTCGCTACTTTGGCCCGGGCGCACTCCGCCTGTCCCAGTGCTCCGGGCGGCGGCGATTTAGGCTGGTTTCGACGCGGCGATATGGCCCGGGAGTTTGCTGATGCGGCGTTTGCACTTGCCGTAAATGAAATTTCGACTCCCGTCACCACCCAGTTTGGCGTTCATTTGATCAAGGTCACCGGTCGTGAAGACGACGTCCCCTTATCACTGGACGAGGCCCGGCCGCAGATTATTGCCCTGCTGCGTCAATCGGCTGCCGGACAACAGCTACAGGATTGGGTTGCCGAATTAAAACGCAGAGCGCATATCGAGCTGCCACCAGATCAATAAGCACAAGAAGATCGTGTTAGCCACCAAGACACCAAGTCGCCAAGAAAACCATCTTTAGCGTCAATCACGTCTGTTTGTCCCGACAACTGCGCAGCCAGCTGATTTATCTGGTACATTTGACCAGAGCCACAGACAAGGGAGCGCTTATTATGAAATTGGTTATGACCACCCGTGAACGGTTATCGGCCCGCGATGATTACGCCGACACCCTGCAACAACTGACCGCCACCCTGCAACAGAGTCTCCCCGAACAACAACACCCGCTGGTCGCCGCCTTTATTGAAATACTGGCCGCCGCAACTCCAGCGCACGTTTTTACCTTTTTGGCATCGCCCCGACTCACTGAGCTGCTGCTCGCCTTGTATACACAGCTACGCACCCGGCAGGAGATTGTACAGGTCGCCTGTCTGCCATTTGATCCGAAACAGTTTTTTCTGGTCAGCAACTGCCCGGATACCCCCCATCTGCTGCAGACCATGCAATTGTGTCTGAACTCTCTGCACCGCCACTACCGGGTCATCGCCCACCCGATCTTTCGCGTCCAGCGCTCAACGACTGACCTGGTTGCCTTAAGTCATCTCGGCGCCAAAGCGGGTGAGGCTGAGTCGTTCATCATTATTGAAATCAACGGCATCGACGCCGATGAGGCCAGGCGGACGGCGAGTGCGGTCGCCGATGCCCTGCGCACCGTGCTTCAGGTCGCCGGGTGCCGCTCGGCCATCAACGCCCGGCTGCAGGCTCTGTCGGCGGCACCGGGGATGACCGATTATCAATCGCTCTTAAGCTGGCTATCAAGCGGTAATGCCGACTTTTTTGCCTGCCGCACCCTGCGCATCAACCCTGAGCAGACGCAAATCAGCTGTGACAAGACGCAGACCCTGGGCCTGGCCAATCTGTTTGTCACCGATATCGACCGGCCGCAACCCCTTGACGACTGCCCCCCGACCTTGCGTGAACTGTTATTGCGCTCCGAGGTGGTCGGGATTGAAGTTCTTGACCGGACCAGTCCGTTGCTGCGTGCCGACCGGCTGATTTATCTCGGCGTCCGGGTTGTTGATGCAGACGGCAGCTGGCTGGAACACAGCTTTATCGGCTTGCCGTCCGACCGTAATCGCGGTGAGCCGGTACTGTCGGTACCAGGGCTGCGCAGCAAGATCGAGCAGGCTCTGGCCGATCTGCAGATCCCGGTCGATGCCTACGACTACGGCAAAGTCATGGCCATCTTCAATACTTATCCAAAGATTGAACTGTTCCTCCTTTCACCGGAAGCGATCCGCCAGGCTGTGCACTCATTTACACTGCTGTATCGCCAGGGCCGGGTGCGGGTGATTCCGGTCCCCCAGGTGGCGATTCGCGGCTTGACCCTGCTGTTGATCATGCCGAAAGAGTTTTACTCCGATGCGGTGCTGGCAAGGATGGAGGCCTACCTGTCCCGTTATTGCCGCGGAGCCCAGTTGGCCTCCCAGATTATCCAGCTGACCGATGACTATCTCAGCCTGCATGTCAACCTGCGCTCCTTAAATGACGACATCCAGCTCGATCTCGATCGTCTGGAGCAGGGCTTGACCCAGATGGCCGAACCCTGGACATCGCGCCTGCATCGCCTGCTCGATCGCACGTGTGGTGAGCAGGAAGGCGATCGTTTGCTGCACCTGTACCGGGAGGCCTTCCCGCCGGAATACCAACAGCTGGTTCACCCACGCTTCGCCGTGCGCGACATCCTGCAACTGGAGGAACTCCGCCGCGACCAGACGGAGCGGATCACACTGTGGGGACCGTTCCAGGGCAAGGGCGGGCACTGTCGGCTGCAATTTTACAGTTTGCGGGAATGCTATTTGAACGAGCTGATGCCGTTTCTGGAAAACCTCAACCTGACGGTCATCGATGAAACCGATTTCAATCTCAACAGCCATAGCACCCCCCTGTATATCAAGTCGTTTGCGGTGCGTAACCGTGACCCGAAGGCGCCGGAACTGCACACCCTGCGCCAACCGCTGCTCGACGCCTTGATCGCCCTGCGCTCGGGTCTGGTGGAGAATGATTACCTCAACCGCCTGCTGGTCCTCACCGGGCTTTCCTGGCGTCAGATCGATATTTTCCGCGGTTATCGCAACTACTTCTTCCAGCTGGGGACGCCCTTCAGCAAGCGCCGCGTTGCTTATGCCCTGATCAATAATCCACAAATTGCACTGTTGCTCTATCGCTACTTCGAAGCGCGTTTTGCCCCGAATCCGGACTGGGCTGATGAAATCAGTCGCGAGGATCAGGGGATGATGCCGATCCGGCTGCAGCTCGCCACTGCCCTCGATGCGGTGGCCGATATCGGTGAAGATTCAATTTTGCGCAGTTTTTTCAACCTCATCGATTCGACCGTGCGCACCAACTTTTACCGGAAACCGATGCAGGCCGTCCCTTATTTTGCCTTCAAAATCAGCGCGCTGGGGATCATCGATATGCCGGCGCCGCGGCCGCTGTACGAAATTTTCGTCCATTCGTCACAGATGGAAGGGATTCATCTGCGCGGTGGCAAGGTGGCGCGCGGCGGCATTCGCTGGTCGGATCGCCCCGACGATTTTCGCACCGAAGTGCTCGGTTTGATGAAGACGCAGATGACCAAGAACGCTCTGATCGTGCCGGTCGGTTCCAAAGGCGGCTTTATTGATAAATTGCCGGTCACCTCCCGCGAGCAGGCGCTGGAAAGCGCGCGTGAAGCGTATAAAACCCTCATGCGCGGCCTGCTTGATCTGACCGACAATCGCGTTGCCGGTGAGCTGGTGTCGCCACCGGGGATCATTGCCTACGATGCGCCCGACCCCTATCTGGTGGTCGCCGCCGACAAGGGGACCGCCCATCTCCCCGATACCGCCAACGCGGTGTCGGCCGAGTACAACTTCTGGCTCGGGGATGCTTTTGCCAGCGGCGGCTCACAGGGGTACGATCACAAAGCGCTGGCGATTACCGCCCGCGGCGCCTGGGAGTCGGTCAAACGCCATTTCTGGGAAATGAACCTCGATGTGCAGAGCGAACCGTTTACAGTCGTCGGTATCGGCGATATGAGTGGTGACGTGTTCGGCAACGGCATGCTCCAGTCGCGGCAGATTCGCCTGCTGGCGGCGTTTGACCACCGGCACATCTTTCTCGATCCGAATCCCGATGCCGAACGTTCTTTTGTCGAACGTCAGCGCCTGTTTGCCTTGCCCCGGTCATCCTGGGCCGATTACGATACCAGCCTGATCTCTGCCGGTGGCGGCGTCTGGCCGCGCTCGACCAAGGAGATTCCCCTGTCCGAAACACTGCGGAACTGGCTCGGGGTGCGTCATGCATCCCTCGATGGCCAGAGCTTGATCCGGCGCCTGCTCATGGCCGAGGTCGATCTGCTCTGGAACGGCGGTATCGGCACCTATGTCAAGGCCAGCAGCCAGAGCCACGACGCGGTCGGCGACCGGGCCAATGACGCGGTACGCATCGACGCGCCGGAACTGCACGCCAAAGTGGTGGGTGAGGGGGGGAACCTCGGCATGACCCAGTTGGCCCGGATTGAATATGCCCGCCTCGGCGGCCGGCTCTATACCGACGCCATCGACAACTCGGCCGGCGTCGATTGCTCCGACCATGAAGTCAACCTCAAGATCCTGATGCAGCATTTACGCGAATCCGGTGTGGTGCAGTCGATCGAAGAGCGGGATCGAATTTTACGTGAGCTGACCGATGAGGTCTGTGTTGCTGTTTTGCACCATAATCAGTCGCAGACTCTGGCCCTCTCCCTCGATAGCCTGCGCTGCCAGTCCGATAGCGAACCCTTTATGGTGCTGACCGACCGTCTGGTACGGGCCGGCCTTCTCGACCGGCGCGGCGAGGCGCTTCCGTCGCGACGTGAGGTTCTTGCCCGCGAGCAGAGTCGCTTGTATAACCCCGAACTCGCCATCCTGCTCGCTTACAGCAAAATGCATCTTTATCAGGCACTGCTCGAATCGCCGTTGCCGGAGAGCCCGGCGGCGACGGTTTTTCTGCGGCGTTATTTTCCGGCAGGGGTGGTGAGGCGTTTCGACGCTTATCTGAACGACCACCCGCTCGCCCGCGAGATTGTGGCGACCGTGATCACCAACACCGTCATCGATCAGGCCGGCAGTCCCTTTTTGCTCGGGGTGGCCGAGCGCACCGGCGCCGCACCGGACGAGATTGCCGGGACCTATCTGTTGTTTGATGCGGCACTGAACGGCGCAACCTTGAGGCGGGAGCTGGCTGATCTTGGCCATAAGCTGTCGGCCTCGCAGTATTACGAACGGCTGTTGCATCTTGAAACGGCCCTGGCCCAGCTGGTTGAAAGTGCCCTGCACAGCAACGCTGGCATCCGTTTTGGAGCGCCGGCGGCCGGCGACGCATTGCGCGAGCAGTTGCAACGTTATCTGCATACTCTGCCTGGAGTGTTACCGGCGGCCGAGTGGGAGGCCCGTTGCAGCACCCTGGCTGCAGAGGTCGCGGCCGGTTTGAGTGATGAATCTGTCCGCACCTTGGCCCTGTTGCCGTGGGCGGCCGATTTCCTGCCGATCAGCCGCCTGACCCAGGCAACCGGCTACGATCTGCATCTGGTGGCCGGACTGTTCCGCGATGTCCGTTCCCGTCTCGACCTCCCTTTTCTCCTGCAACAGTTGGCCGATGTTCCGTTACGCGATGCCTGGGACCGTTCGGCACTGCATGGCGTTCAGGCACGACTGCAGCAGTCGGTTATCAAATTGGTGGGAAAAATCTGCGAGGTAACCAAGGGGAATCCAGATACCTACTTTACCCGGCACCGCGATAAGCTGCGCACCTGGAAAGGGCTGCTGACTGAACTGCGTCAGACCACTCCAGTCAATCTGCACCCGTTCGCCGTTCTGGCTGATCATTTGGAGACCTTTCTGGAGAGTTGATGCCTTTATTTGCCACCAAGTCACCAAGATGCCAAGGAAGAATATTGGCCTCATAGACTCCCCCCTTTGGCAAAGGGGGGCGAGGGGGGATTTCATGCTGCAATCACAGGGCAAATCCCCCTGAATCCCCCTTTATCAAAGGGGGACTGCATCGGTTGAGCCTTTCCTTGGTTGCTTGGTTGCTTGGTGACTTGGTGACTTTGTGGCGAAACGTCCCTTTTTGTTTGTTGGAGTGACTGACTATGCATAAACAGCTATTAGGTCCCGGTATCACCTTCTTTCCGCAACCGACAACGCTGGTCTCCAGCGTGGATGCCGACGGTAAGGTCAACATCATGACCGCCTCCTGGGTTGCCATGGTCAGCAAGACACCGCCGACTCTGGCGGTCTCTTTGCATCATCAGCGGCTCAGTTATGCCAATATTCACCAGCAGGGGGAGTTTGTCGTCAACGTCGTTCCGGCCGACCTTGCTCTGGCCGCCGATTATTGTGGCCTGCGTTCGGGGCATCAGACCGACAAGCTGGCGGTCACTGGATTGACAACCCGGCGGGCGAGCAAGGTTGCAGCCCCTCTCATCGCCGAATGTCCGCTCAATCTGGAGTGCCGCCTGACGCTTGAGGTGCCGCTGGGCGATTACCGCCTGCTCCTGGCCGAAGTGGTTGAAGTGCAGGCGACAGCGAGTGCCATCGATGCCCATGGTGACCTCGATGCCGCCAGTTTCGATCCTCTGGTCTATCTGGGCGGGATACGCGAATACTGGAGTCTCGGTGATAAGCGCGCCACCGCTTATCGCGACGGCTTGCAACTGGAAAAAGAGTAGTCATTTCAGCTGGACACCCCCGAAGGGGGTATGTTATGAGTAGAACGCTTTTTTGCTGCAGCTTACCCGGGACCGCAACCTTTTTGTGGTGGATCCGGATACAGGGCAGGGTGCGGCTACCATAATCCGCCTGGATCAACCGACCGGGACGAAAAGGCAATCGCTTCACAACCACCGGCGCAAGCGCCCGGGAGGTTTTTGCGCCTTTCGGACCGGTTCCGTGAAGGCGTTTTTTGTTAGGGAGTTTGTGAGGGTTTATGGCCATAAAAACAAAGACAGTCCTCGATATCCGCAGCATGAAGCAATCCGGCGACAAGATCGCCGTTTTGACTGCTTATGATTACCCCTTTGCCCGGATGATGGACGATGAGGGGATCGACATTATCCTGGTCGGGGATTCGGCCGGGTCGGTGGTGGCCGGTTACGACACCACTCTGCCGGTGACCATGGAGGAGATGCTGTATCACACCCGCGCTGTTGTTCGTGGCGCGCAGCAGGCGCTGATTGTTGCCGATATGCCGTTTCTCTCCTACCAGATCGATCTGCGCGATGCCCGCCTCAACGCCGGGCGGTTGATCAAGGAGGGGGGGGCGCATGCGGTCAAGCTCGAAGGGGGCGAAAACGCTGCTGCTGCCATCCGCGCCATCGTCGATATGGACGTGCCGGTTATGGCGCACATCGGCCTGACCCCGCAATCGATTCATCGCATGGGCGGCTACAAGGTGCAGGGGCGCGATGATGCCCAGGCCTGCCAGCTGCTGGCCGATGCCCGGGCGGTGGAAGAGGCTGGCGCTTTTGCCGTGGTGCTCGAAGCGGTTCCGGCCGATCTTGCCCGGCAGATCACCGCGGCGGTATCGATCCCGACCATCGGCATCGGCGCCGGCATTCACTGCGACGGTCAGGTGCTGGTCATTCATGATATTCTCGGGCTGTGCGAAAAGTATTCGCCGAAGTTCGTCAAGAAGTACGCCGATGTCTCTGCGACGATCCGCGGCGGCATCAGCGACTATATCCGTGAGGTCAAGGGTGGCGATTTTCCCGACGACGAGCATTCGTTTTAACGGCAGGCAGAATTAAATAATGGACATTATTTCCGACACCGATCAGATGCAACAACGTGCCCTGGCCGAAAAACGCGCCGGGCGATCGATTGCCTTTGTCCCGACCATGGGCTTTCTCCACGATGGCCACCTGTCGTTGCTGCAGGAGGGGCGCCGGCGCGGCGATCTGCTGGTTCTGTCGATCTTTGTCAACCCGGCCCAGTTCGGACCGCAGGAGGATCTCTCCTCCTATCCGCGCGATATGGAGCGCGACCTGGCCATCGCCCGCCAGGCCGGGGTCGATCTGGTCTGGACCCCGACCCCGGAGGCGGTCTATCCGCCCGGCTACGCCACCTGGGTCGATGTTGAGGGGCTCACCGATACCCTGTGCGGAGCCAGTCGTCCCGGCCATTTTCGCGGCGTGACCACGGTGGTGTGCAAACTGTTCAACGTCGTTCAGGCCGATGTCGCCCTGTTCGGCCAAAAAGACTTTCAGCAGTTGGCGGTGATCCGGCGCATGACGATCGATCTCAACCTGCCGGTGGAGATTGTCGGCCTGCCGATTGTGCGCGAAGCCGACGGTCTGGCCATGAGCTCACGCAATGTTTATCTATCTGCCGCTCAGCGGCAACAGGCGCTGGTTTTGTCTCAGGCGTTGGCGGTCGCACAATTAATGGTCCAGAACGGGGTGACATCGGCAGAAGAGATTCTCACCACCCTGCGCCGTCTGATCAAGGCCAAACCGGAGGCGCGCATCGATTACCTGCAGATCTGTCACCAGCAGACCCTGCAGGATCAAGTTGCCATCGATACCGATTCAGTCCTGCTCATGGCGGTGTTTGTCGGTAAGACCCGGTTGATCGATAACGGTTTTCTTCTTTAGGCAGACAGTGGGTGACATGGCGAAAAAACGTGAAGTAGCCAGTGCAAATCTGCAGAATCTTTACCGGATCTTCACCGTCCCCGAGGCGCCCGATTCGACCCTCGGTGCCATCGATCAGGCGATCTCCGATGACGTCTCCGGTTTTCTGCAGACCCACATCGTCGCTCTGGAACGCAGCCTGGAGGAGATCGAAGCCGATTTCTTTGTCTCAGCGATTCCGGAAGAGCCGACTTTCGTCTCCGAATATACCGATTTCGTCAAAGAGAAACTGGTCGCCCAGTCGGTGCACACCGCGGCCCCCGGTTTTGTCGGCCACATGACCTCGGCGTTGCCGTACTTCATGCTGCCGCTGTCGCGGATCATGACCGCGCTGAACCAGAATCTGGTCAAGGTCGAGACCTCAAAAGCGTTTACGCCTCTGGAGCGGCAGGTGCTGGCCATGCTGCACCGTCTGATTTATCAGGGCGATGAGCCGTTTTATCAGAGCTGGATGCACAACAGCCTGCATGCCCTCGGTGCTTTTTGCTCCGGTGGCACCATCGCCAATGTCACCGCCCTGTGGGTGGCGCGCAATCGTCTGTTGGCACCGATCGGCAGTTTCAAAGGGGTGGCGCAGGAGGGGCTGGTCCGCGGGATGCAGCATCTGGGCTGCGACGGTCTGGCGGTTCTGGTTTCGCGCCGCGGTCATTACTCCCTCGGCAAGGCGGCTGATCTGCTCGGTATCGGCCGCGACAACCTGGTCATGATCGAGACCGATGCCCACAACCGCATCGATCTGCAGCATCTGCGTGACAGCAGTCGCCGACTGCAGGATGCCAATATCCGCCCCCTGGCCCTGGTCGGGGTCGCTGGCACCACCGAGACCGGCAATATCGATCCGCTGGCGGCGATGGCCGATTTCGCTCTGGAGCTCGGCTGTCATTTTCATGTCGATGCCGCCTGGGGTGGCCCGACCCTGTTCTCGCAGCGCCACCGGCATCTACTGGCCGGGATCGAGCGCGCCGATTCGGTCACCATCGACGCCCACAAACAGCTTTATGTCCCCATGGGGGCAGGGATGGTGCTGTTCAAGGATCCGACCGCCCTGTCGGCCATCGAGCATCATGCTGCCTATATCCTGCGCCACGGCTCCAAGGACCTCGGCAGTCACACCCTTGAAGGCTCACGGCCGGGCAAGGCGCTGCTGGTCCATGCCGGCTTGTCGATCATCGGCCGCAAGGGGTATGAGCTGCTGATCGATCTCGGCATCGAACGGGCGCGAGTGTTTGCCGGCATGATCCAGGAACATGCCGATTTTGAGCTGACCAGTGTGCCGGAGTTGAATATCCTCACTTATCGTTACTGTCCTCAGGCCATCCGGCAGGCGTTGGCCAACAGCAGCGCGGCGGTCAGCTGTCGCATCAACCTGCTGCTCGATCAGGTCAACCAACTCATGCAGAAGATTCAGCGCGAAGCCGGCAAAACCTTTGTCTCGCGGACCCGGTTGCGTGTCGCCGCTTATGCCGGCAAAGAGCTCACGGTCTTTCGCGTCGTCCTTGCCAACCCGTTGACCACCGAGGCGATATTGGCCGAAGTGCTGGCCGAGCAGTGCAGTATTGCCCAGCAGCCCGAGGTGCAGGAGCTGTTGTTGCAGATTGACGAGCTGTGCCGCGCCCGCGCCGCTGTTTGAACCCGTCGCTACCGTATGGATAACCGTCACATCTACAGCGCCCGTTACCTGTTGCCGATGCACGCAGCTCCTCTGGAGGACGCAGCGCTACAGGTCTGTGGCGACCGTATTGTCGCCGTCGGTCGGCGCCTAGATCTGCTGCGTCAATCCCCTGATCTGCCCCATACAAATTTCGGCGACGCTATTTTGCTGCCGCCGCTGGTCAACGCCCACACCCATCTCGAACTGACCGATTTCCCCCTCTGGGCGGCCGATCACCCCGCGCCGGCGGTGACTGCCGATTTTGTCGACTGGATTCTGCGGGTCATCAGCGTCAAACGTCAGGTCGATGCAGCGCAGATGGCCACTTCGCTACGCCACGGACTAACGCAACTGCTGCGCACTGGCACCGGCGTGGTTGCCGATATCCTCTCCCAGCCCGGACTGGCAACCGAATACGCCAACAGCCCGCTGCTCGGCCGGGTCGATCTTGAACTGATCGGCCGTGGTCAGATTGCACAGGCGCCGGTCATGGCCCGGGCCCAGACCTGGTTGCAAACGGCGGGTGAGGGTGAGGGGCGTTTGCAGCGCGGTCTCTCCCCCCACGCCCCGTATACAGTCGATAGCGACCTGCTGACGACCATTGCCGACTATGCCCAGCGGCGCAGGGCAGCGTTAACCCTGCATCTGGCCGAATCGGCAGCCGAGGTCGAACTGCTGCATCAGGCCAGCGGTCCGCTGGTTGATCGGCTTTATTCGACGGTCGGCTGGACGACACCGGAACCGGTCGGCAGCGCTGTCGATTATCTGCAAGCGGCAGAAGCACTGCGGGCGTCCACCTTGCTGGTGCATGGCGTGCAGCTCAGCGCCGATGAGATTCGTCGCATCGCCGTTGCCGGTGCCAGCCTGGTCCTCTGCCCGCGCTCCAACCAGATGCTCAAGGTCGGCATGGCACCGGTTAAGGCGCTGGTCTGCCAGGGGGTGAACCTCTGCCTGGGGACCGACAGCCTGGCCAGTAATCAGTCGTTGTCGCTGTGGGACGAACTGGAAGCGGCGCTGGCGCTCTATGCGCCGACCCTGTCAGCCGTCGATCTGCTGCGCATGGCAACGATGAATGGTGCCCGCGCCTTGCAGCTATCGGCCGAAGTCGGTACACTGGAACCGGGCAAGGGGGCGCACTTCCAACTCCTGCGGCCGGAAACTTTGCCGGCGGTCAACGATCTCGCCGCCTTTCTCTGCCGGGGCGAGCGCGGCGCCGAGGTGGCACATCTGTTTCTGCATGGGGTCGATGTGTTAAAGGAGCAGAACCGATGATGGAGGAGACCGGCACGGTCATGTCGCTGCAGCCAGATGGCACTGCTATGGTCCTTTGCCAGCGCAGCGGCGCCTGTGCCCACTGTGCGGCGGCCACTGCCTGTGGCGGGGTTGAGGATGGCAGCGCCCGTCTGGTCGCCGCTGACAACCCCCTGGTGGCGCCGGTCGGTGCCCGGGTGACCATCGCCGTTGCCACCGGCACTTTTTTGCGCGCTTCACTGCTGCTTTACATCGTGCCGCTGCTGGCCCTGGTCGCCGGAGCCCTGTTTGGTCAGTTTATCGGCGCCAGTGGCAAGTTCGGACTTGACGCCAATCGTATGTCAGCCATAATGGGCACCCTTGGCCTGATCGGCGCGTTCGTCGTTATCCGCTTTTACAGTCGGCACCAGACGACGCAGCAGCATCGGCCCTGTATCACCGCTATACTGGACAAGGATTGACCAATGTCGGAAAAAGCTAAAACCGGGATCAAGCCGGTGGCCAGCAATAAAAAGGCTTATCACGAATACTTTATCGATGAGGTGTTCGAGGCCGGTATCATGTTGACCGGGCCGGAGATCAAGTCGATCCGCGCCGGCCAGGTCAATCTCAAGGATGCCTTTTGCCGCATCCGCAACGGTGAGCTGTTTGTCGACAACATGCACATCAGCCCCTACGAGTTCGGCAATCGCGAGAACACCAGCGACCCGACCCGCGAACGCAAGCTACTGATGCACAAGCTGGAGATCATCAAGCTGGCGCGCAAGATCGATGAACGCGGCTTCTCGCTGATCCCGACCAGGCTCTATCTGAAAAACGGTCGTTGCAAAATCGAGATCGGCCTTGGCCGCGGCAAAAAGCTTTACGACAAGCGCGAAACCCTGAAGCAGCAGCAGTCGGAACGCGAGGCGCAGCGGGCGATCCGCGATCATCGCGGCTAGATTTTGCTGCCAGATTCTGCTTGGCAGTTGCAGTTAAATGTGGGATAATAAAAACGTTCGCAGAAACAGATAGTTAAGTCGTCGAAGTTCAACCATAATCATTTTGGGGGTGTACTGGTTTCGACGGGGATTGGCAGCGCTGGTTGCATGCCGGAGTGGGCAGGCTCCGTAAAAAAGCCCAACTAATACAAACGCCGATACTGACGTTCGTTACGCACTGGCCGCTTAATTGCGGTCACGTCTCTTACCCGATCTCCTGCGTAGGGTAGAAGACGTCAATTTAGCGGGATAGCTTCCGGAAGGCCTGTGGTCCGTTAGCGAAACTCAAACAGGCTCACCCAAAGGAAATCCTGTTCGTGGGAGTTTTCAGGGTTAAATTAAAACACGAACTACGCATGTAGACGCTTGACGTGAAAGATTTTCGGACGCGGGTTCGATTCCCGCCACCTCCACCAGTCTTCGCCCCGCAACCCTATAAAGGGTTGCGGGGCTTCGCCTTGGCAAGCCAGCGAGTCAAGAAGAAGCCGAAGGCGAAGACTGCCACGGCGTAGTCAAAGACGAAGCCGGGCTCCGTTTTCAACTACGCCCTGGCTAGCCGGGCTTTTTTATACTACGCCCTGTCAAGACGGGCTTTTTGTGACTACGCCCTGTCAAGACGGGTTTGGCTTTGTATTTTAAGCGGGAGGGGGATCATGTCTATCGATGCGGCATTCCACTATGTTTATATTCTGGTCAGCGAGTCGGATGAATCCCGGCACTACACCGGGTTGACGCAAAATCTGGAATCTCGTCTTCTCGCCCACAATGCAGGGCAAGTATCCCACACTTCAAAATACCGACCCTGGCGAATTGTGAATTCTTTCGCGTTTCGCTCACGTGAAAAAGCAGCCGCTTTTGAGAGGTATCTCAAGAGCCATTCCGGCCGAGCTTTTGCTGCAAAGCATTTCTAACGATTCAGCTTCATCTCATCCCGCATCATTCATTTTCATGTCCCATCCACACTGGTTGTTATCATGCCTGATCCGTGTAAATCAGATTTCATCAGATTTGATCCGTGTCCAATTGCCTTCGCTTTTAGACCTTCAACCCAAAGAACAATTAGCCGCAGATTTCACAGATTGACACAGATTTAAACCTGAGGGCCGTTTGGTTTTAATCAAGCCTGATCAGATCTAATCAGATTTTATCTGCGTCCCATTCAGCCTTGTCTTTTGTCTTTTCTTTCGAATCTATTCCGTGAAAATCCGTGTAATCTGCGGCTAGGTTTAAAGCACTCATAGTATTTATGATCAGATCTGATCTGCGTCCTATTACCTTGCCGTTTCGATGAAAATTCTGTAATTTGGCAACATTATTTTTAGGCAGATTTACGACCTCTTGTTTGTGTGATTTTTCCGGGGTTCTGAACGGTCTTTCTGTTCTGCAATGAGTGTATCTGGTTTACGTTGGAGGGTATTTCATGTCGGAAAGCAATCTGCGGATTGTCACCCGGGGGGAGCTTGTCCCTGGTTTTGATCGGGTACAGGTGGAAGCCAATCTGGTGCAGCTGTGTCAATTCAGCCCGGAAAAGGTGACTCAGGTTCTATCCGGGGGGCAGATTGTCCTTAAGTCCGGGCTCGATCAAGGGGCGGCGCAGCGTTATCTGCGCGCTCTGACCCATGCCGGTATCGTCTGCCGAATCGAACACCCCGGCGGCGTCCAGCCCGCAGCCCCTCCAGTTGTCACGGTGAGTGCCACCCCGTCCCGTCCTGTCCTGCCATCCAATCCCGTCCAAATACCGATGCCTGCTGCCCGAAGCGGTTTTCCCCTGCGCAACCTGCTTTTGATCCTGCTGCTGTTTGTGGTGTTCAGCGCAGTAGGGGCGCTGGGGATCACCGTGTTGTGGCGCTATGGTAGTGGCCAGATCGAACAGGTGCTGGCTCAGGTGCGATCAGCATCGACCGAGGTGACCTTGATTCCGCCTCCGGCGCAGCCGCCGGTGGTCAGCCCGAAGCCGTCGCTGTCGGGGGTGCAGCGACGGCATCTCTATGCCCTGTTGACTCAGCGGCAGTTTGCGACCCTCACCACCGAGCTCGAATCGATTCAGCAGGAGTTTGAGGCCGATCCGCGCTGCGAGTTGAAAATTACCCAGGCCTTTGAAGTTTTTGCCGACCCCTATATCGGCAACGGGCCGCTCTACAATAACTGGGTTGCTCAGTTCCCACAGCACTTCGCCCCCTACCTGGCCCGGGGTAAATTCATGACCGGCATGGGCTGGGAGGCGCGTGGCAGCCAGTGGGCGAGTGAAACGTCCGGGCAGAACTTCGACACCATGGACGCCTACTTTGCAGGGGCTCTGACCGATTTTAACACCGCTTTGCAGCTCAATCCGCAGCTGTTGCCGGCCTATATCTCCATGGTCAATATCGGCAAGGCCAAAGGGTCGGATCGCGAGCAGGCCCAGTTGATCCGACAGGCGCAGCAGACCTTTCCGTCTTCCTACCAGCTTTACAAAAAGATCCTCGATTCCAACCTGCCACGCTGGGGCGGCGGGTATGGGGAGATGAATCGCCTGGCTCTGCAGGCGAATGAACATGCGGCCCAAAACAGCGATCTCTCATTTTTGTACGGCAAGCCCTATATCGACCAAGCATGGTATGCCAACCGTGACAAAAAATACCAGGAGGCGATCGCGCTCTATACCCGGGCGCTGCTCTACGGTGAATATGCCAGCCTGCTCGAAGAACGCGGTCAAGTCTATGAAAAGCTCGAGGATTTCGACAGCGCTCTGGGCGATTATCTGCGCGCCGTCGAAATCGAGCCGGACTACGGCGATGCTCACCGGCGTATCGCTGCCATCCGCTTTCATCGCGGTGAGTTTGATGCTGCCCTGGTCGCTTTGCAGGCGGCGCAGGAGGCCAGCACCTTTCGTAACAAGGATATCCTTGCCTGGTACAGCTGGGCGATCAAGAACCTGATGCGCAACAGCCATCCGCATCTCGGGGCTTATGTCGTTGCCGCCAACCAGTATGAGGCGGCGCAAAAACCCACACGCTCTCTGGCCGGAAAACCGTTGAAATCGATAGTGGTTCAAAACCGCTTTCCGGCTCCGGCCGGCACCAACCCGTACGGGCTCGCCTGGTATCAGGATTGGCTTTACCTGACCTCCTATCGCGAAAACCCCGGCATCTACCGGATCAATCCGGAAGATGGCATGGTCGAATTGAACGGGGCGCCGCCGATCGTCTACAAAGACCAGTTCGGTGGTCTGGCTGCCGACTCACAGAGCCTGTACCACATTCAGGGGCATTACGATAACGATTGCACCGTCCTCGATCCCAAGACACTCGAAACGACACGGGAGATCTACTTTTACGCCAGTCAATTTCAATTCAGCGATCTTGCCTTGCATGCAGGGCACCTCTATGCCATCGGTTATCACCTTGATAGCGATGCGGCCGACTACCGCCTGCTGAAGTTTTCGCAGAATGGCATCCTGCGCGCCTCGTATGAACTCCCGCCGGAGATGAAGAAGTCGGTGCATCCCGGACTGACCTCCGACGGCACCTGGCTCTGGGTCGCCATGGGCGATGCTCTTTATAAAATGGACCCGACAACGGGCGATGTGGTTGACGGCTTCTCACTGCCGGGGGTCGTGCAAGGCCTGGCCTGGGACGGTGTGCAGCTTTGGGGGGCGACGTCGTCGGGTGCGATTCTGACAATTCCGGTGCAACCGGAGCAGGTTTATTAATACAGGAGAGAGTCCATGTCCGAGCCGTTGTATTGTGTTGTGACCACTGGTCAACTGGTGACCGGTTTTGATCGATCGCTGGTCGAATCCAACCTGGTGCAGTTGTGCAAGTATACGCCAGAACAGGTTGTTCGGGTCCTTTCCGGTGAGCGGATTGTTTTCAAATCAGCGCTCAATCAGGCCACCGCCGACCGCTACCTGAACGCCCTGACCGCCGCCGGTCTCGTCTGCAGCCGCGAATTGGTTCCGGTGTCAGCAAAACCACCTGTCGGCGCCGTTTCAACCCCGCCGAAGCCAGCCGCTATCCGCACGGCCAGACCTCAATCGTTTACGGCGGTGGCCGCCAGAAAAAACCGTTTTGCCTGGGGGATGTTTGCTCTGGTTCTGCTGGTAGTGGCCATGGTCAGTGCGGTCGGCGTCTTCGCGGTGCCCCGGTTGTGGAGCTATGCCGAGGGGAAGTTCCGACAGGTTCGGATGCAAGGCCGATCAACACAATCGGCCGACTTTGCCTATGTGACGCCGCCGGCACAACCGCCGGTCCAGTCGCGTAAAAAATATCTGGACGGGGCCGAGATGCAACAGCTCCGCGATCTGCTCGTGACTCAGCAATATGCCGCCCTGAATGCGAAACTGGAAGCGATCCAGACCGGTTTCGAACACGACCCCACTCAGGAATTCGTCACTGTTCAAGCCTCCGCGCTCTTTTCCGAATCATATTTGCCGCATCGCCACCTCTATGATGATTGGGTTACACAGTTTCCTGATCATTATGCCGCTTATCTGGCCCGTGCCGAATACTTTGAAGCGCTGGGATGGAAGTCGCGGGGCGGGGGATGGGCGAACGAAACCAGCGATGAGCAGTTTGCCGGTATGCGTAACTATTTTTCACTGGCGAAGGCCGATTATAAACAGGCCCTGAAATTGAATCCGCGTCTACTGGTGCCACACATCAATCTCATCTACATACTTATGGCACAAGGGCCGAAAAATGAGATGAATGAGCAGATCAATACTGCACTGCAGCGTTTTCCGGCCTCGTATCAACTCTATAAGAAAATCCTTGAAACCAGTCAACCACGTTGGGGTGGCAGTTATGCGCTGATGACAGAATATGCGCATCGGGCCAATCAGCATGTTGCTGAAGACCCCGACATGTCGTTTCTCTACGGTAAACCCTACATGGAGATGGCCTGGTATGCGAAGCGCGACAAGCAGTACCAAAAGGCGATCGATCTGTATACGCAAGCCCTCTCTTACGGTCAATATGCCGACCTGCTTGAGAAACGGGGGCAGGCGTACGAGAGAATCAATGACCTGGACAGCGCGCTGAGTGATTATCGGCGGGCAATGGAAATTAATCCTGCTTCGTTCACTGTTTACGAACTGATCGCCAATATTGTCGGCAACCGGGGTGATTCAGATGCCGCTTTGGCGCTCATTGAACAATCCCAAAACTTATCCACCAAACGTGACTCGTATATTCTCTCCTGGTACGGTTGGGCGATTCAGTATCTGCTGACCTCCAACAACCCCGCCCTGAACAAATTTATTGATGCGGCCAATCGTTATGAAGCGGCTAACAAAGCCAAACCGTATCCGCCCGGCGCCGCTTTGAAATATCTGCCGATCCAGCACCGGTTCCGCAGCCCGCCCGGTACCAAGCCCTACGGTTTAGCCTGGCTTCAGGGGTCACTCTACCTCTCGTCCTTTCGCGATGCGCCGGGCATCTATCAACTCGATCCGGTCGATGGCCGGATTATCAAGGCCGGTGTACCCGACATCGTCTTTGACAGGCAGTTTGGTGGTCTGGCGGCCGACAACCAGCACCTGTATCATCTGCAGGCCTATTACGACCGCAACCTGCATAAGATTGATCCGCAAACCCTGGGCTCAACCGGCAAGACCTACCTGTACACCAGCCATTTTCAGCTCAGCGACATGGCCGTGCATGATCAGCATGTCTACGCGATCGGCTATCATCTGACCTCCAATCTCCACGACTACCGGTTGTTGAAATTTTCGCTCGATGGGATACTCCGGGAATCGTTTGAAATCACGCCGGTCAGGGATAAAACTATGAGCGCCGGCATGGCCTCGGACGGCACCTGGCTCTGGGTCTCCATGGGCAATGTCCTGTATCAAATAGATCCGGCCACCGGCGATGTCATCGACGGATTCTCGCTGCCGGGGGACGTGCACTGCCTGGCCTTTGATGGTGAGCAATTGTGGGGGGCAACGCTGGACGGCAAAGTCTTTACCATGGCGGTGCAACCATGACCCGGCGAGTTGCAAGAGGAGGAAACAATGACTGGTAATTCGTTTCGTATTGTCACCACCGGGCAGGTTGTCAGCGGCTTCGACCGGGCGCTGGTTGAACGCAATCTGGCCCAACTGTGCAAATTCGGCCCGGACAAACTTGCCCAGGTCTTTTCCGGGACGTCCGTTACCTTAAAGTCGGGGCTGGATCGTGAGTCCGCGCAGCGCTACCTCAACGCCCTGACCAAAGCCGGCATCGTCTGCCGCGCCGAGCGCGCGAGCGTGGTCTCTGAGCCGGTCATTGAGCTCTACCGCGACATTCCGTCGATTGCCCTGCAGGGCGCAGATCTGCCGCAGGTGACCTGCCCCAAATGCGGCACCGTGCAGCCCAAAGCCGACAGCTGCAGCCAGTGCCAGGTGTTCATGGCCAAATACCGGCCGCCACAGGCTCCGCACCCGGCAGCCCCTTACGGCGGTGAGGCCTACGTCGAACCGGTCGAGAAGGCCGGCGCGCCTGTCGGCAAGATCCTGCTGGCTCTGGCGGTCGTCGGGGTCAGTACATGGTTGCTCATGGCCAACCCTTTCAACTCCAAAGCCGGCAAAATCGACGCCTCGGCCGGGCGATACGTCAATGAAAAATACCATTTTGCGCTCGCATTTCCGCAGCAATGGAACAGCTACAGCGTCAATGAAGCGATCGCGTGCAAGACCATCCGTAGCGAATATGCCGACCAGTACCTGTTGCTGATCAGCCCCTCCAATCCGGATGACCGGATGATGGTGGTTAACTTTTCCGGTACCCCTCTCAAGATTTTCAACGAGCGCGGGTGGGACGGTATGCTCAACAGCACCGGGAAACGCCACAAGATTTTGTATGATAGCGTTGATGAGATCGGTGGTTTCAAGCTTTACCGCATGGGTTACGATATCGCCAATTCCTACCGTGAGGATGCTTATTTCGAGACCAATGACACCTTGATCCAGATCTATTTCTACGTCAAACGCGGGCCGCTAAAAGATGCCGAGGTCGCTGAAATGCGCAGTGTTCTACTGGAAAACCTCAGGGCAATCTGAGCTGAAAGATGATCGATTTGATCTTGTTTTAGACCCCTGATAAGGGTTTAAACCAAAGACCATTAGTCGCTGCTGAACTCAGATTCAAGACCTAAAGCAATGGAACACGGATCAAATCTGATTTTAGGGATCAATGCGGGTTTTAAACCAGACCCAAAAGGGTTTGACTTCGCCTGATCCGTGTAAATCAGACTTTATCAGATCTGATCCGTGTCCAATTGCCCCAGATTTGAGCCTTTACCAAGCCTAATCAGATTTCATCAGATCTGATCCGCGTCCCATTCGCCTATGTCCTTAAACTCCTTCACGTTTGTTCCGCTGCCAAAGCCAGACATAAACCGCCACGTTCAGCCCCAGAGCAAACAGACCAAGACCGATCTGAAGACTGCGGGTGAGCTCGGACGGGTAGATGGCCGGAATCAGGTAGTGCTCGATAAACCCGCCGGCATAACCCTGCTGCGCCGCTAACTTACGCCAGTACAGTTCAAGCGGTGTCAACGGACAGACCCCGCCAACCAGTTCGATCGTCACCCCCCAAACCAGCGCCGGCAGATGCAGCCAGAGCAGGGGGCGTCGCCACCAGGTCAACAGGCCGCCAAAGACCACCAGCAGGATAAACAGCAGGTGGACAAATACGGTGAGATCGGCGAGCAGGCGGTAGAGCATGCTGGCTCCTTCTGCTTGAATACACTGCTATTACTCTGGCGCAGCACGCGCCGATGTCAAATGTGCCTGACGTCTGATCCGTGCAAATCCGATCTGATCTGCGCCCAATTGCCCTCGCAGGAAAACCTTCAACCCAAAAGCAATGGAACACGGATGAACACAGATTTCACGGATAAAAGCGGATTTTAAACCAACCCAAAAGGGTTTGACTTCGCCTGATCCGTGCAAATCAGACTTTATCAGATTTGATCCGTGTCCAATTGCCTGTTTACTTGCCTTGCACTGAATTTACCGCTATAATTCAGTACCGAATCAAGTATCGAAAGGAGTATGCATATGAATACCATCCCCGCCCAGGAACTTAAACGCCGCGGCATTGCCGCCGTCGATGAACTGATCGAAAAGGGCGATGTGCATGTGATCCGCAATAACCAGCCGCAGTATGTGGTGCTGTCTGAAGCACGCTACCAGGAGCTGGTGGCTGAGGCTGAGTCTGGCTATCTGGCACGGGTCCGCACGGCGCTGGAAGAGGTCAAGGCCGGCAAGGGGCAAAAGTTTACCAGCGCCGACGAACTGCTCAAGGCCCTTGAGACCGACGAGCCGGCATAAATGTTTACCCTGGTCACGCCACCGCAGTTTCTGCGCCAGGCCCGCAAGTTTCTTAAACAACACCCCGATCTGCGTCCCCGTTTCGCCAAGCTGCTTGACGATCTGCAACGCGACCCCTTTCAGCCGCACCTCGAACTCCACCCTTTAAGCGGCAAACTCGCCGGATGTCACGCCGTGCGTCTGACCTACAGCTACCGCGTCACCTTAACCCTGCTGATGACCGAAAAAGAGATCATCCTGCTCGACATCGGCAGTCACGACGGGGTCTACCGTTGAAAAGAGCAATTCGCCACAGATTTCACAGAGTGAAGCAGACATAAGACCTAAAGCAATGGAACACGGATCAAATCTGATTTTATGGATAAATGCGAATGGCGCTAGTTTAAGCCATTCTAGCCGTTCTCTTTGGGGAATTGGGTTGCCGACCTTGACTTCAATATGGCTCCGGGCAAAAGTTTTTACAGGGATGAGCAGGATAAACAGGATAAGGTCAAAACCTGTAACCCATAGACCCTTTGATCAAAATTTTTCCGGTTTCATCCTGTCTATCCTGCATATCCCTGTCAAACCGCTT
>Ga0209231_1000500_pt1 | contig 21530 bp, 22 predicted proteins | sample Deesub45470m_DNA_FD_188086 | JGI IMG/M metagenome (GOLD analysis project Ga0209231, IMG submission 188086) | Deep subsurface microbial communities from North Pacific Ocean - 450_OLKR46/470m Metagenome (SPAdes) (version 2) | ecosystem: Environmental > Terrestrial > Deep subsurface > Unclassified ... | reverse complement strand
CTACTACAGCTTGTGCATTAATTAATTCATGTTGAAGTTGATGTAATTTGTTGTTGTTAAATTCATCTACAACAATTTTTCCATATATTGTTGTTTTCTCTACATCATTAGGAGTGACTCCAGGTACAGGAAAAACTCCAAGGTATCGGTCTTTTTTTCCAGTTTTCATCCAGTAAAGTATAGTAACTAAACTTGTTAAGTTATTATGGTTATCAATAAGTACAATATTTCCTTTTAGTTGACCACCTACTTTTTTAATTTGAGTTTTGATTTTTTCTTGAGCACTAATCCACATATTTCTTGCCCCAATTAATGTAATAATAGGAGTGTCTTTTATCAACTTCCTTATTTCTGGATGATAAAAAATGGAAGTTGCCGGAATACTGGGAGATAAAAACCAAGGCTGATAAGCAATTACTATTAAATCATATTTATCATATTTAAAACGTAACTGTTTAAGAGTGATTGGCTTTTCGAGAACACTTGTAGGCATTACTTCAAAGAATTGATCCATTTTCCAAGGAAACATAAATTCTTTTTCAGGAAAAACACGAATAATATCACATAAAAAACCTGCTTTTTGAAAAGGTAGCGAGAACTTATTTACAATTTCTCCTAACTGCCCTGATTGAGTAAAATATAAAAATAAAATTTTTTTATTCATCAAATTTTAATTCTTTAGATGAGTTAGCGTAATCAAGAATAATTTTTTGCAATAGGGTAGATAGGGTATTGAAGTGTTCTTTTATAAACTCACTATCTTCTTGTATGTTTGAGTTATAACCAAGTAGTTTTGGAGCATTCTCTTGTATCATCAACCTAAGAAAACGCCACTCTACATTTTGTTGGTCTTTTTCAATGGCTGTTTCTAATAATTCTTTACCTTCTTTAAAAAATTTTAGCTTTTCAATAGGTTTGTTTTCTAATCCAGCTTTTTTCATCAATAAAGCTCCTCTGTAAGCATTTTGTTTAGGCATTAAAGTAGTATCTTCTAGATGCTTTAATTCCTTATCTATTAACAATAGTTTGTTAGATGAAATTGTTTCATAAAAATGTTTTTTATCCAGCTTCATTTGTGCTAATAAATGAGTTGAAATAAAAAACAAAAAACTTATAATGATTAATCTTTTTAGCATTTATGGCAAAGTTAAAAAAGAAAAATGGAAGAAAGTCGTATTATAATAATATCACCTATTTTATTTTCCTATTTCTTTAAAAATAGACCAAACACGAAATTTCAAAATAGTAATGGCACATAACATGCCAGAAAGCATTGCTCCAGCAACCCCAACTAAGGTAATATCTTGCCCTGTAAGTCTTAATCCTTTTATTTTAGTTTCTGGTCGAAGAAATGGTAGTGAAAAACGAGAGGGAGTATGAGCTAAACCGTATATTTCACCATGTTGATAATTAGAAAAATGCTTGGTTGATAAGGGAGTAGAAACTTCTGTCGTCAATATATTTCCTTTAATTTGAGGAAATAAAGTATAGAGTTTTTCTAACATTGAATTTTCAAAATCTTTTTTTATTTTAATATAAGCTTCATCTCGTTTCATCCATGATGAATTTTCATATTGCTCAAACCAAGCATAATTTCCTATTGATAATGCTTGAATAATTGCAGTCTCTGGATGTTCTTTTTGCCAAAACAAATCTTTTGCTGATGGGAAAGAAATATAGGCAAATTTTTCTGCTGCATTTTTAAGTGTAATCTTATCAAAAGTATCATCTATGTTTTCATTATCAAAGTACCAAACATTATATTTGGGTAAATTTAATGCTGCGTCAGATTTTGTTAAAGCTAAATATAAACATAAATGAGCATTTGAAGGTGACACATTTTTTAAATTGATGTTACATCTTTTTTTTGCAGATTCTGAAAGTAACTTATTAAATGTATTAGTTACACCAACATTACTTATAACACTTTTACAAGGAATAAATGTACCATCAATTTTTACTCCTTGTACTCGTTTTTTCTCAATAACTATTTTATCTATTCTTGCATTAACGTAAACAGCACCTCCGTTTTCGTTTAATGTATCTATTGTTTTATTTGCTATTTGATTTGCACCACCATTTGGGTAATAACCTCCTTCCATAAAATGACCAACAACCATAGCATGTGCAGCAAAACTACTGTGTTTAGGTGTAAGTCCATAATTACCACATTGGGCACAAAGTACTGCCGACAATCTTTTGTTTGATGTAATTTTGCTCAACACTTCTGCAGTTGTTTTCTGAGAATAAAATCCATATCTCTTTCTTATAATCCATCCTAATGATTGGCTTAAGATAGGTTTAAATATTTTTTCAAAGAAAAATACATTACCCATTCTATTAGCTCTATCTATTAGTTTTAAATAGGCATCTATACTTTTTGTTTCGTTAGGAAAATATATTTTTAGTTGGTTTCTAAAATTTTCCTTTCCAGCTTTAAATTCATATTTATCATTACCAATATAGACCACGTCATAAGTTTCTCCCATTGATTCCCATTCGAGTTTTTTACCTGATAAAAAATCAAATAGCTTTCTGAGAGAACCTTCTTTGCCTACATTGCCTACATAATGAACTCCAACATCCCATTGAGCATTATTTTTTCTTTTAAAACTATGGGTAAAACCACCAGGAACATAATGTTGTTCAAAAACTACTACTTTTTCTCCAGCTTTTGCTAGCCAAGTAGCTGCTGTTAACCCTCCCATTCCAGAACCAACCACTATATGGTCAATTCCAGAAAAATCGATATTTTTTGAGAATTGAGTATAATTTTTTTTACTCATCTAATATAGAATATTATATTTGCAACAATAGGAATTTAAGTTAGCATAACCTTATACCTTATTTGATACAAATATTGTAAATAATATTGTCAACTTTGGAGTTTAATCAATATTAATTTGAAGTGAAGTTAAATAAGGTAATTACTTTGATCATTTTTTTGCTGTTTTTTCAGATATTGAAAGGACAAAAAACAAATGTTATTTATAGTTCAGATTATGAGGGATTCCCATCTGATTATAAAAAATACTTTACATTTGATAATGTTATGCTCTCTGTAAATCTTTACCGAGAAAACATTATTTTACAAACTTTTAATCTAGATTCTCTTACTTTAATACAATCAAAAAATTTTAAAGGATTTCCAGAAGATGTTCAGGTAGAAGATGTGTTGAAATTCAATAATAGTGTATATCTTTTCTATTCTACTTTTACTAAAAACGATACAGTATTTGAAGAAAGGTTATACATGAAAGAAATAAATGTAGATAGTTGTTCTTTTGAAAAAACGAAGCTATTAATGACTGTAAATGGAGATGTAACAGCAACTTTATCTATGCATGATTTTGTAGATAATTTTGATTTTACTTTTACATTAGATCAAGATCGGTTTGTGGTTCAATATAAAAAAAAGAAAAAGAATTTAAAAGAGAATATAGAGATAGGTTATAAAGTTTTTGACCGTGATTTAAATTTACTTTGGGAAAAAGAAATAGAAATGCCTTATAATGGACATCAAATAGAAAACATCGATTTTGCAATTGACAGCGAGTATAATATTTATTTGGGTTCATATATTTTTAGAAAAAAAATCTTAAATGGAACAGGAGATAATTATGGACCTACGAGTAAAGTGACAGGTAGAGGAGAAATTAATTATGATATAGAGATTTTTAAAATAGGAACAACTACAGGAACCTACAGTAAATCTAAAATGGAATTAGATTCTGGATATCATATCAATTCTTTTAAATTTTTTCCGATTAATAATGAACAACTTATTGTAGCAGGATATTCATCTGTTATTGGAAAAAATTCTAAATATAATCAACCTAGTGGGATATTTAAATTTAATATGCTGGATTCTATTCAAAAGATTGATACGATGTCTATTCCAACAGCAATAGTGAATCAAAATCTTAAACCAAAAGAAGTTAGCTTGAATAAATCTTTATCAAAAAGATATGGAAAAGACTGGAGACCAACAATCAAGTACTTAAGTCCAGTAAATTTGATTTTTGACAAAGATGGAGGAATGGTTTTGATTGGAGAGCAGCGAATTCCTATTACCCGAAATTATGTAATTCCTCTTCCAATACCTGGTGGAGCACTCATTACTTCAACACTAAGTTCACACATGTTGTATAATGATGTATTGATTTCAAGGTTTAATGCTGATGGTACTAATTCATGGATTAAGAAGTTGGCAAAAAGACAAGAAACAACAAATAGCGTTGATTTCTTTGGTTTGCACAAAAGAGGATTGTCTTTTAAATTGATTAAAGGGGAAACGGACCTTTACATTTTCTATGTAGATCAATTAAAAAATCTAACACTTCCTTCCGATAAAAACCCAGCGGAATTGAATGACGATGGTAATCACGGTTTTTTGACCGTACATAAAATTAATACCATTACTGGAAAAGTAAATAAAGCTGCACTTTTTGACGTTGAACGGATTCAAGAATTAAAAACGATTGGATTTAACATTTTTAATATTACCTCTTTTCGTAAAGATGAAGTTGTATTTGAAGTTTATATGGAATCTTTAAAGGATAAATCTATATTAAATATTGGGTTTTTAACTCTTATAAATTTACAATAATATGAACATGATAATTGAATTTAAAAATAAATTGAAAATAATTCTAGTAGTAGTAATATTATTTATAGGTGTTGTTGGAAAAGCTCAGTTTAGAGTGATGGTTACACCAAGTCTTGAAATTCCCATGCTTCAAGGATTTAAAAATCGATATAATACCACTTTTGGAATTAAAGCTGGTGGGTTTTATGAATGGAGAAAATTATCATTAGGATTGAGTGTAGGTTATCATTCATTATCTCCTAGTGATGAAACATTGAATAGGAGGGGGTTAAAGCAGTTTAGGTTAGATAGTGATAATTCATCTCCACAAAATAGATACTGTGACACCTGTGCATATACTGAGGAATTTGGTAATTTAACTATGATTCCTATTCTATTAGAGTGGAATCAGTATTTCTTGAAAACAGAAAAAGTTAAATTATCTTTTGGGTTTAATGTAGGGTTTAGAATTTATTCCTACAGTCATGTTATTCGGTTGGCTGATCCTATAGAAAAAGATCCTTATTCATATTCCTCTTCACCACCTGAGATGATTGAAGGGGTGATTACTACAGATAAAAAGGACGTTAGGTTAAATGTGTCACCAAAATTAGCTTTTGAATACATGATTAATGATTTGTTTAGTATTTATTTTGAGCCATCAATTAATATGCAAACAGGTGCAGTTGGTAATTTTTTTATATTTGATAATGATGATGATTTCTTTGAATTTGATAATGTTTATCCTGGTAGTTATACAATAGATCAAATGTTTACTGCATCATTAGGAGTGGGTATTATTTATAATTTTGGATATCCTGCAAAAATTACCCAACGAAAAGAAGTAGAAAAGAAACATATTGAGTCTGAAAAGATTGAATGGATTGAAAATTAATAGCTTAAATATAAATCAATTTTTCTGGTTTTCTTTTTTCTTGTTTAAATACTTGGCTAGTTAAAATGCTAGTTTCGATAAAACGATATTGAGGTGTAACTCTTAATTTAGATTTGAATAATGAAGTTATTTTATGTTGAAAATCTGGGGTTTCTATTTCTTTTGGTAGCAATATACTTATTAAATCATTACCAAATTCATCTTTTGACACTTCTACTTGATAAATAGTAATTTCATTCATCATATCCAACACATCAAAAATAGCTGTAGGAAAAATAGTAGTTCCTTTAAATTTTATCATTTGTTGTTTTCTGCCAATTACCGGACCAAGTCGAGGTGTTGTTTTTCCGCACTTACATGCTTCATAATATACATGGCATAAGTCGCCAGTTTTATATCTTAATAAGGGCATTCCTTCTACTCCTAAGGTAGTAACAACTACTTCACCTAATTCTCCGTTAGCAACATGTTTCCCATTTCTATCTACTACTTCAAGTATTAATATGTCAGAATTTAAGTGTCCACCTTTTCCTTCATTGCATTCTGTAAATGCAGCCCCCATTTCTGTAGAAGCATAAGTTGAATATAATTTCACATCCCATTGCGACAAAATTCTCTTCCCTAATTCATTGGGAGTAAAATCAGCATTTCTAATGGGTTCTCCAATGCAAATGATAGCTTGCACACTTGAACTTTTAAAATCAATGCTGTTTTCTTTTGCATATTCAATAAGTTTTGGAATAAAAGAAGGTATGGCTATTAAAACTGTAGGTGAAAATCGTCTGATGGATTCCCATTGTAGGTAAGGAGCTCCAGGACCAACTCTTACTGCTCCGGCATTCAACTTACTAACGCCTAAATAATAAGCTAAACCAGCCATAAATCGTTTGTCTAGCGTGGTCATTAATTGATAAATATCGTCTGATGTTCCTCCAGCACAATTTAATGCTGCAGCTTCATTATTACCTAATCTATCTATATCATTTTTTGTAAGATAAAAAGTTACAGGGTCGCTTATTGTTCCAGAAGTAGTAACGAAATCGGTAACTTGTTTTTTGTCAACACATAAAAAATCATCATTATAATTTGCTAAATCATCTTTTGTTGTAAATGGTATTTTTGTTAAATCAGTTACAGTATTAATAGTAGTAACATCTATCTTGTGTTTTGAAAATAATCGTTTATAATAAGTAGAATTAGTACTTATATACGAAATCAAATTTTTCAATTTTTGATGTTGAAGATGATAGTTATTTTCGTTTTGGATTAGATTAGATTCCATTTTTATTGATTTGTTTTTGACAAGTTTCTATCTTTTTTATTATTATATCTTCTTCATCTCTAGATGCAACACTATGATTTAAAGATGTTTGATAATAAGAAATGGCTTTGTTATAATCGCCTAGTTTTTCATAATATTCACCTAAAGTCATATATGTAATATAACTTTTAGGGTTGGTCTGAATAAATTGCTTTTCTTGAGTATCATTTAAAGAAAAAGGGATATTTAATAAAACTAGTTTTTGAATACGTTGTTTAATTTTTTTGAATAATTCATATTTTTTATAATCATCAGATTTAAGAAAATCATCTGGAGTAATAGTTAAAGAATCTATGTAAGTGTTATCCGAGATATTTTTTTTAGTTAGCACATCCGTTAAATTATACCCAATAAAATTACCTAATTGATAGGGAGTGGTGGAAACCCAAAATAGTTGTTGATGTGGTTTAAAAACTATACTATGATGTGCTATTAATTGGTTGATAGCTTTAGGATTACCGTAACCTATAAATTCATCATTCATTCCTTTTTTATCTCTTAAAATTTGAGTTGCTTTTAAAATATCTATGGGGTAATTCTGTTGCAACAATTGAGTGAGTCTATCAAAACGATACTTTGAATCACTGTTTTTAATATTTAGTATATTGGTAGAATCATTCAGGAAAACAGAGCTTTGGTAATGATTAGCACAAACAACAAGTTCTTCATTAGCATCATACACATCCATTTTTTTAGGCGATTTTTCAATTACAATAGACTTATTATCTTCTGAAGAACCAATAAGTAATGATTCTGAAACAAAAACAGATCTTTTTTCAGCAATTGCTATTGCCTCTTTTATGTTTGCTGCATATTGTAAAATTTCTCTAGCCAATAAAGAAATAGGATCTTTTGCTCCGGTTGGTATTTCAGATTTAGAAGCGTTTAAAGTTACTGTCAATCCTTTTTCGTTCATTCCAGATACAACACCTGTTAATCCTGCCCATGAGTAAGATGAAAAGCCATATCCTTCAGAAGGTTTTACAAACAAAATAAGTTTATCTTCTGCAAATTCATCTCCCATATAAAAATCGAAATTTCTAGCAATAAGTAGCGAACTATCAGCAGATAAGTTATTGTTTACAGAAAAAGAAGTACAACCAACCAAACTTAAGTCTTTAAGGGCATGACCAATGTCATGAGCTGCATGGTAATTTAAAATTCTATAATATTTAGGAGCAATATAATTGTATTTGTTTGAAAATGATTGTGAAACTCCATAAATTTCGGTTAAATTTTCTTCTGGAACATATTGATCTATATCTCGGTTAAACCATGCTACAAACATTTTTAGAAAAAAGAGGGTAAATCTGTTAGGTACAATTTCGTTGATTTGATTTACAAAATGTATTTCTTGTTTTTCTATTAATTCTTTTGACAATACTCCATAAATCAATCCTCTTTCATAAGGTTCTCCTTCAATATACATTTCCCAAATTCCATAGTCATTCTTTTTTAACCAACAATTACCTACTACAAAATGGTTGGGAGCAACTTCAATTCGTTTATATTGTTCCAAAGAAAATCGTTCGTCAATAGGAGGGGTGGGCATTCTAATGTCCCAAACAAAATAAATAATAAAGCAAAATAATAAGACGCCTATCAGTTTTAAGGAAAGTTTGAGAAAACGAAATTTATTTTTCTTTTTATTCATGTTTTTCAGGATTTTTTCTAACTATTTTCAGGAAAATTAATGCTATAATAAAAAATAAAGTTCCAGCAACAACTGCTAACAATGTTCCTCCTAAGAAGTACTGAACAAAATTTATATGAATAGCTTCTAAAGTTAAATTATTCCATGAAGTAATTGGTGTATTATTTTCAAAAAATGGAGCTCCCATGAGATAACTAAAATAAATTATAAATGGAATTGCAGGAGGAACACTAACATTTGCAGCTGATATAAATAGTACTTTATTTAGTTTAAAAAGTACTGCTAACGGAATACCAACTAATAATTGAAATCCCCAAATGGGTAAAATTCCCATAAAAACGCCAAAACCAATTGAGATGGATTTTCGGAAATTCGTTTCTTCTTTTTTAAGAGCTTCTTTTTTGATAATAGTAAGCACTCTTAAAGGTAAGTAATATAATAATGTAAGTGTTACTAAATAGGTGTTTAGGATGCTTATTCTTGTAAAATCTTTAAATGGTCTGAAGTGTGAAACCCGCTCCTCTGAATCGTACAATACATTTATTGAAATAGGAATTATTTTTACGTTTTTCCATGCTAATTTTACAATTATCTCAATCTCTGTTTCAAATTTAGTGGTAAATAGTTTTGTTTTAGATACTGGTTCTAAAGGATACAGCCTAAAACCAGTTTGAGTATCTGGTAAAGAAATTCCTGTTTCTACTTTGAACCAAAAATTGGAAAATTTATTTCCAAATGAACTTTTTCCGGGTATTCCTTCTTGACTCATATTTCTAGAACCCATAATTAAAACTCCTGGTTTTTTTTGCAAAACTTCTAAAAAAAGCGGAATGTCTTTTGGGTAATGTTGTCCATCAGAATCAATAGTTATTGCATGTTTTATTCCTTTTTCTAAAGCATATTTAAACGCTTTTCGTAATGAAATTCCCTTACCTAAATTAACCTCATTGTTAATAATGTATATTTTGTCTTTGTAGTCTTTTAAGATAGATGAGGTATCATCAGAACTCCCATCATTTACTACTATTATTGGTGCATTTAAAGCATGTACCAATACTCCATCTAATACCCTTTTTAAGGTTTTAGCATTATTATAGGTAGGAACAATTACACAATAATTTAAATCGTTAGTTAAGGTTTTATTTTGGGAGGCAAGCTGCATAAAATGTCCTTAGGATGATGTGTTAAACTACATTTTTTATGAAATGATAAAATGATTACTGTATTCATTTTTAGAATGAAAACTACTCACTCTTGGTTCATTTCATATTTGGCTGTAAATTTAAAGAAAGTTTTACTTTCATCATCTGTAGTTCCTTTTGCTGAAACCTGAAGCGTAGAGTCATCTATAAGTTCATAATTTATATACAGTTCAAAAATGGGTGTTTCATTAGGGTTAAGAATTGCTAGGAATTTGCAACTTCTCATTTCTTTTAATAACAACTCTTTTTGAAAAACATCTTCTAAAATTTCTTTAGTTATTTGTATCTGAACAACTCCTGGTGTAATAGGATTATTGGGAAAATGTCCATCAAATATAATGTGTGAAGGATTGATTTTAATGATTGAGACAATTAACCCTGTTGAATGGTCTAACTTTTCAAGTTCAAAAAAGTCATTTTTTAGCAGATTCATATGTAGATATTTATTTTGTAGAGTTGCATAAGTTTATGTTCACCATATTTTTGTGTGTTTTTAGATGTAGCTATTTTTATAATGTTAAAAATATAGATGAGTTAATAGGGTGATTAAATTTTTCATCAAAAAATTTAATTACACTTTTATCTTCAGTACTTTCAAAAAAGGTAAGTACTTTTAATCTGGTAGTGGTTTTAGAAAAAGAAAGTTCAATGGTATTAAAAATAGATTGAAGTCTTTTATGTTTTGGAATCAATTCAATAATATAATAATCATCAGAAATAAAATAATTTGTTGTAAATGAATTGTCTTCAATTATTTCTCCGTTAACTAATCCTAGCATTAATTTGTTGATTTTGCTCATCATTTTGTTTGCTCCTTTAATGCTCTTTTCTTTACCATTATCTTTAATCCTAACAGTTTCTTCATTAATTAACATTACATAATTAAATGGAGTAGTTTGTTCCCACCTCATTTTATTTGCTTTTTTATAGTAAAATATTCCTTCAGAAAGTTGAGGTGTTTTCATAAAACTAACATGTTTTTCTTGGGTAAAAGAAGCTACTATAGTTTTAGTTTCCTTAGCCTGTAATTTTAGTTCTGTTTTGAATTTTTCAGGATTGGCTAATATTTTTTTTTCTTGAGCATTTAGTGCTGCTGAAAAAAATAATACAATAAATAAAATATAACTAGTTACCTTACTCATAGGGTTGATGATTTATTAATTCTTGCAAAGGAACAATATTTATACCGTTTACTTTACAAAATTCAATAATACTTGGTAAAACTTCAATAGTTATTTTTTGTGTGTCATGAAACAAGATGATAGAACCATCCGAAATTTGCCTTGTTATTTTTTTATAAAGAACTTCTTTATTTTTCGATTGAGTATCAAATGAACGAATAGACCATCCAATAGAATGCATGTTAAGTTGACTTAATACTCTTCTGTATCTAGGAGTAGTTATTCCAAAGGGAGGTCTAAAAAACAAAGGTTTTTTACCTATAACTTGTTCAATAAGTTGATTGCATTTTATAAGGTCTTCTTTTAATTTTTTTGTTGAACAAATGGTAATCTGATTATTGTGACTGTATGAATGGTTACCTATTGTATGTCCTTCGTTATTTATTTTTTTTAATAATTCTATATTTTCTTTGATTTTATTTCCAATCACAAAAAAAGTAGCCTTGATATTTTCTTTTTCTAAGATTGCCAATATTTGAGAGGTAATTTCTTTATCAGGTCCATCATCAAAAGTCAATGCAATTCCCTTGTTTTTTCCTTTGTTAATGCTTTTAACAAAATAGTTTAATTGTATAAAACTTGTTCCAAGAGCAATAAACAAGAAAAATAGTAAAATTACTCCTACAATTAACCATTTAACATAAATGGATTCATGAAAAAAAAACACTATTAAAAGTAGTGTTACAGAAGTAATTGTTATGACAATATTATGCTTCAATAGATTGTAATAATGTTAATCCAATACTTTTATTTCCTAAATTATTATATACAAGAATTTTTTTAATTGGAGTTGTATTTGATATTAAAAAATTATCTTTTTGATTTAAAATTTCAGTAGCTAAATGCATTCCAAATGCTGCAGTAGTAAAATGATAACCACTATAGTCTTCTATTGACAAGATAGGAATGGGATGAAATAATTTGTTTACTTCTTCTGTTTTCTGAGTTCCATAAGTGCTAAATAATACTAAATCGACATCACTCAATAACAGGTGATTATTTTTTAGAAAATTAGCAACTACCTCTTCATTAGGTGCAGCATTAAGTCCAATAGCACAACTATCTACTAACTTAGCTTTTGTAGTGCTATTTTGTGAGTTAGATAAGATGAAAAATGAGGCTCCGGAAGTCAATTTATTTTCTATTTCAGAAAAGTGGAGTTCTCTTGCTAGTTCCTCCATAAAATCAATTTTCTCATCTGCAGCACCTACTAAAACATTAGATTTACTTTCGTTTAAACTCAACATTGCATCTATTAAAGCATGTTCAAAAGAGACACTATTTTGTGTATGTGTCATGTTGTAATTATAGTTTTTTAAAGTTAGCGAAATTTGCCCTGCAATAGTATTGTGTGTAGATTGGATAAATGATGTTGGTGGAATTAATCCTTTAATAGTAATAGCATTTTTTAGAAACTTTTCAGTATCTGTTAGACATCCCAATCCTGTTCCAACAATAATTGCGTCAGGATTATTTATGCCAGATTGAGTAATGCAGTCTTTACTACATGCTAATCCCATTCTTAAAATTTCACTCATTCTGCGTAAGCTTCCTCCATCTATAAAATTTTTATATTCAGGAGAAACTAAAGTACTATTGTTATTTAATGATTTTAAATGCATTATCCATTCCTCATTCTGAAATGAATGTTGATGAGATATAGTAGAACAGGCATTAATAAAATACATATTATAATTTCTTAAAAATTAAGGTTGAATTATTTCCTCCAAAACCAAAAGAATTGGATAAAACAATATTCACTTGTTTATTAGTAACATATTCAATCTCTGGTTCTAATTGCGTTTCTGTAATAGGTGTAGTAAAGTTTAAATTAGGAAAAATTACGTTATATTGTAGTGCTAAAACAGAAAATACTGCTTCTATAGCTCCTGAAGCAGCTAGTGTATGTCCGGTATATGCTTTAGTTGAACTAAATGGTGGAATTTTAGTTTTAAAAATATTTTTCAGAGCTACAGATTCTGATAAATCATTATTAGGGGTTCCGGTACCATGAGCATTAACATAAGACACTTCTTCTGGATTTAATTTTGCCATATTTAGAGCGTCTCTAATGGCTTTGGTAGCGCCTTTCCCATCGGGAGATGATGCTGTTTGGTGATAAGCATCAGAAGCATTGCTCCAGCCTGTTAATTCAGCGAGTGGTTTATTGTTAGTTTGTTCAATACTTTTTTCATTTTCTAATAACAAAAAACCTGCACCTTCGCCTAAATTCAATCCTTTTCTATTTTGATCAAAAGGTTTTACCCATTCATCATCATAAATCATTAATGACTTAAAGCCTTCAATTGTAAAGTTGGTTAAGCTATCAACTCCTCCTACCAAAACTCTATCTAGTTTATTTTGTTGAATTAATCTGGCTCCTAGCATAATAGCATTTGCTGCTGAAGAACAAGCAGTAGAAAGTGTATTTACATAACCAGAAATACCTAATGAAGTGGCAATTTTTTCTGTTGTATTTCCATTATCATGTGTTACAATTAAAGAAATATCAGCATCATTTCCTTCAATTTTATTTTTATAATATTCTTCAGACCTGTCCATACCACCAACAGAAGTAGATGATATAATTCCCGTTCGTATTGATTGGTGAATTTGATTGTTTCCCCAAGCTTCTTTTGCAGCAACGAGACCAAGTAAAGATGTTCTTGAAATGGGTGTGTTTACATTTAATAAATGGATTAATTCTTTATTAGATAGTGTTACTTGTCCAAGTAGAAGATTTCTTTTTTCAGAAAAGTTGGTATTGTTTTTAATTCCTGATGTCTTTGTTTGAAGAGATTGAAAATTTTCTTGAACATTTAGTCCAATGGCAGATATTATTCCTATTCCTGTTATATTAATCTTCATAACTTCAAATACAATACTTAAGAATTATTGTTGATGTTTAGAAATATAAGCTGCCATTGAATTAATAGATTGAAATACTTCTTTTCCTTCTTCCGGATTTAATAATTTTATATTGTAATTATTTTCCATTAGAACAATTAATTCCAACGCATCAATAGAATCTAATCCTAATCCTTCACCAAATAGAGGCATGTCATCAGATATATCATCAACACTAACATTCTCTAGGTTTAATTGTTTAATAATTTGTTCTTTTAATTGTAATTTAATGTTATCCATTTTTCTTTATTTTAGTATGAAATAATTCAAGTAATTGTTCAGAATTTAGATGTAAATGTAGCTGTTTTAAATCTTTTTTCTCAACAAAGAACAAGAAAGTTTCTACATTTTCATTATTAATATTTATCCAACCACAAAGAACAGCTTTTTCGCTTTTATTTAGTAAAACAGAGCAATAATTTGAAAAAAAGTTGGCGTCAAAATTTTCACTAATAGTAAATACACTTTCGCCATACCATTTATTTCTTATGGCTATTTCACCTAAGAGAATGTTGGGCAAGGTATAAACAAATAAAGCGGGGCTTGGTACTCCACCATTTTGATAGGTGCTCTGAAAATTTAAATCTGTTTCTGCACTAGATTTAGCATTTGAAAACAATAAGGCTATTTCATCATCTTTGTATGTTAAAACTTCAGTATTTTCTTTTTTAATTAATTCAACACCCAAAAATGCAATTTTAGTAAGCCTATCCATTTTAAAAAATTTTGGATAATCTAGTTCTAAATGATTGTATAACGTTTTTGTGATATCTTCATTTGCGTTTGGCAATGCTATTTGTTCACCATTTATCCAACATTCATTAGATAAGATATGACAATATGTAGTGATATAGTTCGTCATAGTTTTCTAATTATTAGTGAGGCGTTACAACCACCAAAGCCAGAAGCTGTTTTTAAAATAGTATTGACTTCAGTATCCTTATTTTTGGTAAGGATATTTAACGCTTTAGTTGTACCGATTTTTTCAAATCCTCTACTTTTTATTAAAACATTATTTCTCATTGATTGGAGGCAAATAGCTGTTTCTATCAATCCTGAAGCACCTAATGTATGTCCAAAGTAACCTTTTAAACTGTTTAAGGGAATTTCATTCATTCCTAATCTATCAAAAGCTATTGATTCCATTTCATCATTAAAACTTGTTCCTGTTCCGTGAGCTGAAATAAAATCAATTTCATGTGGTTTAATGCTTGCCAATTTTAATGTTTTGGATACAGTTCTAAAAAGTCCTTCACCTGTTCTAGAAGGTCCCGAAATATGGTTGGCATCATTAGAAGAAGTTCCTTCTACAAACTCGAAACAAGGTGATTCGAATACGGTTGAATCATTAGAAACTAAAACTCCTCCAGCACCTTCACCAAGTGTAATTCCTTTTCTGTTTTTATCAAATGGTTGGCAAGGTTCATTGCTAATAGCAAATAAAGATTGAAAACCATATAATACAAAATCACTAATCACATCAGCTCCAATTACAAATGCATGTTTGTATTTTCCTGATTGAATTAAGTTATTAGCCACATTTATAGCAAGTACTCCAGATATACACGCATTTGAAATAACTATAGGGGAGTGGTGTAAATTAAATTTTTTTTTGAGTTGTTGTATAGGCTTTATTATAGGGGACTTGAGGTTTTCAATAATATCTGCTTTTGTAGTACTTATAAGAACAATTGTATCTTGAGATTTAATAATTTCAGGATTAACATCTTTAATTATAGATGTTAGACATTGTTTTAAAAGAAAATAAAAGAAATTGTTGGGGCTTGTTTCATTTATTTTAGATAGATAGACATCTACTTTTCCGAAACCAATTTTTTTAAACAGTTTTATACCAGTTTGACCATTTTTGATAAGATTAAAATTATCCTTAGCAGTAGTTCCTAGTGGAGAGATGATATTTTCAGCACCTATATACGTTTTCATCTAATCAGTTCATTTTTTATACCAACTTTTTTCTCCCAATCTAAGTAAAATTCAGGGAATTGTAATTCTAATTCTCTTAATTTTTCTGTTAAAAATACTTGTATAGTAGAGCCTGTTGCACTAATTTTTTTGGTGGATAAATTAATAATTTCATATTCAAAAATTATTTTAGCAGCTTTAGAAGGTATCATTTTAGTAATCACTTTAGCTCGTTGTCCATAATAAATTGGTGATTTATGGTTTACTTCTGATTTTACAATAGGGGTAAAATATTCATTGGAGTGGATTTCTAAATAAGACATTCCAAATTTTTTTGCAAAAGCTTCTCTGCCGTCTTCAAAGTATTTCAGATAGTTTCCGTGCCAAACTACTCCCATAGCATCTGTTTCACTAAACCTAATATCAAACTCTAATTCAGCTATTAATTCTTTCATTGTACAACTATTTTCATTTCACATTCAACTAATAATTCTTGTCCACAAAAATTTTCACCTTTTACCAAATATACATTTTCAAATTGATAAAGATGAGTTACAATGGTTTCTATTTCACTGTTTATTTTAGGTAGAGCATGTACTTTTAATTTGGATATAGCCCCTATAAAACCAAGTTTTGGTTTACCTCCAGATTGCCTATCTACATAACCGAAGCCAGCAGCAACAGTTTGAGCAATGTTTTCAATTAGTGCAGGCTCTTGAAGTTCTCCTTGTTTAAAAAAAAGATTAGTTTCTTCTACTTTAAATGTAGATTTAAAACCTCTTTCATCAGCACTTAATAAATTATCTACCATAACAAATGGTGGTTTTTGAGGGATAATTTCAGTGATATTTTCTTTGTGTAATAACATTAGCTATAAAAATTAAAATAGTTAAACCATTGTTCTGGATTTGAAATAGTTTTATTTTCTAGTTCTGCTACAAATTTTTTGGCAATTTGTTCAGGTGATAATTTGTTTAAAATAGGTTCAGTAGCACTTAAATGGTAATGATACCTATTTTTTTTTACACAAAACACAAAAGTAATAGGGGCATTAAATTTAGACGCAATAACAAATGGACCTAATGGAAATTTTGCTTTTTCACCAAAAAAATCTATTTCAATGTATTTTGAACCTTCAAGATATCTATCTGCATGAATAGCAACAAATTCATTATTAGACAATGCGTTATGTATTTTAATTACATGGCTTAAATCATTTTTAATAGGAATAATATTAAAATGAGCCCCCCCCGTAGTTGCTGTTAAATATTGTTTAATTTTTTCACTTTCTTCATCTAACATCAGCACATTAATGGTGTTTGTTATTCTAGATTTCAATAAATTTCCTGCTGTTTCCCAATTTCCAAGATGACCACTCAATAATATTCCGCCTTTACCTGCATCTCTAATGTCTAACAAACATTTTTCATTTTCAAAATCATATGTAAAACGACTTCCTTTTCCAATCAAAAAAGCTGCTCTATCTACTAATGTTTGACCGAAATAAAAGAAATTTTTTCTTGTTGTTTGTTTAATTTTTGAAGCAGAAATTTTTAAAGCTTTTTGATAGAATTTTTCAATATGTTTTCTACTTTTTTTATCAAAAGTATAATAAAATAAAGTAACTATACGGAGCAAGAAATAAGTAGCAGGTAATCCAAAAGTTTTAATGAGGTTTAAAAATATACGATATCCTATTACATTTCCCTTACTTTTTCCACTCCATTGACTCATTGATTATTTTTCTTCTAATTTCTTTTCTACCAAGGTATAAAAATCATCAAAGGTGGTTATTCCAACAAAATCTTCACCTGTCACTTTAAATCCAAAATTTTCTTCAATAACAACTACTAAGTCTACATAATCCAAACTATCTAAATCAAGTGTTTCTTGTAAATTAGCATCGGGTTGAATTTTAGCCTTATCAACTTCAAATTCTTCTGATAAAAATTCTTTAACTGTATTTATTATCTCTTCTCTATTCATTTATTGAATTTTTTTATAATTAAGCTTGAGTTTGTCCCTCCAAATCCAAATGAATTGGAAAGAAAGTAATTTATCTCTTGTTGTTTAGTTTCTGCAATAATATTAATTTTAGCCGATATTTCATCTGGATTTTCAAAATTTATGTTTGGAGCAATAAAATCATTATTCATCATTAACATTGAATAAACAATTTCACTAGCTCCAGCCATCCAACATTCATGACCAGTCATTGATTTAGTTGAACTCACCGCAACTTTGTCTCCAAATACATCATAAATTGCTTGCGCTTCAATACTATCGCCAGCAGGGGTTGATGTGGCATGAGCATTAACATAATCAATTTTATCAGCTAAAATATTAGCTTGTTTTAATGCCATGTTTAATGATCGATTTTGTCCATCTAAGTTGGGGTTTGATAAATGATCTCCATTAGATGAGAACCCATACCCTATCAATTCTCCTAAGATTGGAGCTCCTCTTTTAATTGCTGATTCATACGATTCTAAAATTACAGTTGCTGCACCTCCACTAGGTATTAAACCATCTCTATCTCTATCAAAAGGTTTTGATGCTTTTGTTGGTGTAGATTCTTTTATTGAAAACACACTTAATCCATCAAAACTACCCATTGCCGTGGGGTTAATTTCTTGAGCTCCTCCGCATATTACACGTTCTTGTAATCCTTGTTTTATTAACAAGTAACCCATTCCTATTGAATGTGACCCTGAAGCACATGCTGCACTCAACGTAAAATTAATTCCTTTTAATTTGAATATAGTCGAAATGTTCATGTTAACGGTACAATTCATATTTTGAAAAATAGCTCCACTTCCAACAAGTGTTGTATCTTTTTTCTCTCTAATTTTGTCAATAGTTTCGCCTACTGAAGCAGCTGTACTATCATTTCCATATATTAATCCAGTTTCTGTTTTCTCTAAAAAATCGATGTCTAACCCAGCATTTTCAACAGCTTCTTTAGTTGCCATATACGCATACATAGCTGGTTGGTGCATTCCTATTCGTTGTCTTCTCGATAAAAAAGAAGTTAAATCTGGGTCTTTTACCATGCCTGTAAGTGCAGATCTGAATCCAATTTCTTTTCTAATTTCATCGAGTACTATTCCACTTTTTCCTTGAAATAATGAATCTCTTACTTCATTTAGATTTTCACCTAAACAAGAATAAATTCCTAGTCCTGTTATTACAACTCTATTTTCCATTTATGAATATATTCCTCCGTTAATGTTGATTATTTCTCCTGTAATATATGCTGCCTTATCGGATATTAAAAAACTAACTAAATATGCCACTTCTTCCGGATTTCCAAACCGTTCCATAGGTACTAATTTTTTTAATTCATCTTCATCTAATCCGTGAGTCATATCGCTTTTAATAAAACCTGGTGCTACTGCATTTACGGTTATTTTTCTTTTTGCTACTTCTTGTGCTAATGCTTTTGTCGCTCCAATCATAGCTCCTTTAGCTGCTGAGTAGTTAGTTTGTCCAGGTACACCTTTTAGCCCCGATAAAGAAGCTATGTTTACTATACGTCCGTATCTTTTTCTCAACATAGGTTGTATTAATTTTTGTGTAACATTAAACATCCCTTTATTTGAAACATTAATTACGTCATCCCAATCTTTTTCTGGCATCCACATAAAAAGCCCATCTCGGGTAATACCAGCATTGTTTACTAAAACACTAATGAATTTATCTTCATTTTTTACGAACCAATTACCAAGAGCTTTGTCAACACTAGCTTTATCTTCCACATTAAATTGCATGATTTCACCTTTCCCTCCAATTTCTTCAATTTCTTTTAAGGTTTGTTCTGCTGCTTCTTTGTTGGATGAATAATTTACAATAATATACAAATTAGTGTCTTGGGCTATTTGTTTTGAAATAGCTCTTCCTAAGCCTCTTGAGGCTCCTGTTATTAATGCACAATGTATCATTTGTTAATTAAGTGGGTTTTCTTTTAAAAAGTTAGCAACTTCGCCAATGGTTTCAGATTGGGAAACATCATCGGATATAAAAGTAGCTATTTTTCTAATTTTTTGGTGAACATTTTTCGTCTTTGTTGATAATTTTTGTTTTTCATTATCTTTTAGCAAATCTATTGCTTGGCATATAGCCATTATATGAATAGCTATTATTTGATAAGAATTATCTATTACTTGTTTTGTCATTAATGCACTATTTGTTCCCATACTTACAATATCTTGGTTATCATTATTGCTAGGAATACTATGCACATAAACAGAGTTACTAAGTGATTGATTTTCTGCTGTTGTTGATGTGGCTGTATATTGAACTCCTTGAAAACCAAAATTCAATCCTAATTTACCTGCATTTAAAAATGGAGGGAATTTGTCATTTAAACGGTGGTTTAATAAAAAGTTTAACTGACGCTCCATTAACATAGAAAGCTTGGTTATTACTATTTTAACTTTATCCATTTCTAAAGAAATATAGTCTCCATGAAAGTTGCCTCCATGAAAAACATTTTGAATTTCTAAATTAATAATAGGATTGTCATTAGTAGAATTTAATTCATTCTCCACCACATTTTCTGCATAATTAAGGGTGTCGGATATAGGACCTAATATTTGAGGTACACATCGAATAGAATAATATTCTTGTATTTTCTTTTTAAACTCTCTTTTTTGAAGCTCAGCATCATCCTTAAAAAGTTCATCGCGTTTTCTTATTAGTTGACTGTCTTTAAGGAAAGCCCTCATTTCTTCGGCAACATAATTTTGACCTGGATGTAATTTTACTGCGTTTAATTCTTTTGAGAACGAATCATCAAAAGACTCTATGATTTCATTAATCATAGAAGAGGCAATAATAGAATGATTTAATAATCTTTTAGCATAAATTAAATTAACCAATGCAATTCCAGTCATGCAGGATGTGCCATTAATTATGCCTAAGCCATCTCTTAAGTTTAGTTTTAATGGTTGTAAATGAAGCTCTTTTAAAACCTCTTTTGTTTCAATTCTTTCATTGTTTTTATAAACGTATCCTTCACCAATTAAAGCAAGTGCTAAATGTGAAAGTTGAACTAAATCGCCACTAGCTCCAACACTGCCATGTTCAAATATTTCTGGAGTTATATTATGTTTTAAAAATTGTTGTAACTGAAAAACTACTTCAGGACTAATACCTGAATTGCCTTGAAGAAAAGCGTTTAGTCTTGCTAAGATAACACTTTTAACATAAGTAGGAGGGAGTGCATTTCCTGTTCCACTTGCATGACTTCTAATTAGGTTATATTGTAACTGATTTAGTTCATTAGATTCAATTCTATATTGAGCCATTGGACCAAAGCCGGTATTTATACCATAAATTATTTTATCCTTAGAAAAAGAAGTTAAAAACATAAAAGATTTTTTAATATCTTCTAATGTTTTATTTGTTATCTCAAGTTCTTTTTCTTGAAATATGATTTGACACGCTTCTTTTATTGTCAATCTCTGCATTTAATTGTATATAAAAAAATTTAAAAAAAGGATTGCAAATATATATAATATAGTAATAAGAGCCAATTAAACGTTTATACTATCGAAACTATCATTGTTAATATATTGATGTGTAATGTTTTATATTTAAGTGCTAATTTATATATTAATAAATCGTACTTTATTATATAAATTTAATTTAGTTTGCATAAATAAAAATACACCAAAATATTGCTTAAATGTTAGGTAAAGGATTAAACATTATTATTCATTTTTTTTATACTCGAAAGTATGTTTTCATGCTATTTCTTATTACTGTTTTAGCAATACTATCTGTTGGTGTTTCTAAACTTAGTTTAAATGAAAATATTTTTTCTACCTTACCTAAAGGGAATTCGTACGCCAATTT
>Ga0209231_1000499_pt1 | contig 21558 bp, 13 predicted proteins | sample Deesub45470m_DNA_FD_188086 | JGI IMG/M metagenome (GOLD analysis project Ga0209231, IMG submission 188086) | Deep subsurface microbial communities from North Pacific Ocean - 450_OLKR46/470m Metagenome (SPAdes) (version 2) | ecosystem: Environmental > Terrestrial > Deep subsurface > Unclassified ... | reverse complement strand
ATTCAGGCCGGAGATGCCGTTGTTGCTCAGGTAGGTATCGCCGCTATCCCACTGGGGGTCCGTCGACAGATAATAGGCCACATACAGGCTTTCTATCACCCGCTCGCCGCCGATATTTTCAACGGTAGAGCTGACGGTGATCGTGGAACCGCTCTGCACAGGAGCCGTCGGCCCCGTCATGCTGCTGACGATAAGGTCCGGAGGTCCAATATTGACCGCGAAGATAGCCTGGATGGTGTGGTTCGCCATCACGCTGTCAAAGGTGTAACTGGAAACGGCCCCCACCGAAACGTCGTCGACGAGCACATCAGCCACATGATAACCCGCATCTGGAATAATGGTGACGGTCTGACTCTCCCCAGGATTCACAATCACTGTCCCTGAAGGTGAGATGCCCCCATTTGCTTCTGCCGTGGCGATAATAACCGGCATGATTATCAGGGTGAATTCCTTAGTATCTGTGCTGAAATGGTCATCCCTAACCTTAATGGTGAAATTGAAGGATCCTCCCTCGACGGGTAAACCGGCGAGCTCGCCAGTGTTGGCGTTCAGGGTCAACCCGGCGGGCAAGGCTCCGGAGATAATCGACCAGACATAGGGGGCGCTGCCGCCTGAAGCCGAGAGGAGCTGCGAATAGCCGGCGGCAATGGTGCCGGAAGGCAGTGAGGCTGTCTGAATATTGAGTTTTTCATAAACATAGACACTGAATTCCTCTATATCCATGGTGCCAATGGAATCCGTGGCCTGAAGCGTAAAGGTAAACATACCCAGCTCTGAGGTAGCCCCCGAGATCGCTCCCGTCGAACTATCCAGACTCAATCCCTCGGGGAGCATTCCGCCCACCAATTCCCAAGTGTATGGCGCCACACCTCCCGTAGCGGAATGAGCCAGGACCACAAACCGTTCCGTATCAACGAGTTGCAGAATCACCTGTGCAATCCCAAGGGGTGGCTGAATCGTTATTGCAAGTGACTGTTCGACCGAGTCAGAGACATCATCAATCACCTTGACCGTGAAGATGAAGGTCCCCGTTAAACCGGAATCACCCGAAATTTCACCGGTTGCGGCATCCAGCGTCAAACCGTCAGGCAGGGTCCCCGCGACAACCGCCCAGCTGTAAGGGGCAGTGCCACCGGATACGGTGACAGCTTGACTGTAGGGCCTACCGATAACGCCATCGGACAGGGATTGACAGACGATGGTGAGCGGCTCGGGGATGAAAATTGAAAGGTCCCGGGCGTCCGTTGTCCCGGCTGCATCGGTGACCTGGACGGTGAAGCTGAACTCGCCCCACATGTCCGGAGTCCCCGAAATCTCGCCGGTCGCTCCGTTGAACGACAGGTCGGTCGGCAAGGCCCCGGCGGTGATCCACCAGGTATAGGGTGCTGAACCGCCTGAAGCGGTCATAAACTGACTGTACCCCTCACCGACCCGGCCTTCCGACAGAGAGGTCGTTTCCACCGTCAGCGGCAATGCTCTTAACGCAAGAGTATGGTTGTTGCCAGAGGCAATTCCGACTATCCCTTCAAGTCCGATGACTTGCACCGGCGAATATTGGAAAGTCGTTGACCCGTTTCCGACTTGTCCATAGGTGTTCATTCCCCAGGCCCACACCGTACCGTCACTCTTGAGGACCACCTTATGATACTCACCGGACCCGATGGCGACAATGTCCGTGAGCCCGCTGACCAGGACAGGAACGTTGGAATAGGCTCGATAACCCCAATTCCAGACCGTGCCATCATCCTTTAGGGCAACGGTATCCCCTCCACCCGCTGCAATGGCAACGGCACCACTGAATCCGCCAATCCTAATCGGTTCCATGCGAGAATCGGTGGTCCCATCGCCCAGCTGTCCGGAGCCATTGCCTCCCCAGGCCCACACGATGCCATCGCTCGTAACCGCAACGACATGACTTGTTCCTGCGGCGATGGAAACGATATCACCCAAAGGACCAATCCGGGTTGGGACCGAGGTATTGGTGATTGTTCCATGTCCGAGTTGCCCAGTGGAGTTATATCCCCAGGTCCAGACCGTGCCGTCATTCTTCAATGCAACCGAAAAATGAGGTCCTGCAGCGATCTTGACTACTCCGGTCAGTCCACTCACCCGAACAGGTGTCGCCCTGCTGACTGTAGTCCCATCGCCGAGCGCGCCATACCCGTTATTTCCCATGCCCCACACCGTGCCACTATTGTCGAGAACCAGGGCATGGCTATACGCACTGGCAACGGCAATCGCTCCTGATAATCCGGAAATCTGCACAGGAGTAGGTATCATATCCACCGACCCTAAGATGTCATAGCTCTTCCCCCATCCCCAGACGGTGCCATCCGTTTTGACCGCCAGGGTATGTGCTCGCCCTCCACCCATGGCAACGACCTCGGAGAGACCGCTGACTTCGACGGGAAGAGAGGAGTGGGTCGTTGTCCCATCCCCGAGTTGCCCAAACGTGTTCTCGCCCCAGGCCCAGGCATCCCCCCCCGCACTGGTGATCCGGTAAGTTTCAGCCTTCTCGTCCTCCCGATTACCGAAGGCATCAATGGCAAAAAACTTCAGGGTCAGAGAACGGTCCACCATTATGGACCCATCGCAGAGAGAATCCGGAACGATGGGAGTCGTCCCGTCTGTTGTGCAATAAAGGGTAGCCGCCTCATTGGTCTTTAGTTTAACAACCTGCGGAGAAAGATAGGTCGCCCCGAAGGGGAAAGCCCGGGTGATCGGTGGCAAGAGGTCAGGATCAATCACGACTGGAATTGTCTTTTCGGCCGACGCACCGCTCACAGCGGTGGCCCGAAAGGTGACGTTGAATGTCCCGGCCATTGAGGGTGTACCCGAAAGTATTCCTGTTGTGCCATCTAGCTCAAAACCTTCCGGCATAGTCCCGGCAACCACCGACCATGAAACCGGATAGGGCCCGTAACTTGTGGATAACTGCCCGCTGTAGGCACTGTTAATTGCGCCAACGGGCAGGGAGGGTGTAGTTATAATTAAATGAGGATACACATTTATGAAAAATTTCTTGACGGCCGTAGCAAAGGCCGCATCGGTGACTTGTACAGTAAAGGGGGCGCCACTTCCGGTCGGCGCACCGGAAATCACGCCCGTAGCTGCATCAAGGGCCAATCCGGAAGGCAGCGTACCCACAACGACCGACCATGAGTAGGGCGCGACACCATTGATCACCGTCAGGTTCTGACTGTAAGGATAATTCAAGGTGCCATTGGGCAAAATCACCGTTTGGATATTAATAGGGGACTGCTGCAGGACAAGCGTGTGGCCCGATCCGCATGCAAGGGCGGCAGCGCCGGTCAGTTCCGGTTTTTGGACAGGAATGGTGCTTGCAACGGTTCCAACCTGATTGTAAACGTTGCTACCCCATACCCAGACCGTGCCGTCCTTTTTAAAGGCCGCAGTGTGAACGGTTCCTGCGGAGATCCCGCCGACGTCTGCCAGTGTGTTGACCTGCGCCGGTGTCGAATGGCTGATGACGGTTCCGTCGCCTAGTTGCCCCGAGGCATTGGACCCCCACGTCCAGACGGTTCCATCATTTCTGAGGGCAACGGTGTGAGCCCCACCACAGGCGATGGACACGATATTGGAAAGCGAAGTGACGGGAACGGGCGTCGACCTTTGCGTTGTCGTCCCGTCTCCGAGTTCACCGGAATTATTCAACCCGCAACTCCAGACAGTACCGTCCTTCCTGAGCGCCACTGAGTGGGAACTCCCGGCGGCAATGGTCACCACGCCATCCAGACCGCTGAACTGGACCGGTGTCGAGCTGCTTTCGGCTATCACCGTCCCCAGTTGGCCCCATGCACCAAAACCCCAACCCCATACGGTGCCATCCTTTTTGAGGGCCAGAGTATGATTCTCGCCGCTCGCAATGGCGACAACGCCGCCAAGCCCGGCAATCTGGACGGGCGTCAACCGCCGTTCCGCTGTCCCGTCGCCGAGCTGACCATAGGTGTTGTCTCCCCAGGTCCAAACCGTGCCGTCACCCTTGAGGGCAACGGAGGTGAATTTCCCGGCGGCCACCGCAACGACATTGCTGAGACCTGGGACCTGAACCGGGGTCGATTTGCGGTTGATATCCCCGTTGCCGAGCTGACCATAGCTGCTGTCTCCCCAGGTCCAGACAGTGCCATCTTCCCTCAAGGCGATAGAATGTCTTTCTCCACCCTCAACGGCCACAATCCCGGAGAGTCCGTTTACCTCAACGGGGTCTGGTCGCCTGGTCGTGGTCCCATCCCCGAGCTGGCCAGAGCTGTTATCCCCCCAGCCCCAGAGATTCCTGCCGGCGATGGTGTAATTTTCCGTCCGCAAAGCCTCCTGATTCCCGGCGATATCGACGGAAAAGAAGTTCAGAGTCAGGGCCCGGCTGACGACAATGGATCCCTCACAGAGGGAATCAGGAACAACCGGGATCGTCCCGTCAGTGGTGCAGTAGACGGTGGCATGTGGTTCATTGGAGATCAACCAGACGGTCTGGGCCGTAACATACGCTCCTCCAGGAGGAGTCACTGTCGTGAAGGGAGTACTCAGATCCGGGTTGATCGTAATTGAGAGAGACTTCTGTACCAGGGTGTTGGTGGCGTCGATCACTTTCACGTCGAAATCGAATGTCCCATCCACCACAGGGAGGCCGGAAATATCCCCGGTCGTGACATCCAGCGTCAACCCGTCAGGCAGAGCCCCGGAGGCAATCGACCAGGTATAGGGGGGCAGTCCGCCTGCGGCTGCCAGAGACTGGATGTAATCGTTCCCCACGATTTCTGAAGCGAGAGACGATGTGGCTACACTTAGCTGATTGTAAACGGAAATCTTGAAGGGACGTGTAGCTGTTGCGCCGGTCGAATCTGTTGCCTGCATGGTAAAATTGAACGTTCCCAGCGCAGAGGGGGAGCCCGAAACCTCTCCCGTCACACCGTTAAGAGCTAAACCTGCGGGGAGACTTCCCGAAACAATCGCCCAGCCAAAGGGGGCGGCGCCGTTGATGACACCCGGTGTGATACTGAAGGGTGCATTGACAGTAAGGTTGTGGACCTGACGGGCCGCGATCCTGAAGGAGACGTCACTGTACTTGATGGTGAGAATGTCGCTATCCACCCCATTGTCAGCGTATCCGGCAACGTAGATATCCTCGTTGTTGTCCAGGGCAATAGCGTTCATGCTCCCCCGACTGACCCCTCCGGAGACTTTGGTCCAGAGCCAGTTACCCAATGAGTCAAATTTGAAGGTAAGGGGTCGCGGCGGTGTGGTCGGACTGGCGTTATAGACTCCCGTCAGAAATACATCACCATATCTGTCAACGACGATGCCGTTTGCGCCATTAAGTGGCCCCTGAGTATAGAATTTCGTCCAAACCTGATTACCTGCCGGATCATATTTGATTGTACATGTACTGGTTGTTGAGGCGCCCGTTACATAAACATATCCGTCCTGATCGATTGCCAGATCGGAAGCTGTGTCATACAACCATCTGTTATACGTTTTGGCCCAAAGAAAATTTCCAGCAGCATCATATTTTATTGTCTGAATATCATAACCATTTGTTGATGACAACACACAACTGGTTACGCCAGCGACATAAACATTGCCATTAATGTCTGCGACAGCCTTCGTGGAATAATCATCATTTACGTAACCGTTGTAGCGGTTCGGATTATCGTATGTTCTCGTCCAGAGTTCATTTCCAGACTGATCGTATTTGACCGTAAGGAAATCATAATGTCGATTAATACCATTGACCGTTGGGTCAACAGTTTGGCGCATTCCAGCAAGATAGATGTTACCGTTGCCATCCACTGAGATACCTGGAGACCCAGGGTAACTGGCTTTCAGCATGTATGTTTTAGTCCACAACACATTTCCGGAAAAGTCGTATTTGATCGTCAGATAATCATAACCCTCGGTCTCGTTGATCGTTGCTCCAGTGACATACAGATTGTCACTGGAATCAATTGCGATGGAGGTTGCCCCATACACTCCCCGTTCGTGAGCTCTGGTCCAAAGCAGTGTTCCATCCGGGGCATATTTCATGATGAAATAATCGTATCCGGCCACCCCAAGGATTGCCCCCCCCGCCACATAGATGTTGCCCCTGGAATCCACGGCAACGCCTGACGCGTTTTCCGTCCCACCTCCATCGTAACTTCTGGCCCACCGTTCGATAATGTTGGCGCTACTGACCAAAATTGACAGAGACCTGGTAGCGATCCACCCCGAAGGGTCTTCAGCCTGAACCGTAAAGTATGAAGTGCCAATTACCGTTGGAATTCCGGAAATTTTTCCTGTCGAACCGTTAAGAGTTAACCCGTACGGCAGCGTTCCGGAGATAATTGACCAGGTAATCGGCTGAGATCCACCAACAGACTCAAGAACCTGGCTGTAGGGTAATCCTGTACCTCCCTCAACCAGATAAATCGTGGCCACTTCAAAAGATGGATAACGGTCCGTGCCCAGAGGTGAGGAAATGGTGACAAATGAGGATTCCACCGATGGGGCCCAGACGCCGGTAAAGATACCGTCATCGGCTGCCAGGTCCTGACCGACGCCGTCGTCCAACAGTTCGATGACCGCACCACTGTTCGATGTGGCCCTCACGGGACCAACCGGAGTTCCACAGTCAATGCTCAAAGCCGACAGCGTTGATGGAAAACCGAGACTAATGGAACCCACTGTTTTCAAAGACGAAAATACCGGACTATCGCTGCAGGACAAGGATCCGAGAGCATCAATCCTTTTTCCGGAGATGGTTACACCCTCCATGGCCGTAACATTATCCCCCCCGGATATCAAGAGGTTCTTGATTTGCTTCCAGTCCCTTGCCGGGTCCGACGCCTTCAGCAGGGCAGCAAGGCCGCACACATGGGGCGTGGCCATGGACGTTCCGGAGAGGTTTCCGTAGCCACCTTCGATGGTCCAGACATTCGCAGCCGGAAGAGTACTGAAGATATCCACCCCCGGCGCGCCGACATGCACACTCCGCCGGCCATAACTGGAAAAGCTTGCGATCTCGTCGTTATGATCCGTTGCCGCAACGGCAACCAGATTGGGCAAATTGTAGTTCGAGGGATAATTTATGGACGCATCATTATTGCTTGCGCTGTTTCCTGCAGCGGCAATAAAAAGAATTCCCGCATCCATCTGGGCCCTGATAGCGTCGTAGAGCGCCTGGGAATAACCGCCGCCGCTCCAACTATTGTTCGTTGCGACCAAATTTACGCCGCTGTTTTTCAGGTCTATGAGGTAATCCAGACAGGTAATCGCGTCAGCCGTCGTTCCTGAACCACTTGCAGAAAGGAACTTGCATCCGATGATCTTGACTCCCCAGTTGACTCCGGCAACACCGACTCCGTTTCCGCCGACCGCACCAATGGTCCCCGCGACATGCGTCCCGTGGCCATGGTCATCAAAGGGATTGCCGCTGCCGTCGAGGGCATTAATGCCGTGGATATCATCGACAATGCCATTGCCATCATCATCGATGCCATTATCCGGAATCTCCGCGGAATTCACCCATATATTGGCAGCTAGATCTTCATGGTCGTAATCAATCCCCGTGTCGATGACAGCAACCACGACACTGCCGTCGCCATTGCCTGTCGTAAGATCCCACGCGGCTGTGGCATTTATATCCACACCACTGATTCCGCCCGTCTGTCCGTGATTACGAAGGCCCCACAGGTTCTCGAAAGAGGGGTCGTTGGGTGTACTTTGGGCAGTAAGAATGTAGTTAGGTTCAGCATATTCCACATTCGGATCGGCCTGATATTGAACAATTGCGTCCTCGACTGCCACCCCAGGATCAAGCTGCAAATATTCAACATCTGCATCCTTAAATTTTTTCAGCCTTTTTGAATTATGTTTTTCATGTTTATTTTTCTTGACCTTATCATTTAAACCTTTTTTAAATTTTACAATTAGTTCACCTTCTCTATACCCTTTTTCTTTTTCAACATTAAGGAAGTTATTATCTTGCGGTTGGGCACCACTGCCAATAACTGCCCAGCCATACCAAGCCGACACAAGAACCATAAACAATGAAAAAATCAGTGTTTTCAGAAATTTCGCCTTCACCTAAAGTCCTCCAAAAAAATGTGATTACAAATTTATCTATTTACAATCTGGTGCCTACTCAATCATTTGTCCTCAAGGTAATTCCATCACCATCGGAGCCAATTGCAAAGATGCCCCCTCCACCTTTTGGGGTCAGGAAAAAAGAAGCCAGCCCCACCAATCGCCCATTCATTGACACATGACAATTAAGTTTTAAAAACAAATGAGATAACTCATGTGTGTATCTTTTGTCAAACCCTTTAATCTTGCCTCAGTCAAAAAAAATCCAGAATTTCTCCCCATTTCTACGCCAAGGGTTCTAGGGTAGGCATCACCCGCTACATTAGAAAGATCAAAATAACGTCACCCCCTGCGCAATCGCTACACTGCCAGACTGCATCCATATTCCAGCCACCCCGACAGATATCCCCCGGGGCAGGATAGACACATGGACATTTTCAAGAGAATCAAAACAGGATCCTGTCCTCCAGAATGCCGAGTTGAAAGCAGGTGACCCGTTTACCTGATCCCGACCTCCAGGACGCGGCAGAACCCGACCCTCCTCTTCCTCTGCTCGCTGTCGGTGATCTGCGCCGTCGTCCTCAACCGCTTCAACGTCTTTCTCATCGGCATGGACATGGGGCCCGAATACAGCTACTTCCCCTCCGTCGGCGAGTGGGCGATCACCTTTGCCTTCCTCTCCTTCGGCGTCCTCCTCTACAAGATCGGCGTCAACTACCTGCCGATCCTCGGGGAGGAACACTGATTTTCGGCAACGGATGAATGATGACAAAAAAAGCCCGCAGCGATGCGGGCTTTTTTTGTCTGATAAAGCGGTTACCGTGATTTTTACCGAACCTCGACCTCGTGAACTCCCTTGAGGTGCATGCAGTTGAGGAAGAGGGCTTCCTCGTCGGGGGACCCGGAGACCGACGCCTCCCGCGCATGGGTGCGGCAGTAAACCTTGTCGTCACCCTGGGCCAGGCGCTCCTTGCCGGCGCACCCGGTGACCATGAGGATCACGATCGAAACCAGAATCCATCTGCTCATGTCCCTTCTCCTTTCCTATCCTTTCCGGCCCCTGAGAGCAAAATGCGTCGCCGGAACAAACCCGGCCTCTCCTCCTGAAGACAAATCAACACAAACAAAGGACATGACAACTGCACCGCCGGCTCCTTCCCCGGTAACACTCGGAATGAACTACCCCGCAGCAAGCTACGGGGTATCAACAGCCTGCAACCTTAGTTGAATCGCGCAGCAAGCTGCGGGGAATTGAACCCGACTTTTGATTAAAATTGGCGCCCGAAGGCCCGGGGGGAGATCGCCCGTACCTACTTCTACATGGAGGCGGCCTATCCCGGCCGCGGCATAAGCGAAAACAAAAGCAGAAAGATGTTCGAAGCCTGGGACAGAGGCCACCCGTCCTGTAGAGTCCGCGGAGATCCTTGTCTTTTTTCCTTTAAATAAGACAACTTATCCGCGACCTTCATGAACGATCGACGTTTCCGGGAGGCGACCCCGACCCTTCTCAACCGGAGCGTCGGCGGTGGCCGAGCCAGGCATAAATCGCTAGATTGACGGCCAGGGCGGCGAGGCCGAGTCCGACCTGGACGCTGCGCGTCATCTCCATGGGATAGATGATCGGAATCAGATAGTGCTCGATGAACCCCCCTTCGTACCCCTGCTGCGCCGCCCCCTCCCGCAGGCGCACCTCGAGGGGCGTCAGGGGGCAGACCCCGCCGAGCAGCTCGATCCCCACCCCCCAGATCACCGCCGGCAGATGCAGCCAGACCAGGTATCGCCGCCACATCACCAGCAGGCCGCCGAAGACCACCAGCAGGATGAAGAGGAGGTGAATGACGACGATGAGGTCGGCGAGGAACCTGGCGATCATTTTTTCCTCCCTGGAAGCGTATCGGTTTTCTCGACCCCGGCGCCGGGACGCTGAGGTCAAATGCAGAGCCTTCGCCCTTGCCATCGGGCCGGACACTCGCTAAGCTTTGTAGGAAGCTGTCGGACTATACGGGCCGAAGCTCAGGGAGGCGACATGAAAGACCCCGTTTGCGGCATGACGGTCTCGGCGGAGCAGTCGGCCGGGACCGTCGAACACCAGGGAGAGCGCTACCATTTCTGTTCCGAACGCTGCCTGGACAAGTTCACGGCCGATCCCGGCCGCTATCTCGAAGGGACGGAAGAGAAAAAGTCCCGCCCCGAGGAGAGCTCGCGCGAGTACACCTGCCCGATGCATCCCGAAGTTGTGCAGATCGGCCCCGGAGATTGCCCCAAGTGCGGCATGGATCTGGAGCCGAAGGAGGCCAGCCTCGAGGAGGAGGGCGAGAGCCCCGAACTCAGGGACATGACCCGGCGCTTCCGAGTTTCCCTCGTCCTCACCCTGCCGGTCTTTGCCCTGGCCATGTCGGAGATGATCCCGGGGCTTAAGGTGCAGGAGATCCTTTCCATGAAGGTCCAGAGCTGGATCCAGTGCCTGCTGGCCTCGCCGGTTGTTCTCTGGGGAGGAGCGATCTTTTTCCAGCGCGGCTGGAAGTCCCTGGTCCATCGCAGTCTCAACATGTTCACCCTGATCTCCATCGGGACCGGCGTCGCCTACGCCTACAGTCTGGCGGCGATCCTTTTCCCCGGCGCATTCCCCCCGTCGTTTCGCGGCCCGGAAGGAACCGTGGCGGTCTATTTCGAAGCCGCGGCGGTCATCATCACCCTGGTTCTTCTCGGCCAGGTGCTGGAACTGCGGGCCCGCCAGGCCACCAGCGGCGCCATCCGGGCGCTCCTCGGGCTGGCGCCGAAAACCGCCCGCCGCGTTGGCGACGACGGCAGCGAGGAGGATATCCCCCTCGACAAAGTGGAAAAGGGAAACCGCCTGCGGGTGCGCCCCGGCGAGAAGGTCCCCGTCGACGGCGTTGTCCTGGAGGGATCGAGTTCGGTCGATGAATCGATGATCAGCGGCGAGCCGTTGCCGGTAAAAAAAGCCAAGGACGACAGGGTCACCGGCGGCACCCTGAACAAGAGCGGGACCTTCATCATGACCGCCGAGCGGGTCGGTCGCGAGACGATGCTGGCGCAGATCGTCCGGATGGTGAGCGCGGCCCAGCGGAGCAGGGCACCGATCCAGGGACTGGCCGACAAGGTGGCCGGCTGGTTCGTGCCGGCGGTCGTCGGGGTGAGCATCCTCACCTTCCTCCTCTGGTCGCTTTTCGGACCCGAGCCCCGGCTGGCCCATGCCCTGGTCAACGCCGTGGCGGTACTGATCATCGCCTGTCCCTGCGCCCTGGGGCTGGCCACCCCCATGTCGATCATGGTCGGCACCGGCCGGGGAGCGACTTCGGGGGTGCTGATCAAGAACGCCGAAGCCCTCGAGACCATGGAAAAAATCGACACCCTGGTGATCGACAAGACCGGAACCCTCACCGAAGGCAAACCGAAGCTCACCGCCGTCCGGCCGCAGGGGGATTTTTCCGAGGACGACCTCCTGCGGCTCGCCGCAAGTCTCGAACAGGGGAGCGAACACCCCCTGGCCGAGTCCATCGTCGAAGCGGCCCGGGAAAAGGGGCTGCAACTCTCCTCCCCCGACGAGTTCGCCTCGGTGACCGGCAAGGGGGTGACGGGAGAGATCGACGGCCGCAAGGTGGCCGTCGGCAACGGAAAACTCCTCGCTGAGCTCGCCATCGACACCGGCGATCTCCCCGACCAGGCGGAAACGTTGCGCCGGAAGGGCGCCACGGCGATGTTCGTGGCCATCGACGGAGGGCCTGCCGGAATCCTCGCCGTGGCCGATCCCATCAAGGACTCGACGTTCGGAGCGATCAAGGCCCTGCAGAAGATGGGACTGCGGGTCGTCATGCTCACCGGCGACAACGAAACCACCGCCAGCGCCGTCGCCAGGGAACTGGGCATCGACGACCTCGAGGCCGAAGTCTCCCCCGACCGAAAGATCGAGGTGGTCAAAGCGCTTCAGGAGGAGGGACGAATCGTCGCCATGGCCGGTGACGGCATCAACGACGCCCCGGCTCTTGCGCAGGCCCATGTCGGCATTGCCATGGGTTCGGGGACCGAGGTCGCCATGGAGAGCGCCGGCATCACCCTGGTCAAGGGGGACCTCAACGGCATCGTCAAGGCCGTCAAACTCAGCCGCGCCACCCTGGGCAACATCCGCCAGAATCTCTTCTTCGCCTTCGTCTACAATGCCCTCGGCGTGCCGATCGCCGCCGGTCTCCTCTACCCCTTCTTCGGTCTCCTGCTCAGCCCGATGATCGCCGCCGCCGCCATGAGCCTGAGCTCGGTCTCGGTGGTCGCCAACGCACTGCGGTTGCGGCACAGGGAATTGTAAATTGGGCAGGCCGGCCCCTTGCCGTCCGACTCTTTCCTAGGAGCCTGTCGGACTATACGGGCCAAAGCGAAAAATTGGATATTTGAGGACAGATTCGAGCTTGTTTGAGAGCCAATAGTCGTCTCTATTGGTCGAAAAGAAGCTCGGATATGGACCAAATAGACGATTTTACAGCCGGCTCATGGATAGTCCGACAGGCTCCTAGAGTCAACCCTCCTTCGCCTCGTGCCGGTGGTGCAGAGTCAGAGGAATCCCTTCCCGGTAACGGAACCGGACCCCGCGCTCCTGCTCCGTCCTGATGTTTGCCCAGCAGGGGCGGCAGCAGTAGCCTTTGCCGGTGCTGCGACCGAATTCCAAAAAACGCACCAACCCGGCGGCCGTCCGTGTCCGACAGATGCGGCAGACGGCCCGGAGCCCGAAAATCGGATGAAAGGTTCCGACGATCCCCCCGTCCTTGAGAATCTGATTCCGACGGGCCCGCTGTAAAAATTCCTCAAGAGTCATAAGACCCCCCATATAATTAGCGCCACCGGGTCCAAGTTTGCCGGAACGATTCGTCCTGTCAAGACGGCCTGACAAAATCCCCCAAAGCCCTCCTCACCCCCTTTTTATCGAGTTCCGGTTGCGGACAAGCCCCGGGACAAATCCGGCGGATAAGTTCCGTTTGAAATTTCTCGCAAAACTCCCTATGCTGGCGCTCTGTGGCCTTCGCCGGGAAAAAATCCAAATGCAGGAGCCTTCCCCCGAAGTCGCGCCGTCGGCCCATGAAAAACGACCCTTTGCCCCCTGAAAAACGGAGAAAGCCGGCTTCCATGTTGAAAGGAATTCTTTTCCGCGGCACCTGTCTTGCTCTGTGCCTCCTCTTTCTCCTGGCGGCCTGCCGGCAGGCCCCGAAGCTTTCGCCCCTGCCGGAGGAGGCCGTGGTCCTCGCCTTCGGCGACAGCCTGACCTTCGGCACCGGGGCACAGGCGGACGAGAGCTACCCGGCGGTCCTGTCGACGCTCATCGGCCGCCGGGTGATCAACGCCGGAGTGCCGGGAGAAATATCGGCCGAAGGACTCTCCCGTCTCCCCCGGGTGCTGGAGGAGACCCGCCCGGCACTGATGATCCTTTGCCTCGGCGGCAACGACTTTCTCCGCCGCCTCGACGAAAAAAGGGCTCGGGACAACCTGCGCGCCATGGTGCGCCTGGCTCGGAGTCAAGGGGTCGAGGTCGTGCTGATCGCGGTGCCGAAGCTTGGATTCGGTCTGCAAATCCCCGATTTTTTCCGCCAGATGGCCGAGAAGGAGGAGATTCTCCTCGACGAGCAGAGCCTCGAAAGAATTTTTTCCAACGCGGCCCTCAAATCCGACTCGATCCACCCCAACGCCGCCGGCTACCGGCAGATCGCCGAATCCCTGGCGAAGATGTTGCGACGAAGCGGCGCGATTTAGTGTCCCGATTGGTTGATTCGGGATATTTACTGCTCTGGATTTGCCACGGAGGTTCTGCAAAATACGAAAATCAATAACCGAAAAGCATGCCGGCAATCGCTGCGTTAAGAAGATTGGCCAGAGTGGCGGCGAAAACAGCCAGAAGTCCTAATTGCGCCACCTCGCTTCGTCTTTCGGGAGCCAATTCCCCGAGAATTCCGATCTGAATGGCAATGGATGAGAAGTTGGCGAATCCGGTCATGGCAAAACAGGCGAGCATGAAACCTTTTGGCGAAAGCGTTTCCGCCGCCAGTCCGCTGAAGCCGATCACCTCGTTGAAGGCGGTTTTGACACCGACCAACCGGGAAAATGCAGCCACGTCGACTGACGGCACGCCGACAATGTAGGCCGCTGGGGTAAAAACCCACTGCAGGATGATCTTCAGGTTGAGAGTATTCCCGGTGATGCCACCGATGACCCCGTCCAACAGATGGATCAGGGAGATAAAGGCAAGGAGCATCACCGTTACGCCGACCACCGCTTTCCATCCTTCCATGGCGCCACGGGCAACGGCGTCGAGAAGATTGACGCCGACATTCATCGGCGGGGTCGCAACTGCCGTGGAAATAAATTCAGGTGCTTCGGGGATAAGAATCTTGGCAAAGACGATTGCTGCGGGTGCGGCCATAATACTGGCCGCCAGCACGTATTCAATTTGGGCACCCATTCCGGCGTAGACAATCAGAAGTCCCGCGCCGACGGTGGACATTCCCCCAACCATGGTGAGAAAAAGCTGGGATTGACTCATCGAGCGAATGTACGGGGCGACAGTCAGGGGTGCCTGAGTCTGCCCGAGAAAGACGTTGCTCGCCGTTACCACCGCCTCGACGCTGCTGATGCCGAAAATACGGTTAAAAAATATCGCCATCCCCTGAACAATCCGCTGCATGATCCCGTAGTAATAGAGAACCTGGATCAACGCAGCAAAGAAAACGATGGGGATCAGGGCATCAAGAACAAAGGCGTATGGATATCCTGAAAAACCTTCAATTTGAGTAAAGCCGGAGTAGAGAGGGCCAAAGACGAAGCGGGTGCCTTCGGAGGCGAACAGAATGATCTGCGTCAAGCCCAGGCTTGCCAACTCGAAGGTCGCTCGCCCGGCGGAAGTGTGGAGGACCAGGAAGGCAAAGAGGAAATTCAGAAGAAGACCATAGAGGACCGGTCGCCAGCGAATGGCGCTGCGGTTGCGGGAAAAAACCACAGCGATGACCAACAAGACGGCAACACCTAGAAAACCTCTCAAAAAAGATTCCAAAACATCCCCCCCGTTTACTCTCTCAGGTCGTTGCGGTTTCCTTGCTGGCGCACTCTGTCATTGCTGTTCTCATTAGGCAAGAGTTATGGCACAGAGAAATCCAAAAGCATTTAAGGAGATGATCAATGGGCCCCAATATAAAGAGGGCGGCGAAAGGTAAAAGGTCCCTCTGATTCCTCTGGCGATCGGAAGCATCGAGGTCAATTTTTTGCAAGAACCTGATGAAGGTCGGTCCCAACATTATCTGCAAGGTAACTTTTCAAAAAAAGCGAAAACCCCGCTCTCGGCTAATGCCGAAAGCGGGGTGCTTTCTTTTCAACCTGGGGCAGAATTATTCAACACGTAAAACTGACGTGTCGGCCACGCGACCCCTTTTTGTAAGGCAACCTTAACTCTAAAACCAACAAATTCCTCAGCGAGCATTGAACCTCAAAACACCCATCGAGACACCGAAAGTCTGGCGAAATGATCGACCAGAACTAAATTGGAAGAAAGTCAGGTATCTTTCGGGACCTTATAGCCAACCGGCAGGTTGGGACAGATTCCAAGTGTCAGTAAAAGATCCTTGGCTATCTACGCCTGTCACTTCAAGATAGGTGGCGGTCGTAGAAATCAAAGTCAGGGTGGTGCGCTCCGGATCGCCTAAAGCACCTGCGGTTAATGTTCCGTCAGCATTGAGAGTTACAGGGACAGTAGCCGTCGCGGTGCCGATAAGGGTACCGCTGCCGTCAAATTCTTGAATCGTGAAGTTGACGGTATAGGGTCCGGTGCCAGAAAAGGTAAAAACTTCTTGAGTTGTGTTGCCGAGGCCGTCGGGGTAGGTGACATAGTAGGTCGGGCCGGCATCCAGCATGGCCGCGGTAAAGTCGATCGCGCCACCACCACCGACAGGCAGCCAACCGGCAGGTTGGGACAGATTCCAATTGTGAGTAAAAGATCCTTGGCTATCTACGCCTGTCACTTCAAGATAGGTGGCAGTCGTAGAAATCAAAGTCATGGTGGTGCGGTCCGGATCGCCCAGAGCACCTGCAGTTAATGTTCCGTCAGTATTGAGAGTTGCAGGGACTGTAAACGTCGTCGGGGTGCCAATAAGGTTATTGCTACCGTCAAATTCTTGATTCGTGATGTTGACGGTATAGGGGCCGGCGCCAGAAAAAGCATAAACTTCCTGAATTGTGTTGCCGGCGTCGATGTAGGTGACATAGTAGGCCGGACCGGCATCCAGCATGGCCGCGGTAAAGCCGATCGCGCCATCACCACCGACAGGCAGCCAACCGGTAGGTTGGGACAGATTCCAATAGTCAGTAAAAGATCCTTGGCTATCTACGCCTGTCACTTCAAGATAGGTGGCGGTCGTAGAAATCAAAGTCAGGGTGGTGCGCTCCGGATCGCCTAAAGCACCTGCGGTTAATGTTCCGTCAACATTGAGAGTTACAGGGACAGTAGCCGTCGTCGGGGTGCCGATAAGGGTACCGCTGCCGTCAAATTCTTGAATCGTGAAGTTGACGGTATAGGGTCCGGTGCCAGAAAAGGTAAAAACTTCCTGAGTTGTGTTGCCGGCGCCGTCGGGGTAAGTGACATAGTAGGTCGGACCCGTATCCAGCATTTGGGCGGTGAATTCAGTAGATCCAGGAGTCCCAGGTGTTCCAGCGTCAGTTCCGCTAGAAGACCCGCCGCCGCATGCCGTTAAAGCAATTCCGGCGAACAGTAATGCTACCAACAATAAAAGTTTTCTCATCGCAAACCCTCCATCATTTTGCATTATTTTGAGATTGGAATTTCGCAAGTCGTAACCAACCATTGGCTACCAATAATATGCTCCGATCTCAAATTACAAATTAAACATTTGATTGTGGTACATAACAGTTGAAAGCAAAGGAACAAACTTTCCTTTTTTTTCCTTCAGGTATTAATTTTCTCCTCCTACCTGGTTGTATGAAAATCCCCTGAATGCGGCCTCTTTTTGCCAGATTGCATAATCAGGTGCCATCAGTCGAAAAATAAACAACCCATTGTTTTTTTGATTTTCAAGGCAAGCGGCAAACACCATCGCGTTGTCTCTGGCTAAACAGGCGATATATTCACCGTCAGACAAATGTTGGCCTGTCGGCTTCCCGAGGGCTTCAAAAGGCGCCAGAATTTTCCCATAAACCTCTTTTACTCTCGGCCGTTTGTTGTTGGAAATCGTCTTTTCGCCCTCAAAGGAAACGAATCCAACTTTTCCCTGATTGGTGAAAAACGCTTTTGCAGCAGTCGTTTCAGGAGCGAAGGACTTTCCTTTGTAAAGGGTCATGCCTCTGCCCAGGTCAATGGATTCAAATTCATAGCCATTGTCCGTCATCAAGGCATCGAAATCTTCACGACTCATCCCATGCAGGCTCTTTCCGGCAAGAGTGACGGGGGAGCGTTTCAGATTTTCCTCCTTCTCTTTCCTTTCTGCCTTCGCCGAAACAGCCAGCTCTTCATAGGCCGCCAGAACCTTCTTTTCTTCGTTTTGGCTTAGGGGCCGGCCCAATTCAAAAGCTTTCTCGGCAACCATGGTAGCGATTGTCTTCAGGCCAAGCTCGTTGCGCTCCTCCTGAACCGGGTTGTCTTTCCGGAAAGATTCGGCCCTGAGATTTGCCGATGCCTGCTGTGATTGTTGACGTAATGCGTTCAGCGTGTTGCCCGTCGGGCTTTGTCCCAAGTTTTCAATGGTGTAGAGAGCGATCAAGGCATCGAGGGTCGGTGCTCCATTCCCGTCGATCTCAGCTGCTTTTTCCTTAAAAAGCCGGACTTGACCAAGGTATTGAGCTTCAGCCCTGTCCAGCAGCAATTTGATTTCGGACAAGGGGGGCGTATTCAGATCGACCAGACGGGGGTCTGCAATCGGCAACCATGCTGCCTCTCCGGGCCACAATTTATATTGGAATCTGCCTCTCTGAAGAAGTCCTCTTTCTTTCTGGGCAGAATAGATATTGAACGAGCTTAAATAGAGTGATCCGGATGAAAAATAAGCGGCATTTTTAACGTCAAGCCAACCCAGCCAGCCCTTCCCCGTGCTGTTCATTCCTTCGATCTGGTAAGCGTCGTAGGCAATTCCCGTCACATTGTCGATCGCTTCTGCTCCTCGTGAGAACGAGAGAATTCCAACGGAACGAGCGGTTGCCTGCTGAGGTTTGCTGCTCTGATACATATAGCCGCTGGTGTGCAGTGCAACGGCAACGACACCATTTTTTCCCGGAGTCTCCTGTCCCGGCATCTCAAGGATCTTGAAACACATCCAGCCCCTGTTTTTTTCTGGAGCGCCCCTGACGACGATCGATTCTGCTTCTATCTCTGTACAGACGGCCGTCTCAACCTGCAACTCGCCCGCAGGAAGGACCGCACTTTCAATTGATTGCAATTGAGAGTTTGCGCTCAATCTCTTCTCTTGGAGTGGGTCAGACTTTTTCGGTGCCAGGGGTGCCTTCGGTGCTGATTGTTCTTGAAGCTGGGGGGACTCTTCTCGACTCGAGGTAAGATTTTTTCGATCCTGACGAACCGGTTCCTGAACCGAACGTTTCGGTTCTGGAACCGAGCGGACCTGCTCTCGCCGGGATTCTTCCTGTTGGCGAATGATGGCCATTTTCTCCTCCATGGTCAGGGCCTGGGCCGACGACCAGACCATGAGGAGAAAAACGATTAACAGAGGAGCTGTCAGCTTCATACGGATCTCCCGAAATCCTGTTTAGAGGCTCTGGGCGGGTCTGGCGGCCATAGACTCGGACGGCGTGTTCTTTGCCATTTCGCCGGTGTGGTCGGCAATGCGGAATATGACGATAACCAGTTCAAGCCACAGTCGGCTCGCGATCAACGAAACGATGGCGGCGATGATCCCCCCGATCAAGCCGAAGAAGATCGAAACGATTTCTCCGTCGCTAATCCCAATTCCCAGTACGACAAGCCCTGTGATAACCGAGCCGCCCATGGCGAGGATATAGAGCACCTTGATCATCTTGACGGTAAGGCACTGTTCAAAAGACAGATCCAGCAGGCTGGCAAAAAAACCTTTTTGATTCATTTTTTCCTCCAATGAGAGTGTGTGCAGGACTCAGGACCGGGATGCCGAAGTCTCAGGATTCATGATAAAAATTTCGGTGCGCCGGTTCATCTTCCGGCCGGTCTCGTTCTCATTGCTTGCCAGGGGGACATCTTCGCCGTAACCGATCGTCATGATACGATCCGTGCTGACTTCCTTTGAGACCAGAAGATCCCTGACCGTGCCGGCTCTTTTTTCCGATAATTGCTGATTGCTGCTTTGGCTACCCACACTGTCGGTGTGACCGCGTACGATAATGATCGATTCGGGATAATTGTTCAGAACCGCTGCAACGTTCTGAATCTCTTTGGCCGCGCGGGGCTGCAGGGACTGAGAGCCGCTGTCAAACATGTCGTCGGCCTTGAACGAAAGACGAAGTTCGTCCCCGACCCGCTCTATGGTTACGCTGTCTTTCGACAGTTGGCTGTTCAATTCTGCCTGTTGCTGATCGAGATATTTTTGCCAGGCATGGCCGACCAATCCACCCGCAACGGCTCCGGCCCCGGCTCCGATCATCGCTCCACGGCCACCCTTGGCGATCCCCCCGATAAGAGCCCCCGTCGCCGCGCCGGCTCCTGCGCCAAGCCAAGTCTTGTTTTCCATTCCGGTCTGACAGGCGGTCAGAGCCAGGCATAAAATCACTGCAAACGAGGCGTTTGTAAGACTTCTACACATAGGTTTCTCTCCTTCATTAATTTGAATGGCCTACAGGATTGTTGCGACCCAGTTTTTGTCCTTCTTACTCATCAGGAATTTCTCAGGAAGACTCACCTTGTCACCCTCCTTGAAGTTGCCAAATTTTAAGAACGTGTCTTTAAATTGACTATTGAACTCATCGACAATTGGGTCAACAGTCGCTTGTGAGATTATTTCAGAAAAATATCCCGCCTCATTTTTGGCTTCTGTTTTGACTTGAACGATTATATTGTTCAATTCCTGTTGACCGGCTGTGGCCAGGCTTTGCAAACTGGTCTTGAACTTATAAGTAACATTAGCTGTTACTTGATAATTTGTATCATCAATTTCAGTTTGCTCCTGTTTGTCTACATCCACGACATCAAAAAATTCATTCAAGCCTTCTTCAACGAGAATTACGTTGAGTGCGCTTTCCATGTCATTTTCCCCTGGCCTGCATCCAGCCAGCAGAAGAGCGATTACCATTGCCATCCAGAAAACCCTGTGCGCCATAATTCCCCCTGTGAAATGAGACATATCCTCAACCCTCGAATTGAACGGACATCAGATCAAATGATGCCGGACGGATTACATCAAAGACACCCGCATCCCTGCCATTAACGGGGGAATGTCGGCACACTCTCACCTGGACGGATCCGCTGCAAAATTGCACCACGCGCAGCAAGTCAGCGATTTTATTTGATTTGTCTTTGCTTGCGGTTTGTACCGCCTCGAGCCGATAGCCATTTCCAGCCCCATGGCTGATACTGGCCCGGTTGGCGATAATCAACAGATAACGGGGATTTTCTGGAGTCGCCAGTGAACAGAACCGGCGGACCGTCCTCAAATTCTGCATGTGATATTCCAGGGCCCGGTCGTTGCGTGGATTGATGTCCAGGCCCTTTTCCTGGGCAAAGGGAGACAATTCCATATTCAGGACCTTGCTGCCGGCAAAGGACTTCATCTCATTCGGGCCGAAAAAATAGGCGGCCTTGCCATAACTGGACAGTCGGGGATAGTCCGTCTCCCATGGACCGTTTTCGACCCAGGGTGTTTCACCGTGAATGGCCTGGAGCCGAGGATGATCGGTCAGACTGAGCCAGGAAATCGTCGCCTGCTGAAAAAGATCGGCAACCGTTTCAATGTCTTGGGCAAAAAAAAGATCCCCGAAAAGATGCTCTATGTCGCCCAGTTCTATTTCATTGGTGACCAGAAGAATCCGTGCCTGCCTCAGATGGGTTTCCTGCCAGCGAGGAAAATGGGGAGTCTGCCGCAGGAAACTGCGCAAGGTGATCTCACCCGCCTGCAGGCGCCCCAGGTTTTCTTCGACCAAGGGACGTTCTTCATCGGTAGCCTGGTAGGGATTGAAATCATCGAAGCTGTAAAGCTTCTGACGTTGCATCCCGGAGCATAAGTCCTTGGTGGCAGAGGCCATCTTTTCTCCGTTTCTTCTTGAATTCCATCGTGACCACGGTAAGAGCAGCTTTCGTGCCACCCCTCCCCTTGTAATAAAATCGCTTAATTCGGGGCGGTTCAGGGATACCTGAGAGGCGAAAGGTGAGAATTTCATTTTGGTTGTTTTCTTTTTTCAGCTATTCCCGGTGAGCCCGGGCCAACTTGCTATTTTTCCGTTTTTAATGAAGTCGAGGGCGGTTTTGCGTGATTTGGCTCTCGACGACGTGAATTCTTGGTC
>Ga0209231_1000497_pt1 | contig 21650 bp, 16 predicted proteins | sample Deesub45470m_DNA_FD_188086 | JGI IMG/M metagenome (GOLD analysis project Ga0209231, IMG submission 188086) | Deep subsurface microbial communities from North Pacific Ocean - 450_OLKR46/470m Metagenome (SPAdes) (version 2) | ecosystem: Environmental > Terrestrial > Deep subsurface > Unclassified ... | reverse complement strand
GGATTAGGGTCCTACCTAACAGGAACGGATCGTCGTTTGCGGCTTGAGGCTCTCCTTGGCAAGATACAGTCGTTTCCCCTTTCCGGAACCCCGGCGTTCGAAAGGTACTTTCTGGAGTCTCTGGAGTTTTGAAAACCGCCGCGTAAACGACGGTTTTTGTTGTTTGTGTCTGATGTTAAAATAACGGGTCTATAACCGAAGCAAAGGCTCGAATTTTTCAACGCAAAGACGCAGAGAATCAGGGGCAAGACGCAAAGTAAAAGCATAAAATAACCCAGCCTAGTGAGAAAGTTTTCTTTGCGCCTTTCTTTACCCCTAGCGCCTTTGCGTTGAAATGTGTTGACCTTCTTTAGATTAGTACTAAACCGATTGTTCTGTAGTTGACTGTCTTCAAGTCTTTAATCACAACTTTGCTGAGAGGATCTTCAATGGCTGTCATCAAACGTGCACTGATCAGTGTCTCCGACAAAAGCGGGCTCGTCGAATTTGCTACAGGCCTGAGTCGTCACGGCGTTGAAATTCTCTCAACTGGAGGGACCGCCAAGTTGTTGCGGGACGCCGGCCTGAAGGTCAAGGATGTTTCCGAGCATACCGGCTATCCTGAAATGCTTGACGGCCGGGTCAAGACCCTGCATCCGAAGGTGCATGGCGGCCTGCTCGGTCTGCGCGACAACCCGGCTCATGTCGCCAAAATGGCTGAGCACGGCATCACGCCGATCGACATGGTGGTCGTTAATCTCTACCCCTTCGAGGCGACCGTCGCCAATGCCGACTGCACGCTTGAGGACGCCATCGAAAACATCGACATCGGCGGCCCGACCATGCTGCGCAGCGCGGCCAAGAACAACCAGTCGGTCACCGTGCTGGTCGATCCCGCCGATTATCAGGTCGTCCTCGCCGAGATGGATGGCAACGGTGGTGCCGTCGCCAAAGAAACCAACTTCCGGCTCGCCCTCAAGGTCTATCAGCGCACCTCGGCCTACGATGCGGCCATCTCCAACTGGCTCGGCCGGCGAGTCGATGCCGACAGCGCAGACTTCCCCAGCGCGCTGACCTTCCAGTTCCATCGCACCGAAGTGATGCGCTACGGCGAAAACCCGCACCAGAAGGCAGCCTTTTACGTCGAAAGGGACATCAAGGAAGCATCGCTCGCCACCGCCAGACAGTTGCAGGGCAAGCAGCTCTCCTACAACAACATCGCCGACACCGACGCAGCGCTCGAATGCATCAAACAGTTCACTGACGGACCGGCCTGCGTGATTGTCAAGCACGCCAACCCCTGTGGTGTGGCCTACGGCGAGACGCTGCTCGACGCTTACCAGAAGGCCTTCAGCACCGACACCGAGTCGGCCTTCGGCGGTATCATCGCCCTCAATCGGGAGCTCGATGCCTTGACCGCCCAGGCGATCGTCGACCAGCAGTTTGTCGAGGTGATCATCGCACCGAAGGTCGCAAAGGCCGCAAGCGAGATCGTCGCGGCGAAGAAGAACGTCCGCCTGCTCGAATGTGGTGAATGGCAGCAGGATTCGGCCGCCCGCCTCGATATGAAGCGGGTCAACGGCGGCCTGCTGGTACAGGAAACCGATCTGGACCTGTTTGCTGACCTGAAGGTGGTCAGCAAACGCCAGCCGACCGCTGCCGAGATGAAAGACCTGCTCTTCACCTGGCGGGTCGCCAAGTTCGTCAAATCGAATGCGATCGTCTATGGCAAGGACGGCATGACCATCGGCGTCGGCGCCGGCCAGATGAGCCGGGTCAACTCGGCACGGATTGCTGCGATCAAGGCCGAACACGCAGGGCTAGAAGTTAAAGGCGCGGTGATGGCCTCGGACGCCTTCTTCCCCTTCCGCGACGGCATCGACAACGCTGCCGCTGTCGGTATCTGCGCTGTCATTCAGCCGGGCGGTTCGATCCGCGATGAAGAAGTCATCGCCGCCGCCGATGAGCACGGCATGGCCATGGTCTTTACCGGTATGAGACACTTCCGGCACTAATGAACTATGGCAAAAGGCTAGGCGGGAAGAATCAAGCCAGCCAGATTAGAACGATGCTAAAAAATCAAAAGCGAAATGGGACGCAGATTAACACTGAAAAGGCATGATTCTTTTGTTTTAAAATCAGCGTTCATCAGATTTGATCAGCGTCCAATTGGTTTTTCGATAGTTTTTTCAGTACTTTGAGGAGCAACAATGAAAATATTGGTCGTCGGTGGTGGTGGTCGTGAACATGCGCTGATCTGGAAGATCGCCCAGTCGCCTCTGGTTGACACGATCTACTGCGCTCCGGGCAATCCTGGGATCGCACAGCTGGCGGAGTGTGTCCACATTGCCGCCGATGAGATCGATGTCCTGCTCGACTTCGCTCAGGCAGAAAAAATCGATCTGACGGTGGTCGGCCCGGAAGTGCCGCTGACCCTTGGCATCGTTGACCGCTTCCAGGCGGCCGGGCTGGAGATTTTCGGCCCGAACCAGGCGGCCGCGCGCATCGAGGGGAGCAAGAGCTTTTCCAAGGATCTGATGGAGAAGTACGGTATCCCGACTGCCGCGTATCAGACGTTTACCGATCGGGACGCGGCTGTTGCCTACATCAAGGCCCAGGGGGCGCCGATTGTCGTCAAGGCCGATGGTCTGGCTGCCGGCAAGGGCGTGATCGTCGCCATGAGCGAAGAGCAGGCGATTGCCGGGATTGATGACATCATGCTCGACAAGGTCTTTGGTGCGGCCGGTTCGAGCGTGGTCATCGAAGAGTTCATGGCGGGGGAGGAGGCATCGTTCTTCGCCTTTACCGACGGTAAAAATATCCTGCCGCTGGCCTCGTCGCAAGACCATAAGCGGATTTTCGACAACGACGAAGGGCCGAACACCGGTGGCATGGGGGCCTATTCACCGGCACCGGTGGTGACTGCGGCGCTGCACGACGAGATCGTCGAAACCATCGTCAAGCCGACCATCGCCGGGATGGCCAGTGACGGCTGTCCTTACAGCGGTATCCTCTACGTCGGGTTGATGATCAAGGACGGCAAGCCGCGCGTGGTGGAGTACAACGCCCGCTTCGGCGACCCGGAGGCCCAGCCCCTGCTGATGCGGATGAAATCGGACATCGTGCCGGTGCTGCAGGCCTGCGCTCGGGGCAACCTGCAACAGGATACGATCGAATGGCATGACAAGGCGGCGGTCTGCGTTGTCATGGCTTCAGATGGCTATCCAGCGACTTGTGAGCAGGGGTTCGATATCCACGGCCTGGATGCGGCCGCCTCTTTGGACGAGGTCATGGTCTTTCATGCCGGAACCAGCCTCAAGGCCGGCAAAGTCGTCAATGCCGGCGGCCGGGTTCTCGGTGTTACCGGACTCGGCGCAACGGTTGCGGAAGCCATCGCTAACGCGTACCGGGCTGTCGAGAAAATCGACTGGCAGGGGGCGCAATATCGTAAGGATATCGGGAAAAAAGCGTTGAATCGTTGATTGGCACCGAGGGTGCTGTTGAATTGTGCTGCGCACGTTGAATCGTTGATTTGCGCTGCGCGCGTTGAATCGATTCAACAATTCAACGATTCAACGATTCAACGCGCGCAGCGCAATCAACAATTCAACAGATCCATAACTAACGAGGTCATGCAATGAACAAAACCCCACTGGTTGGCATCTTGATGGGAAGTGACAACGATTACGAGATCATGAAGGAGACCGGTCTGGCGCTCAAGCAGTTTGGTATCCCCTTCGAGATGACAGTGTCAAGCGCTCACCGGACCCCTGAACGTACTGGTCACTATGTGCGCGAAGCCCGCGGTCGTGGCATTCGGGTTCTGATCGCCGGGGCTGGCGCCGCTGCTCACCTGGCGGGCGTGGTCGCTGCTGAAACGACTCTGCCAGTCATCGCCGTGCCGATTGATGCCACCTCGCTCAAAGGTCTTGACGCCTTGCTGGCAATGGTGCAGATGCCGGCCGGAATCCCGGTAGCAACCATGGCAATCGGCCCGGCAGGTGCTCGCAATGCCGGGATCTTTGCTGCGCAGATGCTGGCAGCTGACGATGAGGCGTTGACGGCCAAACTGGTGCAGTTCAAGGCCGATATGGCTGCAGGCGTTACCGCAAAGTCCGAGGCTCTGCAGCGTCGTGTGGCTGCTGACTTTGGTTCCTGAGAGCGAATAGCCGGTTGAACACCAAGAATGTTCATCCGTTCACCGAGGATCTGTGCATTCCCGCAAATCGGTGGATTGCAAGTTTTACTTCGTCCGGGGTCCCTTGACATGCGCTCCGCTGGCATATTATTCTCACCAGGATGCTGTCGCACTCAGGGTGAAAGTCTGCCTGATGTGGCAGCCTAGTTTTTGAGAATGAGGGCCCATCTTCATCCATCTCTTCGGGAGAAATTGACTTGAGTAAAGAACAGAGCTTTACGGATCAGTTGTGGGATTTTTTCTGTTCCCTGAAACTGGCCATCGTTACCCTGATTCTGCTGGCCTTGACCTCGATTATCGGTACGGTCATCCAACAGAACCTTGATCCCCAGGAGTACATGCAGAAGTACGGCATGAGTGAGTCGACCTACAAGGCGCTGGATGCCCTGCAGTTCTTTGACATGTACCACTCCTGGTGGTTCCTCTCCCTGATGGGGCTGTTTGCCGTCAACCTGATCTGCTGCTCGTTCAAACGCCTGCCGCGTATCATCAAGCTGGTGAGTGAGCCGGTGCTGACCGCTGACGACGGGCTGTTCCGTACCTTTTCCAACCGGGACGAGCTTGTTGCGTCCGGCACTCTGGAGAGCGTGCGTGACAAGGCGTCTGCGCTGCTCGGCAAGAAGTTCGCCACCCCGGTGGTGACTGAGCAGGATGGCAAAATCCACCTGTTTGCGCAGAAAGGCGCCTATTCGCGGTTCAGCGTTTATGTGACCCACTCTTCGATCCTGATTATTTTTCTCGGGGCGATGATCGGCAACGTCTGGGGTTACAAGGCCTATATCAATATCGTCGAAGGCAAGTCGATCAACCAGGTCTGGCCGCGAGCCGGCAAGGAGCCGATTCAGCTTGATTTTGAAGTGCGCTGCGACAATTTTGAAGTCACCTTTTACCCGGGTGGCGGTCGGCCGAAACTGTTTTCCAGCGACCTGGTGGTTCTGGAGAACGGTCAGGAAGTGCTGAAGAAGACCATCATCGTCAACGACCCGCTCAACTACAAAGGGCTGACCTTCTACCAGTCGAGCTACGGCCCGGCCGGTGACCCGTCTTACCGTTTTCTGGTCAAGAACCGCGAGACCGGTGTGACTGTGGAGGTCTCAGGACCGCAGGGCAAGCCACTCCCTTTGCCGGACGGCGCTTCGCTGATCCCCATGGGCTACGCACCGGATTACCAGAACTTCGGTCCGGCCGCGCAGGTGAGCATCAGCACCGTTGCGCAGCAGCGGGGCACGCCGTTCATCGTTTTCAAGAACTACCCGCAGCTGGACGAGAAGCGCAAGGGTGACTACGTCATCACACTGCTTAACGCCGACCAGAGCTATTATACCGGACTGCAAGTCGCCAAAGACCCGGGTGTCTGGGTCGTCTGGCTCGGCTGCCTGCTGATGGTTCTCGGCTCGATGGGGGCCTTCTTCCTCTCGCACCGGCGCCTCTGGGTTGTCATCCAGCCGCTGGACAAAGGGATCGGCGTCAAGTTCGGCGGCGCCGCACATCGCAACCAGCCGGCCTTTACGCTCTTCTTCGACGAGTTGAAAAAAGACCTTAACGACGCCCTGGCGTCCTGACGGAGGAACGTGGCATGACCAGCTCACTGTTTTTCAATATCACAACGATTGCCTACTTTGCCGCCATGGTGGTTTTTATCGTCTACATGACCTCGCGCAACAATCAGGCGATTGGCTTTGGCGCGACCCTGATCTGCTGGGCCGGCTTTATCGCCAACACCCTGGCCATCGGCCTGCGCTGGAAAGAGGCCTACGCTCTCGGTTTTGAGCAGGCGCCGCTCTCCAACCTCTACGAGTCGGTGGTGTTTTTCTCCTGGTCGATTTTGTTGATCTACCTGATCTTCGATCTTAAGTACAAGCAGCGCGCCATCGGCGCCTTTGTCATCCCCTTCGCTTTTGCTGGCATGATCTGGGCCCAGTGGGGCCTTGATGCAACCATCCAGCCGCTGGTGCCGGCGCTGCAGAGCAACTGGCTGACCTACCACGTCATCACCTGTTTTATCGGCTATGCGGCCTTTGCCCTGGCTTGCGGTGTGTCGATCATGTACCTGATCAAGATCGGCAAGGAAGAGAAGTCGGCCGAAGAATCGCCAATCGGCGGGATGCTCGGCATGTTCCCGAGCACCAAGATTCTCGATGATCTCAACTACAAAGCGATTATGCTCGGCTTTCCGATGCTGACCATCGGCATCATCACCGGCGCCGCCTGGGCCAACTACGCTTGGGGCACCTACTGGAGTTGGGACCCGAAAGAAACCTGGAGCTTGATCGTCTGGTTCGTCTATGCGGCCTTCCTGCATGCGCGCTTCACCCGTGGCTGGGTCGGTCGTCGCGCCGCCTGGCTGTCGATCATCGGCTTTGCCGCGACCATCTTCTGCTACCTCGGTGTCAACCTGGTCCTCTCCGGTCTGCACTCCTACGGCGGGAGTTAAGGGGCTGTCCCGGGGTACACGTTTAGTGACAAACAGGAGTATTGCTGATTCCGGGTTGTGGTTTTGCTGAATTCAGGCGGGGGGATGAACGTTCGGTTCAATCCCTCCGTCGTGTATTCAGGCCGAAAACTTGCATATGTGCGTGTCATACTCATCCTGCGTTGTGCGGGGTTTAGCGTGTTTTGTGGCCTTTGGGCGATTTATCTCCAGGTATGACTTCTGCAATCTAGGGAGTTGACGGGGGGATGTGCCGCCAAAGCGCCATGATTGCGTGTCAGCAGTCTGTTACGGTTCAATAGACCGGGGGATTGGTAGAGATGCGACTTGGCTTGCCCGTTATCTGTTTGGCGCTTTGCTGCGTTTTACTCCTGCCCGCTATCGCTGCCCTGCCTGTAGGGAAAGATCTCTCCCTGTGGTCGGGTGTGGCTGAAGCGAGTGGCTGTGTCACTGGCCAATGCCACGCCTCCCTTGGCAAGGCCAAGCATGTGCATGCACCAGTAATGCAGGGTGACTGCAGTGCCTGTCATGTCGCTACCGGGCAGACTCATCCCGGGGCAAGTTCAATGCGGTTGACCAAGGCCGAGCCTGACCTTTGTCTGCAGTGCCATAAAAACCCGACGGCCGGCCTGCCTTTTCCTCATTCAGCGGCCGTAGAGGGATGTACCGGCTGCCATAGCCCGCATCAGGGTAGTTTGCCGCAGTTTTTGTTGCAACCGGGCGGGAAACTTTGTCTGTCCTGCCACGAGGATATTACGCAGGGTAAGTATACCCACGGCCCGGTCCGCGCGGAGAACTGTCGTATCTGCCACGCTATCCATGGGGGCGAGCACAAGGCCATGCTGACTCTGCCGGGGAAGGATATCTGCTTTGCCTGCCATGCCGGTATCAAAAATCTGATGGAGAAGGCGGCGTCACAACACGAGCCGGTTGCCAATGGTGTCTGCTGGGACTGTCATACGCCCCATGCCTCGGATTATCGGCCGTTTTTGAAAGAAGCTTATCCGGAAAAATTCTACACGGCGTTCAAGGAAGAAAAGTATGCGCTTTGCTTCAGCTGTCACGATGAAAATGCCTTTCTCTTCGAAAGGACTTCTGAAGCGACTGATTTTCGCAATCGTGATGCCAACTTACACTATTTTCACGTTAACCGGTCAGAGAAGGGCCGAGTCTGCAAGGGCTGTCACGGTGTGCATGGCGCCGATCAGGAGCGCTTGCTGGTAAGCAAGGTCCCTGACTTTGGCAAGTGGGACATTCCGCTTGTCTGGGCAAGTGAAGGCGAGCGGGCAACCTGCTATGTTGGCTGCCACCGGCCAAAGACCTACGACCGTATGATCAAGATCAAAAACTATTGAGTCTCTAGATGCTTAAGTATTCTGTCTTCAGAATTTATCTCCTCATCACTCTCCTGCTGTTGTCAGCATGCAGCACCGCTGTACCTCAGGCAGAAAAGCGTTTTTTCTTCCCGCCACCTCCTGCTGAGCCGAAAATTGAATACCTGCAGGGGTACTTTTCTGATCATGACTTGAAACCAAAGTCAAAAAGTCTCCTCACTGCGGTAGTATTGGGCGAGACTCGACCTCAAGCCATTTTTACCTCGCCAGTGGATGTTGCCTCGGATGGCAAGGGCCGGGTCTTTGTTGCGGACTCCGGCGCTCGTCAGGTTGTCGTTCTCGACCTGGCCAATCACAAGTCCAGGGTTCTGACACCGCCAACCATGAGCGGCGGACTGGCGCGCAGTTTTGCTATGCCGTTCAGCGTGACGGTCGACGCAGCCGGAAGGCTCTATGTCAGTGATATCATCGCCAGAAGCGTTGATGTGTTTGATGAGAGCGAGAAGTATCTTTTTTCGTTAAGTGAGCCAGATATGGTGCGCCCGACAGCCGTTGCTGTCGATCTGCAGAGAAATGTAATCTACGTTGTCGATACAGCGAACCACCGCCTGCTAATGTTCGATCTGCAAGGCAAGTTGACCGGAGAGTTCGGCAGCAGAGGGAGTGATCCGGGACAGTTCAACTTCCCAACGGATGTTGATGTTGACGCGCAAGGAAATGTTTATGTCCTTGATGCACTGAATGCCCGAGTTCAGGTTTTTGATAGCTCAGGTGTCTATGCGAGAATGTTCGGCGAACGTGGTACCGCTGAGGGTTCATTCGAGATGCCAAAAAATCTGGCTGTAACCAGTACAGGTCTGGTTTATGTGACGGATGCTCTGGCTCATAAATTGGTCATCTTCAGCCATGAAGGTGAATTTCTGCTGCGGATCGGTGGCAAGTCTGTTGTCAAAAAAGGGATCTCGCCTGGAGGCTTTTATCTGCCGAGGGGGATTGATGCGGACGATGCCGGTGGCATCTGGGTCGTCGACAGCCTTAATCGCATGGTGCACAATTTCCAGTTCCTTACTCCGCAGTATCTCAGCGAACACCCGCTCACCCTGGGTGTTTCGCAAGCGCCTTAAGCCTTGTCGGGTTTTTTGTCAGAAAGGAAGTGCAATGAAACGCCTGTATAGCGTGGGGCTGACGGCTCTTTTTGCAATTTTATTATGCAGCAATGTCTACGCGTTGCAGCTGCTGTACCCGCTTGACGGGACCTATGTCACCAAATCAAATTACCTGATTGTCAAGGGTGGGACAGATCCCTTGCTGACTGGCGTGTCAATCGAGATCAATGGTGTTAACAGCGATGTTATCGATATCTCCTCAGAAGCCTACCGTGCAGCCTTTGGCGACATGTTTATTGTCAAGCCATTGTTCGATCCGGGTAAAAACCAGATCATCGTCGAAGGTTTCGTTGGCAAGGAACGCATGGCCAGGGTTACAGCCACCGTTTATTATCAGGATCGATTCGATCAGGCACCGCCAGCCGGTTTGTCACGAGAGGTTTTCCATTATCCTGGCAGGGAAGAGGCCTGTGTCGGCTGCCATAATATGACGCCTACAACAGCTGAACTGTCCAACCCCGACCCGCGCAAGAATCCTTGCGCCTCCTGTCATATGCGCATGTTGAACCTGCCGCACGTTCACGGGCCTGCCGGGGTTTATGAATGCACTTATTGCCACGCAGTCGACAGCTCGCCCAGCAAATATATGCCTCGTCTTGAAGGGGCCGCTCTCTGTCTGGAGTGTCATGAAGACAAGATGGAAGAGTTTCGCAAGTCGAACTTTGTGCACGGCCCGGTTGATGCCGGGCTCTGTCTGGCCTGTCACGACCCGCATGCCAGCAGTGAGCGAGGCCAGTTGACCATGCCGGCTTATGAGCTGTGTGCCTCCTGCCATGCCCAGGTTGTCAAGGTGCCGCATGTCGCTCGCGGATCCGGAGGCAAGCCGCACCCGCTCAAGGGGGTCGTCAACCCTGCCGGGACGGGAGAAGACCTCAGCTGCGCCAGCTGTCACGAACCACACTCCGGAGTGACCAGCGCCATGTTGCGCTGGGGCGCCCAGTCACGGATGACACTCTGTGCGAAATGTCATAGTAAGTAGTAATTGATGAGGGGAATAACACGTAAGGTGAGGAAATAAGAATGAAAACAGCGCAAAAAGTAACCCTGTTTTTAGCCCTTTTGGCTTTTGTTGCCCTGTCCGGCTGTAGCGCAAAGAAGCAGGCAGCGCCACTGAAGGTTTACTGGCCACCGCCGCCGGCGGAAACCAAGATGGAGTGGATCACAACTTTTTCTTCTGCGGATAATTTCCCTAAAACGGATGGGGAGGTTCGCGCGGAGAAATTTCTTGGCAAACAAAAGCTCGATTATTTTCAGAAGCCGATGGGGGTCACTGTCGACGCGGCAGGTCTCGTGTATGTCGCCGATATGGATGCTGGCAATATCCGGGTTATCGATTTCGCTGCGCGGAAGATGACCCTGTATTCGGAGAAGACCCCGGTTGGTCTGCCAATCGGTCTGGTTACCGACAGCCGAGGTAATCTCTATGTTGCGGACGGCTATGGCAAGCAGGTTCTGATGCTTAATGCCAACCGGGTGATGGTGCGGACGATTGGTGCCGGCACCTTTGGTAAGCCAACATTCATGGCGGTGAATGAGGGCCTTGGCAGGCTTTACGTGTCTGACGTCGTCAAACATGAGGTGGCTGTGTTTTCTCTGGCTACTGGCGAAAAACTGTTTGCTTTCGGCAAAAAGGGGACTGGGACAGGGGAGCTGTATGGCCCTCAGGGGATCGCTATTAACAAGAAGGGGCAACTCTTTGTCGCCGAGCAACTCAACGCCAGGGTTCAGGTGTTCGATGCCGAGGGCAAGCATCAGTATATGTTTGGCAAGCGAGGAGATAATCCCTTCCAGTTCGAAGGTCCAAGAGGGTTGGCCTTTGATAGCGATGAAAATCTGTTTGTTGCAGAAACACGCAAGGCTGCGGTGCAGATCTTAAAAGCTGATGGCACACCCCTAACCTCGCTCGGTGGGGGGCGCACTGCGCACCAGCTAGGTTTTACCTTGCCTGGCGCGATCCATATTGACCAAAACGACCGGGTTTATATCAGTGATGGAATGAACAAGCGGATTACGATCTGGCAGATGCTGACCGATGAGTATCTTGCCAAGCATCCCCTGGACAAGGAGGCACTGCAGGAGATCGAAAAGAAGGTCCTCCGGATACAGAAAGAGAAGGCGGGGCAGTGATATGGCGCAGAAGGTGGCCGGTTTATGGCGACACTTTGTGCTGGCTTGAAGCGAAGGCGCTGTTACCCTCAGATGGGGACTGTGTTTTTGCACAGTCGAATGGTTGGCATGAGCTTTGCTTTCCCTACTCATAACCTATTTGTGGCGGCGTCTATAACAATACGGGTCGCTGAAAATTAAAACGTAACAATTTGGAGGTAGGAAATGAAAAAGGTCCTCGTTCTGATCGTAGTTGGTACAATGTTGGCGGCGCCTGCGTTCGCAGTTATCCGTAACTCGAAGCATGACTTGTCGGCCTCTTCGGCTGCAACCGTCAAGGCTGGCTCGGGTGATGAGACTTGCGTCTACTGCCACACCCCGCACGGTGGTGCTGTGGGAATTCTGGCCCCCCTGTGGAACCGCTCAATCCCGGGCGGCGGTTTTGTCGTTGGCGATCTTTACAACAGCGCCACGCTTGACCAGACCAACAGTAATCCGACCACGGTTCTGGCTGCGGTCAACAATTCCGACGCGCCGCTTTGCTTTTCCTGTCACGACGGTGGTACCCTTGAGAACGGTTTGACCAATCCTTCCAATGCTGACGGTCAGCCTTCCGGTGGTACTCTGGCTGCTGGCGTTACCGGTTTCATGGATCTTGATGCTTCCGGCGAAGGCCTGACCAACGACCATCCGATCGGTATGAACTACGTCGCGGTTCAGGCTGCTGACACTGCTGGTTTCAGAGTTAGTTCAGCGACTGCCATTGGCGTTCTGCCGCTCTACACTAATTCTGCGGTTCCGTTTACCAGTGCGATGTGGTGTTCCACTTGCCATGACGTCCATGACAACGCCAACCAGCCGTTCCTGAACATGACGAACGTCGGTTCGGCTTTGTGCACCACCTGTCACATCAAGTAATTTCGCTTAAGTTTTAATATTGGTTTCAGGGGGCAGGAGAGAAATCTCTCCTGCCCCTTTTTCGTTGCCGAAAGGGCTTTTGGTCTGAAGGGTTGGCCTCTGGTCTTATGGCGGAGGCTGTTGTCGTTGTTTAACTTGTCGGTGGATGCCGGTGGCCGTATTCAGGGCGCTCGGGGGTGGAACAGATTTTGCAAAAGTCCTTAAGGTTTCTAGTGCTTACTATTATTTGTGCGGCGGGCAAGTCGCTGACAGTTTCTCCGGGATAAGGTGTGAAACTTCTTCAAGCTTTATCATTGTGGTTCGTTTTGTTCTGCACTTTCTGCGCGGGCAATGCTTGGGCACGGCTTGATGGCGAAGCAGAGTGGAACTATGCCCATTTTGAGCAGAGCAGTGATAACGAAGATGATCTGACTGCGTCTCACTTTACCCAGCGCTATTCCTTGATGCATCGTACTGCAGGGCTGTTGGCTGGAGGCCGGGCCGGGTTTTATGATGTCGGTCTGGGCGCCGAGTGGGGCGCCTACGAGAGTGATTTTGATGGCGAAGAGATCAGCAATGATGCGCTGAAATACCTTTATGAGGGGCGACTCCAGATTGCCCCTGGTGGACTGCCCTTCCGGCTTAATGCCTACAGTTACGATACTCAGAAGATTCAGTTTATGGAGACAAACGGTATCTACACCACGGATACCACCTCTACCGGAATCTTCAGCCTGATTAATCCACGGATTGTCACTGATCTTCACAACGGCCAGACAATCGTCTCCGGTGTACAGCTCATGGCCGGTATCCGTAATGGCACATACCTTGGTAAATACCGTGAAATTCTATCGCAGTGGCCGCGGATACTGATTGATTATCGCGACGTTTATCGTTCCGACATGAAGTCGCGCACGCCGCAAAAGTACCGCGATCAAGATCTCGCTTTTGTGTCCCTGAACAAGAAAGACAACTGGTTTCATTATCGCGTTCATACCCATAAGGATTATCTGCGGCCGGAGAATGATGAACGCGAAAGCACCATCATGCTCGGCACGATTGATCATACGCTGAAGCGCCAGTGGATCGATCTGACCAACTGGATTCGCATCTCTGTGGATGGCTCTTATACTGAATCCGAACGTGACTGGGATCCGTGGAAAACAGAGAAGTATGAACTTAACTTCTTTACGACGATGCAGCGCAGGGATTTTTACGCCAGCAGCCTGGCGAATATGCAGCGCATAAAAAGAGGCTCTCGGCTGGACAGCACTCTCGATCTTCCGTTTTTCTACAACATGAATATCAACCCGGATACCAGTGTTCGTTCAACCTTGCAGGTCTGGCGGCAAAATGAAGTTAACGACATCACCGACGAGCAGAATGAAGACGCCTTTTATACTAAAATCCTTTTAGAGGCGCAAAAACGTAGCCGCGTACAGGTAAACCCCAGCGTCGAGATGGAAATACACACTGGCGACAAAGGTGAAGGTGAGGCGGTTCGCGGCAGACTTGAGGTTAACAGTAACCGCATGCTGCGGCAAAAGCTTGATTGGTACGGGATGAGTTCGCTGGCGCGGTTTGACGGCACCAGCCAAACCTCAGATAAGATGGCGCTGTGGGAAGGTGAACTTCAAGGGGGGATGGGTTATCGCCTGCGTAATAATGTGCGCGTTGGCGGCGACCAGTATTTTCTTTATGGCACTGGCTCGTATGGGGCGCAGTCGACGCATTTTATGCGTTCCTTGAGTGGTGAGGGCTTTGGGCGCAATGGTTCTTTAGACACCTCTGCGGTTGATGGTACGCTGCTGCGCAGCAAATCGACCCTGTATCTGGAAATGACCTCGCCTTCGCAAGTGACCAATCGTTTCCAACTTTTCTATAAATTCCAGGACAGCTCCGGCCAGCGTCTCGATTCCCTTGAGTTGTCGCATCGCTTAACGTACCGATCCCGTTTGTGGCACGTCAATCTTGAACATTTTTATGTCGTTGGCGATGATCAGGACTACCAGGGGCCGGGGAGCAGTTACCTGGGCCAGGTCGTAGAAGCCAGTCCGTTCAAACAGCAATTCTTTCAGAGGGGTACAGTGGAGTACCGGCCGAACAAGTTTTGGCTGAGCCGTCTGGATACCAATATCACCTGGGGGCAGGGCCGCTCTGGCGAATCAGATCTGCTGATTCAAGCCAAGCAGAAGGTGGAACGTACTTTCTACGCCCACAGCTCGATGCGTCGTAAACGGGGTGATATCACTCAATCGCTGATTTACGAGCAATTCAAGGACGGCATCGACAAGCGGGCTATTGTTTTCAGCCTGGCTGGCAATTACTATGCGACGACCTACTGGCGTTTAGGCGCAGATGTCTCCTACTATAATTATGATTTCCAGGCTGATGCAATTTATTTCACTCTGACCACCGGGCTGGATTTCCCGCTCTTCAAGGTCGATTTCCGTTACGATTATGGTGTCACCGATTATGCTGATACGGTCGCCCACCGCTATGAAGTAAACGTCAAGAAGACGTTCTGATAATATTTCAATCCTTCCTCAGCAAGCCAGACAAGCGGACATTGTGAAACTTTCAGTCGTTATTCCTGTTTACAATGAAGACGCAAATTTAGCGGAGTTGAGCCGTGAAGTCATTTCTTTGCTTGATGCTCATCAACTCGAGTTTGAGCTGATTCTGGTTGATGATGGCAGCAGTGATGAATCGTTTGCCAGCATGCAAACACTTGCAAGTAATGACAAACGCTGCAAAGTGATACGCTTGCGGCGCAACTTCGGTCAGACAGCTGCGATGGCCGCCGGTTTTGCCGCTGCATCAGGTGAGGTTGTCATCCCTATGGATGGAGACCTGCAGAACAACCCTGCAGATATTCCGCGGCTGCTCGCCAAACTCGAAGAAGGCTATGACGTCGTCTCCGGTTGGCGAAAAAGCCGTAAGGACACATTCATAAGTCGCAAACTTCCTTCAATTCTGGCCAACCGTCTGATTTCGCGCATGACAAATGTTTCTCTGCATGATTACGGCTGTACTCTGAAGGCTTATCGCAAAGAAGTTCTGGATCAGGTGAGATTATACGGGGAATTACATCGCTTCGTCCCCGCGCTTGCTTTCCAATTGGGGGCCAAGGTAACAGAACTCCCGGTCGATCATCGCCCAAGAACCGCAGGTGTGAGCAAGTATGGCTTAGACCGGGTCCTTCGCGTTGTCCTTGATCTGATTACGGTCAAGTTTTTGCTGAAATATTCGACTCGGCCGTTGCAGTTATTCGGCAAGTGGGCTTTTGGGTCGTTTGGCTTGTCACTGGCGGCCTTCCTGATGACTCTTTTCATGAAATTCGGCGAAGGCTTGTCGATGAATCGCAACCCCCTGTTCTTCCTTTCTGCCTTTCTCCTGTTTTCCGGGATACAGTTTATTACGCTCGGTCTCCTTGGCGAGCTGGTCACCCGTACCTACCACGAAGTACAGGACAAGCCGATTTACACCGTGCGTGAAACCATAAATTTTGATTGAGAGACGGCGGTTGGATCGTTGATTGCACCTGCGGTGCTGTTGAACCGTTTAAACAATTCAACAATTCAACAACTCAACGGTGCACATGACCCAAATCCGCCTGACAACATATCTCGGCATCAGCACCTTGACCGCCATGCTGTTGGCCATCCTGGCTGTCGGCGTTTCCGAAGTCCATTCCTTCGATGTTTTCTGGCAGTTGCAGAATGGCCGTTACATGGTCGAGACCTTAAGCTTTATTCGTTCCGATATTTTTACCCTCGCTGCTGACGTGCCTCGTTACGAACACACCTGGCTTCACAGCCTGATTTTATATGGGCTCTATCTGTTCAAAGGTTACGGAGCAATCAGCGTCTTTAAAGGTGTCCTGGTCGCAGCGACTGCTGGTGTGCTGATGCTGATCGCGCGGCGAAAGCAGGCTTCCTGGGTGGCGATCTCTGTCTGCCTTCCAGTGTTCCTGCTGACCAGCGGTGGATGGCTGGAGCGGCCTCAACTCTGGACCTTTCTCTTCTTTGCTGTCTTTGTCTGTTGGCTTGAAAGCTATGTGTCTTCGCCTTCGTGGCGAGTCTTCTGGCTGTTGCCACTGGCAATCCTCTGGGGCAACCTCCACGCCGGGTCGATCCTGGCGCTCGCTCTGGTGGTTGCCTATCTGGTTGGTGAGACCGGGCAGTCGCTCTTCACCAGGCGCTTCTCTCTGTTCACCTCAGGGCGGTTGTCACTTCTTCTGGTCGGAGTTCTGTTGGCTGGCCTCGTCAACCCCTACCCGATGCGTTGGTTGGATACTTTGCTGGGGTCCTATAGCCTGGGCGCTTCAGTCGATGGCGCTGGAAAAGTGACAGGCAGCAACCTGGCCGTGTTCAATATGGATTGGACGCCGACCACCTATCAGAATCAGCCGTTGTTTTTCTATGCGATGGTGGTGACGGGAGTGATCCTGTTGCTTGGTTGGCGCCGTCTGAAATTCTCGGACATCTGCCTGCTGGCCGGGCTCTCCCTTATGGGGTTCAAGCTGGTAAGGCATGTGCCGTTTTTCTACATGGGGATGATAGCCATTCTCCCTGTCTATCTCGACCAGATAGCCGAGCCGTTTCGTGCGCGGTTGCCGGTAATGTTGCGCACAATAGCCGGAATTGCTGTCTGCGTTCTGGCTGCGGCTTCTTTCTGGACTCTCTGGCAAGCGAACTACAAGGTTTATGGTTTGTTTAATAGCGGCCTGCGTGCCTGGCATTATCCTGTGGAGGCCACGGACTTTGTCACCGAGCATAAACTCGCGAAAAACATTTACAATACGTACGACTGGGGCGGCTACATGGCTTTCAAGCTGTACCCTGACTATCTGATGTTCTGGGATGGCCGCCAGAATTCTGAAGAAATGTTCAATCTTGGTTGGAATGTGATGGCCGGCAAGCCGGATTGGGAGCAGATCCTTGACCGGTTTGATGTGAAGACTATCGTAACCCGTTCGTCGACGATCGACACCGGGCAAAAATACCCACTCCTTGATCGGTTGGCCGTCCATCCCGCTTGGTATCTGGTCTTCAACGGTGAATCGTCGATGGTTTTTGTCAAGCGCGGCAGCGTTGCCGACGCATGGCTTGAACAGTATTCCCGCCCCAAGGAGAACATGGATAACACTATCCTCTCTGAAGCCAAATTGATGGTCGGTGTCAACGCGAACCGCTATATGGCCTGGTGGGAAATGGCGCAAATCTATGCCAAACGCAGACAGTACAGGGACGCTCTTTTTGCCCTGGATCAGCATATTTCGCGGACACCGCAAAGGAACCCAGCCGCCGAAAGAATGCGGAGTCAAATTGCCCAGGTTTTAAATGCTGCGGGCAATAAGTGAACCGGGAGATTGTTCTGCACGTTTCTGAGAAATAAGCTTTGCAGGATTTTTTGTGCCCGACCTGAGATGTGTCATGAGAGTGCTATCGTCTATGTTCTGAATCAGCGTTCATCTGATTTGATCAGCGTCCCATTAAAGGTGTTGATTTGACGGTGAGAAAACTAAAAATCCTCATGATCGCGCCGACCCCCTACTTTGCCGACCGGGGATGTCATGTGCGTATTTACGAGGAGGCACGAGCCTTGCTCGCGCGCGGCCACCAGGTGGTCATCGTCGCCTATCATCTCGGCCGCGACGTCGGCAACATCCCGGTGCATCGTATCCCTCGCATCCCCTGGTACAAGAAACTCTCTGCCGGACCGTCCTGGCACAAGCCCTTCCTCGACCTACTGCTGCTATGGAAGGTCATTTCCGTTTTCCGGACGTTCCGACCGGACGTCATCCACGCCCATCTTCACGAAGGCGCCTTCATCGCCGCCCTGTCGAAACCCTTCTGCCGGGTGCCGGTCCTGTTCGACTGTCAGGGGAGTCTCTCTGGCGAACTGCTCGATCACGGTTTCATGAAACAGCGCAGTTTGCTGCATCGGGCGTTTTCCGCTCTCGAAGGCTGGATCACGCGCCGCGCCGACCACATCGTGACCAGTTCCACGCCCACCGCAGATGCGATTCGCAGAGACTTCCCGGGCGTCATCGATATCCTGACGCCCTTGCCGGACGCCGTCGATACGGAGATGTTTCAACCCCTGCCGAAAGAAGTTGCCCTGCAGCGCGCTTTGGGGCTGCCCGAAGACAAGAAGCTGATTGTCTACCTCGGAGCTATGACCACCTACCAGGGGGTTGACCTGCTGCTGAACGCACTGCAGCAGCTCGCGGCAGAGCGGGATGATTTTCACGCACTGCTCATGGGGTACCCGGAGGAGGCTTACGTAGTCGAGGCTGAAGGGAAAGGTTTGTACGGCAGGGTCACGTTTACCGGGAAAGTCGATTATGCTGAAGCGTCACGCTATTTGTCGCTCGGAGATGTCGCTGTCTCCCCCAAGCTCTCCGCCACCGAGGCCAACGGCAAACTGCTCAATTACCTGGCCTGCGGATTACCGATTGTCGCCACGGACAACAGGGTGAACCGGGAGCTGCTCGGCGATGCTGCGGTTTATATGCGTACGGCCGATGCCGCTGAATTGTCCGGTTGCCTAAGCCGTCTTCTCGATGGCGATGCCCAGCGGGGGGCCCTGGCGGTTGCAGCCCGGAATCATGTGCTGGAGAAGCATTCATGGCATGCTCGAATCGAAACGTTGGAAGATATCTATCGTTCACTGTCCTGACGCTTTGAGTTGTGATCGTGTTCATAAAATGAACTTCCTGCCATTTTGTTGTTGTACTCCGTGTTGTTAACGGTTTATTGTTCACTCTATGAACGATAAGCCGGCCGATCAGGAATCATACCGCACCCTGCAATTGATGAACGAACTCGTCGATAGTGGAGCGATCTCGCAGCGAGAACTCGCAGGTCGACTCGGGGTTGCTGTCGGTCTGGTTAACTCCTACCTGAAAAACCTGGTAGCAAAAGGCTTCCTTCGCATCAAGAACTACCCTCGCAATCGGTATGCCTATCTGCTCACCCCCAAAGGCATCGCCGAGAAGAGTCGGCTCGCCTACCAGCACCTGCATTACTTCAATAATCTTTATACCGTGGTCCGTCAGGACTACTTGGCTCTGTTCCGGCAATTGCAGGGAAATGGGGCAGATGCGGTGGTTTTTTGTGGGGTTGATGAAGTAGCTGAGATTGCCTATCTTTCTTTGCAGGAGGCAGGTTTGCGACTTGCCGAGGTAATTGATGAGCAGGTAGGGAAGGGCGTGTTTATGGGGTGTACCGTGCAGCCAGTGGATACTTGGCAACCGGTAGTTATCCTGCCAGTGATCCTTACCTCGTTGAAGCGTTCGGAATTGCTGCGGCAAAAGTTGGAAGAGCATGGAGTTGCTATCGGGACGATTTTCGCACCCTCAGACAGCAAGTGAGTTGTTGAACTGATACAGCAACTCAGCAGTTTGGTGATTCAAATGGTTTTGCCTTTTTAAGTTTCATCCTTAACGATTCACGGATCTCATGCCCAAACTCATTATCGAAGCCGGCCGCACCGAAGGCCACTACTGGCGCGATCTCTGGCGCTTTCGCGAGTTGTTTTACATCCTCGCCTGGCGCGACATCCTGGTACGTTACAAGCAGACCGTCATCGGTTTTGCCTGGGCGATCTTACGGCCGTTGCTGACCATGATCGTCTTCACGGTGATTTTTGGCAAGCTGGCCAAGCTGCCTTCGGAGGGTGCGGCGCCCTACGCCATTATGGTTTATGCAGCGATGCTTCCTTGGCAGTTTTTCTCCAACTCGCTGAGCGAGGCCAGCAACAGCCTGATCGGTAATGAAAAGCTGATTTCCAAAGTCTACTTCCCCCGCTTGATCGTGCCTGCCAGTTCCGTGATCACCAGTTTTGTCGACTTCCTGATCTCCTCGTTGATCCTTGTCGTCATTATGGCCTGGTATCAATACTGGCCTTCCTGGCGGATTGTGACCTTGCCGTTTTTTATCGGAATTGCTTTTGCTGCGGCTATGGGCATGGGGCTTTGGCTGACGGCACTGAATGTTAAATACAGGGATTTTCGTTACATTGTGCCCTTCATCGTGCAGTTTGGTCTGTATGTTTCGCCAGTAGGTTTTTCAAGTTCCATCGTGCCTGAAGAATATCGTTTGCTGTATTCATTGAATCCTATGGTCAGCGTGATTGACGGTTTTCGCTGGGCAATCCTTGGTAACGATTCGCAGATTTATCTTCCAGGTTTTTGTCTGTCCCTTGGGGTTGTGGCCGCGTTTTTGATCTATGGAATTGTCTATTTTCGCAAAACCGAAAAGAACTTCGCGGATATTATATGAGCGACACAGTCATCAAAGTTGAAAATTTGTCCAAAAGCTACATTATTGGCCACCAGAGCAGAGAAAAATACTTGGCGTTACGTGATGTTTTGGCTGCTCAGGCCAGGTCATTCGGCAAACGTTTGCTGCATCCCTTTAAGAACTCAGCGGGAGGACTCATTAACGCCGATGAAACCGAAGAGTTCTGGGCTTTGAAGGACGTGTCTTTTGAGGTCAAGCAGGGCGATCGGGTCGGAATTATCGGCCGCAACGGCGCTGGCAAGTCGACTCTGCTCAAGATCCTGTCACGCATCACCGAGCCAACTACGGGTAGGGTAACGCTTGACGGGCGAGTAGCGAGCCTGCTCGAGGTTGGAACCGGTTTTCACCCCGAGCTGACCGGCCGGGAAAATATTTTTTTGAATGGCGCCATACTAGGAATGTCGCGCGTTGATATAAAGCGCAAGTTTGACGAGATTGTCGCCTTTGCTGAGGTTGAGAAGTTCCTCGATACGCCGGTCAAACGCTATTCCTCGGGGATGTATGTGCGCTTGGCGTTTGCCGTAGCGGCGCATCTGGAACCGGAGATTTTGATTGTTGATGAGGTGCTGGCGGTGGGGGATATGGGGTTTCAGAAGAAATGTTTGGGGAAGATGGAGGAGGTTTCTGGGGAAGGTCGGACGGTTTTGTTTGTTAGTCATAATATGGCTACGATTTCGTCTCTGTGTCAAAAAGGACTCTTGCTCGATACCGGAAAAATAATGGCTATGGGACACGCCTCGGATGTAATTCTAGAATATTATTCGCAAGGGATGGCATCGTCGGCAGTCTTTGATTACGCGGTTACTGGCATGTTGTTAGGGGATAATTACGCGAAGCTGTTGGCAGGATCCGTTGGCAGTGAAGATGGTGGTCAGGCTGAAATTGACATAACACAATCATTTAACATCAAAATGAGATATCAAATTTTTACTGGGGGTAGCTGTGCTTGCTCGCCTAATTTTCACTTTTATTCTTCTGACGGATCTTGTGCTTTTGTGTCATGCACGAAAGAAATGGTTAGGCATTCATCCCCCGGTGTCTATGAAGCGAGTTGCCGAGTCCCTGGGAATTTTCTGAATGAAGGGACCTATTTTGTCGGATTAGCTTTGACGACATATCCTGGCACAAAGGTCAGATTCTTCGACCAACAAGCATTATCCTTCCATGTCAAAGATCCAATTGACAATGTTCCAACCAGAGGAGGAACCGATTACGCGGGGCCGGTCC
>Ga0209231_1000496_pt1 | contig 21662 bp, 19 predicted proteins | sample Deesub45470m_DNA_FD_188086 | JGI IMG/M metagenome (GOLD analysis project Ga0209231, IMG submission 188086) | Deep subsurface microbial communities from North Pacific Ocean - 450_OLKR46/470m Metagenome (SPAdes) (version 2) | ecosystem: Environmental > Terrestrial > Deep subsurface > Unclassified ... | reverse complement strand
CCCGCCCCGCCGCGCCTGTCTCCGCCCCCCATCCCAAACGTCACCACGCTGCTGCCGGCATCGCCCAGCACCAGCGGATCGAGCATCAGCGCGGCGCTCAGCCGGTCGGTCGTCACTTCCGTCAACGTGCCGATCCGCGTCAGCGCAAACAGCTTTTGCGCAAAGGCATAAGGGAGCCGGATGCAGCCATGGCTGGCGGGATAGCCCGGATTATGCCCCGCATGCAGCGCGATCCCGTCCCAGGTCAGCCGCTGCATGAAGGGCATCGGCGCATTGCTGTAGAGGTTGGAGCGATGCCATTGCCGCTTTTGCAGGATCGGGAAGCTGCCGGTCGGCGTGGCCTTGTTTTTCGTCCCCGTCGACACGCTGGCCGCGCCGATCAGCCGGTCGCCGCGATAGACATGGACCTGCTGCCGCGCGAGGCTGACGATCAGGTAGAGCGGCCCGTCCGCGACCCCATCGTCGCTCCAGCTATACGCCCCCGGCTTGAGCGGCCCATCCACCACCTGCGCCCGCACGGACGGCACATGGAAGGATGCGCAACACAGGAGAATAAGTAGCCGGAAGAAAAGCATAAGCCTTTCTTAACCATAACCCCGCCCCGCGCCAGAGGGGGCGAAAGCGCTTTATCGCATCGGTCCCGCCTTGGGACAGGGGGTGGGGTTGGGTCAGGAGATCAGAAATGGCACGAAGGGCATCACCCCACCCCGTTCGTTTCGAGCGCAGTCGAGAAACCCCTAAAGCAGCACCAATTGCGCAACCGGCGCAAAGCTGCGCCGATGCAGCGGCGTCGGCCCATGCATCCGCAGCGCCGCAAGATGCTGCGCGCTGCCATAGCCCTTGTTGCTCGCCCAGCCATAATGCGGATGCCGCGCAGCCGCCTCCACCATCATCCGGTCCCGCGCTTCCTTGGCGAGGATCGAGGCCGCGGCGATCGACAGGCTCTTGGCATCGCCGCCGACGATGGCGCTCGACGCATGCGGCCAGTCCGGGCAGCGATTGCCATCGACCAGCACATGTGCGCAATCCCGCCCCAGTGCCGCGACCGCACGAGTCATCGCCAGCATCGTCGCCCAAAGGATATTGAGCCGGTCGATCTCCTCGACACTGGCAACCCCCAGCCCCCAGCAGACCGCCCGATCCTTGATCTCCACCTCCAGCGCAGCCCGCCGGGTCGCGGACAATTTCTTGCTGTCGTCCAACCCCTGAGGACAATCTTCAACGCGCAGGATCACGGCCGCTGCCACCACCGGCCCCGCCAACGGCCCCCGCCCCGCTTCATCCACCCCGGCGACCAGGCCGGGATGGTGCAGGCTTTCATGTGCAAAATCAGGCATGAAAAGTGAACGGCGCGCCCATCGGCCCATGCCCACCGCCAAAGCCCGGCGCCAGCATCAGCGCCGCCCGCACATAGTCCCGCGCCCGCGTGATCGCGTCAGGCAAGGCCATCCCCTGCCCCAGTCCGGTCGCAATCGCACTGGCCATGGTGCAGCCGGTGCCATGGGTATGCGGCGTATCAATCCGCGCATCGCTCCAGCGCGCAATCTCACCATGATGGTCCACAAGTCGGTCGGTCAGGATCGGTCCCTCAGCATGGCCACCCTTTATCAGAAGCGTTTCGCCACGCTCTGTCAGTTTCGCTTCACCGCCAAGCGCTGCCAGTTCTGGCAGGTTAGGAGTCGTGACCAACGCCCAGGTCATCAATTCATGCATTGCCGCGATAGTCTCTTCGTCGGCCAAGACCGATCCACTCGTGGCGACCATGACAGGATCGAGAACAACGGGCGCGCTTATATGGACGAGATAGTCGGCGATAGCCCGTGCCGTCTCCGCCGATCCGATCATGCCGATCTTGACCGCATCGACGCCGATATCGCTGATACAGCTTTCCATCTGCGCCAGCACCATGTCGGTCGGGATCGGGTGGACTCCCTGCACCCCCAATGTGTTCTGCGCCGTAATTGCCGTGATCGCGGTCATGGCAAAGCCGCCAAGCAACGTCACGGTCTTGAGGTCCGCCTGAATCCCCGCGCCCCCGCCACTGTCGGACCCGGCGATGATCAAAATCCGCCCAGGCTTCATGGCTTATGCCTGCGTATGGTGGCAGCAGGATTGGCGGCCAGCGCCTTGCCCGTCCGCGTCGGCCGGTCCATCAATTCGCCGCCGCAATTGGGGCAACGATCGTCCAGCGCCTCGGCACAAGTCGCGCAAAAAGTGCATTCAAACGAACAGATAAACGCGCCCGGCGCATCGGCGGGCAAGTCCGCGCCGCAGCGCTCGCAATCGGGGTGCATGTCAAGCATAGCCCATCTCCGTCATGCCAGCGGACGCTGGCATCTCTCTTTTCCTTTTGCTCGAACCAAAGCAAGCGAGATCCCAGCGTTCGCTGGGATGACGACGGCAATGAAGATTCACGCCGCCGCCTTCTCGACCGCGGCGCAGATCCGCTCGACCACGTCCTTCACCTGGTCCGCGCTGTCGCCTTCTGCCATCACCCGGATCACAGGCTCGGTCCCCGACGGGCGGATGACGAGACGGCCCACACCGGCCAGTTCCGCCTCCGCCTGCGCGATGACGCGCTGCACGTCTCCATGCTCCAGCGGCTTGCCCCCGGAAAAGCGCACATTTTTGAGCAGTTGCGGCACCGGATCGAACTGATGCAACGTCTCGCTGGCGGGCTTGCCAGACCGCACCAGCGCGGCCAGCACCTGCAATGCCGCGACCGTGCCGTCGCCGGTGGTCGCATAGTCGGACAGGATCATATGCCCCGACTGTTCCCCCCCGACATTGAAGCCCCCCTCGCGCATCCGCTCCAGCACATAGCGATCGCCAACCTTGGTCCGTTCCAACGATATCCCCTGCCCCGCCAGACAGCGTTCCAGGCCCAGATTGGACATCACCGTCGCGACCAACCCACCGCCGCGCAACATCCCGTCGCGCGCGAAATTGGTCGCGATCAGCGCCATGATCTGGTCGCCATCGACGATCTGGCCCTTCTCATCCACCACGATCAGCCTGTCCGCATCACCGTCCAGCGCAATACCAATATCCGCGCCCGACGAGACGACGGTTTCCTGGCACAGCAAGGGCGATGTCGATCCGCAGCCGTCATTGATATTCGTGCCATTGGGGCTGACCCCCACCGCCACGACGGTCGCACCCAATTCCCACAGCGCGGACGGCGCGACCTGATAGGCCGCACCATTGGCGCAATCGACCACGATCTTGAGGCCGTCGAGCCGCAGGTCGGCAGGAAAGCTGGACTTGACCGCATGGATATAGCGCCCACGCGCATCCTCGACCCGGCGCGCGCGGCCAATATCCTTGGACGGCGCAAGCGCAATCTCCTGCCCGATCAGCGCTTCGATCTTCAGTTCATCCTCATCAGACAGTTTGTAACCATCCGGCCCGAACAGCTTGATACCATTATCGAAATAGGGGTTGTGGCTGGCTGAAATCATGACGCCCAGATCCGCGCGCATCGAATGGGCGAGCAGCGCGACGGCGGGCGTCGGGATCGGCCCGAACTGCACCACGTCCATGCCCACGGCGGTAAAGCCCGCGACCAGCGCATTTTCGACCATATAGCCCGACAGCCGCGTATCCTTGCCAATCACGACGCGATGGCGATGGGCACCGCGCAGGAAATGCGTGCCCGCCGCCATGCCGACCTTCATCGCCAGGTCGGGGGTCATGGGCCATTGGTTGGTGCGCCCGCGGATACCGTCGGTGCCGAAATATTGCCTGCTCACATATTTCTCTCATGCTTTGGGGATGACCCCCATAAATCCGTTCGTCCTGAGTAACCGCTGAGCGAAGTCGAAGCGGTGTATCGAAGGACATGTGCAGCGCGAGACCCTTCGATACGGGTCTTCGACTTCGCTCAGACCCTACTCAGGGCGAACGGAGGGGGAAAGAGCAATCTTTGATCGACTTTCTCGCAGGCGCGCGCCATCGGCGCAGAATGGAAAATTTCAACGCCATCGTCGATGCCATCTCGGCCGCCGTGTTCTTCAAGCTGCCGATGCTGGGTACGCAGATCGAACTGATCGTCCTCTACCTCGCGCTGCCGATGCTGTTCTTCACGCTGTGGCTGGGCTTTCCCAATATCACCCAGGTCGGCCGCGCCATCCGCATCCTGCGGACGCAACCCGAAAAGGGCGAAGCGCAGGGCGATGTCAGCCAATGGGCGGCGCTCAGCACCGCGCTGTCGGGCACGATCGGCCTTGGCAATATCGCGGGCGTAGCCGTCGCCCTGACGATGGGTGGGCCAGGCGCAATCCTGTGGATGTTCGTCATCGGCTGGTTCGCGATGACGGTGAAGATGGCGGAAGTCACACTCGGCCTCAAATATCGCGTGTTCGACGCCCAGGGTCATGTCCATGGCGGGCCGATGTATGTCCTGAAGGCCGTCGGCGCGGCGCGCGGCTGGCCCAAGGTCGGGCTGGCACTGGGCGGCGCCTATGCCTTCTTCGCCCTGTTCGGAGCGATCCCGATGGTGCAGGTCAACCAGAGTTTTGCGCAGGTAAAGGTCGTCACCGGCCTCACCAACGGCTGGGGCTATGGCATTTTCCTCGCCTGCGCGGTGGCGCTGGTGACGCTGGGCGGCGCGGCCTGGCTCGGCGAGGTCGCCAAGCGGCTGACCCCGCTCAAGGTCGCCGTCTATCTGTTCGGGGTGTTCGCGATTCTGATCCTGCACTTGGGCGCCATCCCCGGCGCGCTCGCGCTGATCTGGGACGGCGCCTGGACCGGCAATGCGGCTACCGGCGGCGCGGTCGGTGCCTTCGTCGCGGGCATGCGCCGCGCAGTGTTCGCCAGCGAGGCCGGTGTCGGCTCAGCCGTCATGGCGCACAGCCTCGCCCGCGCGCGCCATCCCGTGTCCGAAGGCCTGGTCGCGCTATTGGAGCCGCTGCTCGGCACGATGATCGTATGCGGTCTCGGCGGCTTGGCGCTGGTCGTGGCAGGCACATGGAATAGCGGGCTGGAGGGGATCGCCATCACCTCGGCCGCCTTCGCCCAGGTTTCGCCCTGGTTCCCCTGGCTGCTTGCTGTGGTGGTCTTCCTTTTCGCTTATTCGACGCTGGTAGCGTGGGGCTTCTACGGCCTGCAGGCCTGGGGCTATCTCTTCGGGCACGGCGCGCGCGCGCAATGGACCTACAAAATCCTCTATGTCGTCGCCCTGCCCCCTGCCGCCGCGATCGACCTGGGCCGGGTCGTGGGCATCGTCGATTCCAGCTTTTTCCTGATGGCCATCCCCAACGTCATCGCGCTCTATTTGTGCGCAGGGGAATTGCGGCGGGACGTGAAAGCCTATCTGACGCAAAAAGAAAGCTCCGCCGGTTAGGGCGGGGCTTTCTATTCATTTAGCAGCGGTGGCGTCAGACCTTGTCGCCGAACGCGCCCTTGACCGAACCAGCCACATCCTGACCGGTGCCCTTGACCTGCTGGGCCTTGCCCTCGGCTTCCAGACGCTCATTGTCCGTCGCCTTGCCCACGGCTTCCTTGACGTTGCCGGCGACTTTGTTGCCAGCGGCCTTCAGCTTGTCAGTTGCTTCACCCATGTTCAGTCTCCTGTTGGTTGGTGTTGCCTATTCAACCGACAATCAGAATAAAGGTTGCCGTCAAACCGCTCCCGTAACGAAATCGCCGATAGCTGTTGCGATGATCACGGCTTGATGCCGAACCGCGCATAGTCCGCGTCGATGCGGGGGTTGATACGGCGCGCGATGGCGATGTCCTTGTCGCCGTCGCTGGCCCGGCCGAGCCGATGCAACACGATCCCGCGCATGAATTGACTCTCGTCCTTGCCTGGCACCTGGTCGAGGACGGCGGTCAAATCCTGAAGCGCGTCTTCATATTTGCCCATGCGGAACGACACCATGGCACGGCTGTCGAGCGCTGCGACGCTGTACGTGCTCGTTTCGATCGCGCGGGTGCAATCCTTGAGCGCGCTATCGAGCATGATATCGCGCGTGCCCTTGATCCAGCAGCGCTCGTTGAGCAGCATGGTCAGGCCAGGCTTTTCCGCAATATGCGCGTCGAGCAGTTCGACCGCCTTGGCCGCATCGCCATAGGTGCCCAGCAGGCTGGCCTTGAGACGGCGATAGGCATCGCGGGTTTCACCGCCAATGGCGATCCGCTGATCCACCATCACCAGCGCCTCGTCCAACTTGCCGCTTTCGGCAAGATAGGTGGTAACCGCATTGATCGCGCCAAAGGCAGAGGGGTCGAGTTGCCGCGCCATCCGTGCATCGGCCAGCGCGCCGGGCACGTCACCCAGCCTGAAGCGCCGGTCAGCGCGGCTGAGATAAAGATCGACATCCGGCTCGATGGCAATCGCCTTGTCGAGATCGGCCAACGCCTTCTTTCGATCACCTACGCCCCAGCGGAAATTGGCGCGACTGCTATAGCCTGACACTTCCTCCGGGTCTTCGGCGATCGCCTTGGTGAACGCCTGCTCCCCCGCTTTGACCTGCGACCAGTTTGCCACCACGTCATAAGGCACCTCCCAGTAGAAAGTCGGCTTGGCCGGGGCGATCAAGCGCGGGGCCAATGCCTGCGCCGTGGCAAGCCGATCGCGTTCGTCGGGCACTTGCGCCGCCGCAATCTCGACCCCGGTCGAATCCATCCGCTCATCCAGTTCGAGTAGCCCGTCGCGCAGCTGGACATTGCGCTTGATCGTGAAGCCCGCGATCGACTGGCTGACATTCTGGTCGCCTTCCAGCACATAGCCCTTGCCGCCATCGGGCAAGCGCAATTTCAGCCGATAGCGCACCCCCGACGGCGGCGGCGTCGCCACGGGAATATCGATCCACGCCGGACGCCCGCGATCAGGCGCGAAGCTGATGTCGTTGACGCCCCGGCCAATGCTACGCCGATGACGATTATCCTCCAGGCGCCAGGGCGTCGTCGTCACGCCATGCGCTTTCAGCGTCGTGGTCGCCGTCGCGGCATCCATCGCCACGCTGACGTCGCTGAACTGCGACTGTCCCATTTGCCGCATGAAGAAACCGCGCACCATGTCGGCGCGCTGCTTGGTATCGAGTTGCCCCAGCGCGACATTGATCATGGACGCCGCCGGGCCGCGCAACACGGCCACCGCATCGAAGATGCTGGGCAGCCGAACGCTACCGCTCTCGTCGGCCTCGATCGCGATATCTATGATCGGCCGCGCGTTGGCGCGGGTCTGGATCGGCAGCAGGTCCGCACCCGCCGTCCGCACCGGCAGCACCGTGCCGAAAGGCGGCGTATCGCCCAGATCGTCGATCCGCGCGCCGCTGCCCGTGCCATCCATCCACAGCGTCTCGCCATCGATCGTCGCGCGCACAAGCACATGGTCGAACGCGGCGACGCTGGGCAACCGTTCCGGCACGAAATCACCCATGGCGGAACTGGCCAGCACTGGCTCCGCCTCTATCCCCATGCCCCGCAGCAATGCCAGCAACAGCAGTGTCTTGGCCTTGCAATCGCCATAGCGCAGCGTCCAGGTCTGCGCCGGGGTCTGGGGCACATAATTGCCACCATTCATGCCGATCGCCAGATAGCGGATACTATCCTGCACCAGTTGCAGCGCCGCGGCCGCCTTCGCGCGCGGCGACCCGCCCGACGCCTTCAGCCTGTCCAGTTCGCCCGCCAGCCCGCTACCCGGCGCGATCAGCCCCTCGGTCGCATAAAGCGGTGCCATCGTCTTCGATACATCGGCCCAGGACGCGAAGGTGGACAGTTCGAACAAAGGCGGATGGCGATAGCGCAACGGCGCATCCTCCGGCATCTCCGGCTGCTTGACCAATGGCAGGGCGACGGTCAGTTCGTTGAACCCGCCCTTCTTCTGCTGCTTGACCACCGCGTCCTTGGCCAGCAACTTCCATTTCGCGCCGCTGCGCTCATCCCATTGGACACGCAGCCGCCCCTGTCCCATCCGCAACGGCGCGGCGAACAGCCCCATCGCATCCTGGACATGGCCGCCGAGCGCATCATCCTTCATCGACGTCGTATAGCGAAGGCGGACAATATCGCCGACCTGCACCCCTTCGACCGCCAGCGTCGCGGTAAGAACGCCGGTAATCTGCCGCGCTTCGAGATTTTCCTCGCGGCGCAGCACGGCAAAGCGCTTGTCGCCCGCCAGCGCATCGATCACCTGGTCGCCGCGCAGGATCGATACTTCATGGATGATGAGGTCGCCCTTGTCGGGTGCCCATGGCAGGGTGAGCGACGATAGCTGAGCGAGCGCCTCGGCCGACCCCGCGCGGGTCGCGACATCGGCATAGCGCCACAGGCGGCCATCCTCCACCCGCTGCTGGCTGTCGAACAACAGCATCGTCGGCGGTTCGCCCTCGAAACTGGACAGCGGCGGCACGCTGGCCTTCTCCACCCAGGCGGGGGCTGCCTGATAGAGCGGCGTTTCACCGGCCACAGCCGGCGCAGCAATCATCGTGGCGATCGGCATCGCCATCCACATCGTCTGTCTCATAAACCCCCGAACATCCCCGGCATCCGCCTGTCGATGCGCAGGCTATTGCATCGGGCCGGGGCACTCAAGCGATCAGACGAAGCGCGCATACGAAAAAAGGGGCCGGAAAACCGGCCCCTTTTCTGAACTTGCAGTCGGTATCGCTTAGCGCTTCGAGAACTGGAAGCTCTTGCGCGCCTTCGCCTTGCCGTACTTCTTACGCTCGACGACGCGGCTGTCGCGGGTCAGGAAGCCTTCGGCCTTGACCGCGCTGCGCAGCGCAGGCTCATACTTGGTCAGCGCCTGGGCGATGCCATGCTTGACCGCACCGGCCTGGCCAGACAGACCGCCGCCCTTGACGGTGGCGATCACGTCATACTGACCATTACGGTCGGTGACGCCGAAGGGCTGGTTGATGACCAGACGCAGGGTCGGGCGAGCGAAATAGATTTCCTGATCGCGGCCATTGACCGTGATCTTGCCGGTGCCGGGCTTCACCCAGACGCGGGCAACGGCATCCTTACGACGACCGGTCGCATAGGCGCGGCCGAGGTTGTCGATTTCCTGCGCGCGCAGCGGCATGGTGGGCGCTGCAGGCTCGACCGGAGCGGCAGGCGCTTCGGCTTCAACCGGAGCAGCGGGCGTCGCGGCGGCTTCAGGAGCAGCGGGCGCTGCAGCCGGAGCGGCAGCCGCTTCGGCGGCGATCGCCGCGAGGTCGGACAGGGACTGGCGGTTATCGGACATTATGCACCCACCTTGTTCTTGCGGTTGCGCGACGCGAAGTCGAGCACTTCGGGGTTCTGGGCTTCATGGGGATGCTCGGCACCGGCGAAAACGCGCAGGTTGCGCATCTGCTGGCGACCCAGCGGGCCACGGGGGATCATGCGCTCGATCGCCTTTTCAAGCACGCGCTCAGGGAAACGGCCTTCCAAAATCTTGGCGGGCGTGGTTTCCTTGATGCCGCCGGCATAGCCGGTGTGCTTGTAATAGATCTTGTCGGTCAGCTTCTTGCCGGTGAACTTCACCTTGCCCGCGTTGATGATGATGACATTGTCACCGCAATCGACATGGGGCGTGAAGCTGGTCTTGTGCTTGCCACGCAGGATATTTGCCACGGTCGAAGCGAGACGGCCGACGACGAGGCCTTCCGCGTCGATCAGGACCCACTTCTTATCAACCGTTGCCGGGCTTGCCGACTTGGTCGTCTTCATCAGCGCCTTCATGGTGCCAATACTCCAGAATGAATTAAAGAACCGCAGGCCGTTACCGACCCCCGGAAGTGGGGCGCTAATGACTGGGGAAGCCGTCCAAGTCAAGCGATATGGCGGCTTTCCTGACGGGTAAAATAATACCTTCGCTTAAATCGCGCTCAATCCCGCATCTGCCAACCCCCGCCACAGGTGCAACGCCTGCACGCTTTCTTTGACGTCATGGACCCGCACCATCTGCGCGCCCAGTTGCGCCGCACGGAACGCCAGCGCGATGGAACCGCCCAGTCGGTCGGCAGCAGGCGCTTCGTTCGACAGCGCGCCGATCAGCCTTTTGCGGCTGCCTGCAAACAGCAATGGCACACCCAACGCCTGAAACGTCGCTAGGCCACTGACCAGTGCCAGATTGTCGGCCAGCGACTTGCCAAAGCCAAGCCCCGGATCAACCATGATCCGATCCCGCGCGATACCAGCATCAAGGCAAGCGGCAATCCGCCCTTCGAGATGATCGAACACATCCGCCACGACATCGCCATAGCCCGCAGGATTGTCATGCGGATCATCGCCCGCGGACGGCGCATGCATCAGGATGACAGGGCAGCCTGCCCCGGCCACGACTTCCATGCTGCGCGGATCATGCGCCAGCGCGCTGACATCATTGACGATCTTCGCCCCCGCCGCCAGCGCCGCTTCCATCACTGCCGCCTTGCGCGTGTCCACCGACACCGGCACGCCCGCCGCCGCCAGCCGCTCGATCACCGGCGCGATGCGGGCGATCTCATCGCCTTCCCACACCTTGTCCGCGCGCGGCCGGGTAGATTCGCCGCCCACATCGATCAACGCCGCACCCGCCGCCGCCATCGCAAAACCCGCATCGGCCGCCGCCTGCGGATCGCCGACATGCTTGCCGCCATCGGAAAAACTGTCGGGCGTGACGTTCAGGATCGCCATCACCTGCGGCGCATCGAACCGGATGGTGCGTTCGCCAAGGACAAGCGGCGCGCGGGTCGCGGAAATATTGGCGGCCAGCCGCTGCGCCCGTTCCGCCAAGGCGTCGGGCAAGCTGGCGATCGCATCGGCGAACCCGGCCACCGGCACCGTCTCCCGCGCCACCCGGTCGCGTCCGGCAAAGGCGCTCAGTTCATAGCCTTGAAACCAGATCAGCCCATTGCCCATCCGCGCCACCGACCCGTCCGGCAAGCCGATCGGCGACGGCACGAACCATGTCGGCCGCAGGTACAGACGCGCATCGGCGGGTAATTTCATGCTGTCGGCCCCTTCCCGTCATTCCCGCGAAGGCGGGAACCCATCTCCCACCCCATCCCCAGTCGCGAACGTAGGAGATGGATCCCCGCCTGCGCGGGGATGACGCCTGCTAAAATTAAGGCTCGTTCGCCAGCAAATAGGTCTGACGCAGCGTATCGATCGGCTTCAACCCGCCCTCGGCCTCATGGTGCCAGAAGGTCCAGCCGTTGCAGCTCGGCGCATTCTGCAATGTCGCGCCGATCTTATGGATCGACCCAGTGTCGCTCCCCACCGCCAGCGACCCGTCAGCCCGCACCACCGCCTGCCAACGCCGCTTAGCGTCCGTCAGAACCGCGCCGGGCTTCAGATAGCCCGTTTCGACCAGCGTCCCGAACGCGACCTTGGGCTGCGACCGGGCGCTCTGCATGATGGTGAGCGCGGACTCATCCAACGGCAGCGCCGCCTCGATCCGCTCCAGCGCGACCTCGATATAGGATTCCTCCCGCTCGATGCCGATCCATTTGCGCCCCAGCCGCTTCGCCACTGCGCCGGTGGTGCCGGTCCCGAAGAAAGGATCAAGCACCACGTCGCCCGGCTTGGTGCAGGACAGCATCACGCGATAGAGCAAGGATTCCGGCTTCTGCGTCGGATGCGCCTTGGTCCCGTTGCGCTTCAACCGCTCCTGCCCGCCGCAGATCGGCAACACCCAGTCGGACCGCATCTGCAGCTCGTCGTTGAGCGTCTTCATCGCCTTATAATTGAACGTATATTTGGCGTCCTCACCCTGGCTGGCCCAGATCAGCGTCTCATGCGCATTGGTGAAGCGCGTGCCCTTGAAATTGGGCATCGGGTTGGCCTTGCGCCAGATGATGTCGTTGAGGATCCAGAAGCCTTCATCCTGCAACGCCGTGCCGACGCGGAAGATGTTGTGATAGCTGCCGATCACCCAGATGCTGCCATTGGGCTTCAGGATGCGGCGCGCCTGTTTCAACCATGCCTTGGTGAAGCGGTCATAGGCACCCAGCGTATCGAACTTGTCCCAGTCATTATCGACCGCATCGACCCGCCCGCCTTCGGGCCGGAACAGGTCGCCACCCAGTTGCAGATTATAGGGCGGATCGGCAAAAATCATGTCGATGCAATTGTCGGGCAACGCCGCCATCTGCGCGATGCAATCGCCCCGCAGCAGGCAATCGGTCGCAATCTCCGCCGCTGGAACCGCGATCGGTGCGATCGTCTTTTTCCGTCGCGCCGGTGCGACCCGCTCCATGAGACCCATGCGTAAAAACCCCCGTTCGTCTTGAACAACAGCGATGAGTCCTTGGGAGTCCGGCGTCAAGCCCGGCACGCTGGCCTGCCCCATACCGAACGACACAGATGTCGGGGAGAACGAAGCGGGGAACCACAAGATATGGAGTCTGGCGAGTCGCGCGGGACTCAAGATAGGGCGGTGTGACTCAAAAGACTCACGCCCATCCCGACCCAAAGTTTTTTTTGGTTAACGGCGCGCGAAGGTCCAAATCGGCAACAATGGTTGACCCATCGATAACCCTATGGTTATGGTTGGCCGATGACAGTTGGATTACAGGAAGATAATCGCGGCGCGACGATCGACGCCCAGTTCAAGGCCTTGTCGGACGGCACCCGCCGCGCACTGCTGGAATATCTCGTGCGCGAAGGCGAACAGAGCGTCCATGCGCTCACCGCGATCGCGGGCGTATCCCAACCCATGGTGTCGCGCCACCTCGGCAAGCTGAAACGCGCCAGGCTCGTGACGGCCCGCAGGGCGGGACGCGAAACCTTCTACAGCGCCCGCGCCAAGGGGCTGGCCCCCGTGGTGCAATGGATGGCGGTCTATGGCGCGCTCTGGTCGCAACGCTTCACCGCGCTGGAGGATATGGGGGCTTAGGAACGCCCGGTTCTCCGCCGACTGCCCTTCTAAGTTCCCCGGCGCAGGCCGGGGTCCAGGGTTGCTGGGCACATTCCCTGCCACTCCTGGACCCCGGCTTCCGCCGGGGAACAAGAAACGCCGAGGCGCTTGGCCTCAAATCATCGCCATGCCGCCATTCACATGCAGCGTCTGGCCGTTGACATAGCCCGCCTCGCGGCTGGCGAGATAGACCACGGCCGCACCGATATCCGCGCCATCGCCCAGGTCGCCGACCGGGATTTTCTGCAGGATCGCCCCCTTCTGCGCGTCGTTCAGCGCATCGGTCATCGCTGAACGAATGAAACCAGGCGCGACGCAATTGACGGTGATGCCCCGGCTCGCCAACTCCTGGCCCAGCGATTTGGACATGCCGATGATCCCGGCCTTCGACGCGCAATAGTTGGACTGGCCCGGATTGCCGGTGACGCCCACGACCGACGTGATCGAGATGATCCGCCCGAAGCGCGCCTTCATCATCGGCTTGGCGACGGCACGGCAAAGCCGGAACGCCGCTTCCAGATTGACGGAGATGACGGTCGACCATTCCTCATCCTTCATCCGCAGGATCAGATTGTCGCGCGTCACGCCCGCATTGTTGACCAATATGTCGAGCTTGCCGCCCAACGCCTCGACCGCCTGTGGCACCAGCGCATCGACCGAGGCCGGGTCCGACAGGTTGCACACCAGCGTGTTATGATCCCCGCCCAATTCGGCCGCGAACGCCTTGAGCTTCTCTTCATTGCTGCCCGACAGCGCCAGCGTCGCACCCTGCGCGGCCAGCGACCGGGCAATCTCGGACCCGATCCCGCCCGAAGCGCCCGTCACCAGCGCGGTCATTCCTGTTAGATCGAACATGGTCAGTCTCCTTATTCTATTTGGTTCACGCGAAGACGCGGAGGGGACATAGTCGTTGACTATGCGCTTCACCCCTTCCTTGAGCGTAGCGCCGCCGAAATTGATCAGAAGCCCTACGGGCTGGTTGGTCAGGCGAAGATAGGTCAGCAATTGTTTGGCATGGGCTGGATGGAGGCGTTCGGTCGACTTAATCTCTACCAGCAAGCGGTCATCGACCAAAAGGTCGATCCTGAAAGCGGCAGCGAAATCCAAGCCATCATAGCTGATGTCCACGGGTTTCTGCCGTTCGACGCGATGGCCCATGGCCGTCAGCTTGGCCGCCAGGATCATCTCGTACACATTTTCGAGCAGTCCCGGCCCCAGGTCGCGATGCATCCGCAAGGCGAGGTCGAGAACGTCTCCGCTGATGCGATCGATATCCGCCAAATTCCCTCCGCGTCTCCGCGCCTCCGCGTGCCCAAATCCTGTCCACGAAACCTATAGCATGCCCTGTCAGTCTCCCTTGAATAGTGGTGGGCGGCGGTCGAAGAAGGCGTCTATCGCCTCGTCATGGTCCGCCGTCGCATGGGCCAGCGCCTGCATCGCGCCCGCCATTTCGAGTATCTGGTTCAATTCCGCCGTCTGCGCCGCACGCAGCAGCCGCTTGGTCATGCGCGTGGCATGAGGCGGGTTGGCAGCGATGGCATCGGCCTGCGCACGCGCGACGTCCATCAGGTCCGCGTCAGGCACCACGGCACCCACCAGCCCGATGCGCAGCGCTTCGTCCGCGTCGATCGTCTCACCGGTCAGCGACAATTGGCTGGCCTTGGAGAAACCAACGATGCGCGGCAACAGCCATGCGCCGCCGTCCCCCGACACCAGCCCCAGCTTCACGAAACTCTCGGCAAAGCGCGCCGATTGCGCCGCAATGCGCAGGTCGCACATACAGGCGAGGTCCATCCCCGCACCGATCGCCGGGCCATTGACGGCCGCGATCACCGGCAGTTCGATCGCCTGGAACAACAAGGGCAGCCGCTGGATACCCGCCCGATAATTGCGCCGCGTCTGCGCCGGCAGGCCCGCGCGCAAGCCCCCCGCGTCAGGCCGCATCGCGTTCAGGTCGCCACCCGACGAAAAAGCGCTCCCCGCGCCGGTCAAAATCGCGACATGGATCGACAGGTCGCGATCCGCCGCCTCGAACACGGCGCACAGCGCATCGACCATCGCCGGGTCGGAGATCGGATTGCGCCGGTCGGGCTGGTTCAGCGTGACCGTCAGGACCGCGCCGTCCCGCTGGGTGAGGACAGCGCTCACAGCGCGCCCAGCGCCGCCTCGATATCGTCCATCGTCACGATGCTACGCACGGTGGCATCGGGCGCTATGCGCTTGATCATCGGGCTCAACACCTTGCCGCCAATTTCGACAAATTCGTTAACGCCCGCGTCCCACATCGCCGCCACGGATTCGCGCCAGCGTACCCGGCCGGTAACCTGCTCGACCAGCCGCAACTTGATCTCATCCGGCTCGGCAATCGGCGCGGCCAGCACATTGGCATAGACCGGCAGCAGCGGGGCAACCAGCGCGACCTCCGCCAAGGCCTGCGCCATCGCGTCGGCCGCAGGCTGCATCAACTCGCAATGGAAGGGGGCGGACACCGGCAGCAAGATGCCGCGCTTGATGCCATGCTCCTTCACCATCGCCACCGCGCGGTCGATCGCCGCCTTATGGCCCGAAATCACCACTTGGCTTGGATCATTGTCGTTGGCGACGGCACAGACTTCGCCCTGCGCCGCGGCATCCGCCAAAGCCTGCGCCTTTTCGATGTCGGCACCCAGCAAAGCGGCCATGGCCCCCTCGCCCACCGGCACGGCTTCCTGCATCGCATAGCCACGCCGCTTGAGCAGCCGCGCCGTCGTGCCAGCATCGAGCGCCTCCGCCGCGCACAGCGCGCTATATTCGCCCAGGCTATGCCCAGCGACATAATCACCCTTCTGCGCGATCGAGAAGCCGCCTTCGCGCTGCATCACTCGCAACGTCGCGATGGCATTGGCCATGATCGCGGGCTGCGCATTTTCGGTGAGGGTCAGTCGATCCTCCGGTCCTTCGACCATCAACCGAAACAGATGATGCGACAGGGCGTCATCGACCTCCTGAAACAGCTCCCGCGCGGCGGGACTGGCGTCGGCCAAGGCCTTGCCCATGCCGACCGACTGGCTGCCCTGACCCGGAAATACAAATGCGCGCATCATCCATCCTCTAACCATCAACCAAAAAAGCGCCGATATTCAACGTCGTTACACTTTGAGACATAAATGCCATTGAGACGTACACGACCCTGCGGCAGTCAGGTCGCGCACGCTTTCCCGCCATCTGTTTCGGCGCGTGGCGGCCCCTTTAACGATGACGGAGTGCTAGGAAAAGGTGCGATATCGCTTTGCAGGGATATGCGGGACGGCGCTGAGCCTGTCGGCCTGCGCCGTCGGCCCGGACTATCGACCGCCACAGGCCGTATCGATGGGGGTGCCCGCCACCTATTATCAGAACGTCGGCACGCCCCAGAATGAGGCTGATCTGGCCCAATGGTGGACCCGGCTCAATGATCCGACGCTCTCGGCCCTGATCGATACGGCGATCGCCAACAATCTGGATATCGTCCAGGCCCAGGCCCGGCTACGCCAGGCGCGCGAAAGCCTGGCACAGACCAACGCCGCCTTCCTGCCGCAGCTCAACGCATCGGGCAATGGCGGCAAGAATTACCGCAGCCAGGCAGGCGGCACGCGCGTCGACGACAGCGGCAACGTCATCAGCACCGGCGCCAGCAACTGGTCGAGCAGCTATTCCGCCAATACATCGGCAAGTTGGCAGATCGACCTGTTCGGCGAACTCTCCCGCTCGGCCGAAGCAGCCCGCGCGGACCTCGCCGGATCGGGCTATGACCTCGCGACCGTACGGATGACGATCATCTCCGAACTGGTCACCAACTATGTCCAGGCGCGGCTTGCCCAGGAACAATTGCGCATCGCCCGCGAAACGCAGCAGGTGCAGCAGGATAATTTCGACATAGCGGGCTGGCGGCTGCAGGCAGGCCTGGTCTCCTCGCTCGATGAACAGCAGGCCCGCGCGCAATTGGCGCAAACCCGTGCTTCCATCCCGCAACAGGAAGCCAACCTGCGCGGCAGCCTCAACCGCATCGCGGTACTGACCGGACAGGCACCGGGCGAAGCGACCCGCACGCTCGAAACGCCCGCCCCCATCCCCACCGCCACGTCGCAGATCGCCCTTGGCATCCCCGCCGATACGCTGCGCCAGCGACCCGACGTGCGCAGCGCCGAACGCGCCCTTGCTGCGGCAACCGCACGCATCGGCGTGGCCGAAGCGCAACTCTATCCCTCACTCGGCATCAGCGGCAATCTGGGCACCACGTCCAATGCCTTCAGCGATCTGTTCAGCCTGATCACCGGCGGCCTCTTCGCCAATGTCTCGCAAGTCATTTTCGACGGCGGCCGCTTGGCCTCGCAGGTCCGATCGCAACGGGCCGCGACCGACGCTGCCTTTGCCGCCTACAAACAAAGCGTGCTGACCGCCCTGGAGGATGTCGAAAACGCCATGGCCTCGCTCGCCAGCGCACGGGCACGGCAGGCGGAATTTACGATAGCCTATGATGCGTCGAACAACGCCGCCCTGCTGGCGCGCAGCCAGTATCAGGCGGGCCTTATCGACTTCCAGACGCTGTCTAATACCGAAACCACCCTTCTGAACGCCCGCAACAGCCTCGCCACCGCCCGTTCGGACGAAATTCTCGCCATCGCCCGGCTCTATGACGCCTTGGGCGGCGGCTGGCAGAGCATGGACACCCGCCCCATCGATGAGCAAAAATCATGAGCAATGACGTGACCACCGATCCGGCCCTCGACGAATTTCTGGGCGCCAAGCCCGCCAAACCCTGGCGCAAATGGGCGATCCGGGGCGGCATCGGCGTCGCGCTGCTCATCGCCATCCTGTTGGTGTCGCAGTGTTTTTCGGGCGACGACAAACCCAACTACGCGACCCGCGAAGTGCGCAAGGGCGACCTGACCGTCGCCGTGTCCGCGACCGGCAACCTCAAACCCGTCAATCAGGTCGATGTGGGGTCCGAACAGTCGGGCAAGATTACCGCCGTCTATGTCGACGTCAATGATCGCGTGACGCGCGGCCAGCGGCTCGCCGAACTCGACACCCGCCGCCTGGTCGATTCCGTGAACCAGAACCGCTCACAGGTCTCCGCGTCCCAGGCCAGCGTCGCGCAGGCCCAGGCCCAGGTCGCGCTCGCCAAAGCCACGCTCGACCGCCAACTCAACGTCTATCAATTGTCGGGCGGCAAGGTGCCCGCCAAGACCGAGATCGACACGGCGCGCGCCAATTATCAGGGCGCGGTCGCCAGCCTGCGATCGGCGCAGGCGCAGGTCGATGTGTCCCGTGCCCAGCTCTCGTCTGCCCAGACCAACCTGTCGATCGCCCAGATCGTCTCGCCGGTAACCGGCGTGGTCCTCTCGCGCGATATCGAGCCGGGCCAGACCGTCGCGGCCTCCTTCAACGCCCCTGTGCTGTTCACCATCGCCGAGGATCTGACCCAGATGGAGGTGGAAGTATCGGTCGATGAAGCCGATGTCGGCCAGGTCAAGGACGGCCAGAGCGCGACCTTCGCCGTAGACGCCTTCCCCGGCCGAACATTCCCCGCGACCGTGTCCCGCGTGAATGTCGGCTCGAACGCCAGCAGCACCTCGTCTTCCTCTACCACCACGACCAGCACGACCGGCACCGTGGTCGCCTACACCGCGGTTCTGACCGTGAACAACGAAGATGAAACGCTGCGCCCCGGCATGACCGCCACCGCCGACATCGTGACGCAGGAATTGCGCGACGTGCTGCTCATTCCCAACAGCGCCCTGCGCTTCAAGCCGAGCGCAGGCGCAAAGGGCGGCGGCATCACCAGCGTCCTGCCCGGCCCCGGCCGGATGCGGCGCGGCGGCAATGCGCGCCAGGTCAATTTCGGCGCAGGCAGCAGCCAGACCGTCTATGTGCTAGGCGAGGATGGCAATCCCAAGGCGGTGCAGGTCACCATCGGCGCCAGCGACGGATCGCGCACCGCCATCACCGGCGGCGAGATCAAGGAAGGGATGCGCGTCATCACCGGGCAATTGGCTGCGGGCCAGGAAGCCCCTGCCGAAGACCAGCGCCCCGCCGCAACCGATGCCAAGGCCCCCGATCGCCAGCGCAATCCGGCAACGGACGGCAAGCCCGCCAGCGTCGGCTCGCTCGGCAATTCGGGGGACAAAGCCCCCGAAACCGCCCCCGTCGCCCCCACCGAAACGCGCGGCACTGGCCGGCCGAGCGGGACGTAAGGCGCATGGCGATCGCACCGATCATCTCGCTGCGCGGGGTCACCAAAGTCTATGGTGAAGGCCCGACCGCTTTTCAGGCCTTGAAGGGCATCGACCTCGACATCGAACAGGGTGATTTCGTCGCCGTGATGGGGCCATCCGGTTCCGGCAAATCGACGACCATGAACATCCTTGGCTGCCTCGACGTGCCATCAGCGGGCACCTTCCTGTTCAAGAGACATCATGTCGAAACGCTGGACCGCGACCAGCGCGCCCTGCTGCGCCGCCGCTATCTCGGCTTCGTGTTCCAGGGCTTCAACCTCCTGTCCCGCACGACCGCGCTCGAAAATGTCGAACTCCCGCTCATCTATCGCGGCGAGGACAAGAAGACGCGCTATGACCTCGGCATGGCCGCACTCGACAAGGTCGGCCTCAAGGAGTGGTGGGATCATACCCCCGCCGAACTGTCGGGCGGCCAGCAACAGCGCGTCGCCATCGCCCGCGCCATCGTCACCAGCCCCGACGTGCTGCTGGCGGACGAGCCGACCGGCAATCTCGATTCCGAACGATCGGTTGAAATCATGGAATTGCTTACCGATCTCAATCAGAACAGCGGCATCACCGTGCTGATGGTCACCCACGAACCCGACATGGCCGCCTTCGCGCGAACCATCGTCCATTTCAAGGACGGCCTGGTCGAACGCATCGACAATGAGGTGACGGCGTGATGCGGATAGCGATCAAGCCTTCTCCCCGCGGGGGAGAAGGATACGCAGGCGCGAAGCGACTTAGGCGGAGTTGGAAGAGGGGGGTATGGCCTCGCGGCGGATCGCTGCCCCCTCTCCAAGCGGGGCTAGCCAGCAAGCTGGCAAGCGCCGCTATCCTCTCCCCCAAGGGGCGAGGAGACTTGGGATGCTAGGCACCACCATCACCCTCGCCTTCCGCGCGATCAACCGGCACAAGCTGCGCAGCTTCCTCACGACGCTCGGCATCATCATCGGCGTCGCCGCGGTCGTGACCATGGTCACGCTCGGCAATGGCGCGACCGCCGCCGTGCGTGAGCAGATCAGCTCGCTCGGCGCCAACGTCCTGCAATTGCGGCCCGGCCAGGGCTTTGGTCGCGGCGGCGGCGGCCCGCGCCCGCCCGATTTCAAGCCTGCCGACCTCACCGCCATCCAGAATCAGTTGACCGGCGTCCGCGCCGTCGCGCCGCTGGTACAATCGAGCGGCACCGCCATCTATGAAGGCAATAACTGGTCCACCACCGTCTATGGCACCACATCGGCCTATTCCGAGGTCCAGCAATGGACCACCGATGTCGGCCGCCTGTTCCTGCCCGAAGAAGAAGAGGCCGGTCGTCCGGTCTGCATCATCGGCAATACCGTGCGCACCAACCTGTTCCAGGGCGCGGACCCGGTGGGCAAGCGGATGCGGATCAAAGGCGTCTCCTGCCACGTGATCGGCGCGCTCAAGACACGCGGCCAGGGCGGCTTTGGCGATCAGGACGATGTCGTCGTCATGCCGATCAAATTCGTCCAACGCCGCTTCACCGGCGACCGCGACATCAGCCAGATCATGGTCGCGGTGGACGATGCCTATGACACCAGCACCGTGCAGACGAGCCTGGAAGAACTGATGCGCGAACGGCGCAAGATCAAAGCCGGGTCCGAAGACAATTTCAACGTCTTCGACACCAAGCAGATTAGCGACACGCTGACCGGCACCACCACCATCCTGACCCAGATCGTCGGCGCCGTGGCCGCCATCTCGCTGCTGGTCGGCGGCATCGGCATTATGAACATCATGCTGGTGTCGGTGACGGAGCGGACCCGCGAAATCGGCATCCGCCTCGCCATCGGCGCGGTCGCGCGCGAAGTGCTGATGCAGTTCCTGGTCGAAGCGATCGTGCTGTCCTGCCTTGGCGGCCTCATCGGCCTGCTGCTGGCGCTGGCCGCAACCGCCGCCATCGCCCCGCTGATGCAGGTGCCCTTCCTCTTCGACATCAAGGTCAACCTGATCGCCTTCGTCTTTTCGGCCGCGATCGGCGTCGTGTTCGGCTATTTCCCCGCCCGACGCGCAGCCGCCCTCAACCCCATCGACGCCCTCCGGCACGAATAGCAGACAGTTCATCCTCCACCGGCGGGGGATCGTTGCGATATTCATCATCCACAAGTTTTTACGTCATCCCCGCGAAGGCGGGGATCCATCTCCGGACCTAAAATCAAGACGATAAGGTGGGAGATGGATTCCCGCCTTCGCGGGAATGACGATGATTCGTAAGCGATCCGCATTTCGCAACGATCCCCCGGCGGGGGAGGTGGCTGGCGCAGCCAGACGGAGGGGTGTCCAGCTATTAATCTAGAGCATGATGACTTTGAGTCGCATCACTCCGTTCGCCCTGAGTAGGGGCTGAGCTTGTCGAAGACCCGTATCGAAGGGTCGGCTGCGCTGTATATCCTTCGATACGCCATTTGCCCTTCGGTCGTCTGCGACTCCGACTTCGCTCAATGCCTGTCCTTGCATATTGGGGTTGGCATTTATTTCAGCCTTGGTTGAATTGGTGCCGACCTGTCTGGGGTCATGACCCCGGACAGGTCGGAGCGGATAGGCTGTGCCTGTCCTTGGGCATAAAGCTC
>Ga0209231_1000495_pt1 | contig 21664 bp, 21 predicted proteins | sample Deesub45470m_DNA_FD_188086 | JGI IMG/M metagenome (GOLD analysis project Ga0209231, IMG submission 188086) | Deep subsurface microbial communities from North Pacific Ocean - 450_OLKR46/470m Metagenome (SPAdes) (version 2) | ecosystem: Environmental > Terrestrial > Deep subsurface > Unclassified ... | reverse complement strand
CCGCTTTGGTGGTGTTGGCACTGAAGGTCGGAAACTTGAGCACCTATAACGTGTCGGAGACCTACCAGTTGTCGGCGTACTTCACCAATGTGGGGGGCTTGAAGCCGACTGCTTCGGTGCGCAGTGCCGGCGTGCTGGTGGGGCGGGTGAGCAGCATCACGCTGGATACCGACCGTTATGAAGCCAAGGTGACGATCAGCGTGGACAAGCGCTACGAGTTCCCCAAGGACACATTCGCCAACATCCTGACCTCTGGTCTGCTGGGCGAACAATACATCGGGCTGATCCCCGGCGGCGATGAAGAGGTGTTGCAGGATGGCGGCGTGTTCAGGAAGACGCAGTCGGCCATGGTGCTGGAAGATCTGATCGGGAAGTTCCTGTTCAGCGAGGCGGGCGATAAGTGATCGTCCGGGCGTAAAGGAAAAGTCATGAAAAAACTGTTGATGATGTTGCTGGCGGCAACTTTAAGCTGGTCCGCTTTCGCGCAGGATGTGGCTACGCCCGATGGATTGATCATCGCTACCGTGCGCGAGGTGCTGGCGATCGTGAAGCAGGACAAGGCGATCGTGTCGGATCAGGCGCGTTTGCTGGCGTTGGTGGATGCCAAGATCTTGCCGCATTTCGATTTCAAGCGCATGACGCAACTGGCCGTTGGTCGCCCGTGGCGGACCGCGACGCCCGAACAAAAAGAAGCGCTGGTCAAAGAATTCCGCACCATGCTGGTACGTACATACACAAAAGTGTTCAGCACTTACGTCGAGCCCGTGGTCGAGGTCAAATCGGCCAGGATGCTGGGTGAGGATGAGTCGACCGTGCGTTCCGTGATACGCGTGCCGGACGGGCGTGTGGTGACGGTGGATTACGAAATGAAGAAGAATGACGGCAAATGGCAAGCATTCGATGTGACGGTGGAGGGGATCAGTTTGGTAACCAGCTATCGCGGATCGTTTGCCGATGAAATCAAGCAAGTGGGTATAGACGGATTGATCAAGACGCTGGCTGATAAAAACCGCGATGTCAGCGAAGTTGCAGCAGCAGGAAGCAAAGGATAGGAATTGATACAGTTCGAGGGTGATCGCATGTTGGTGTCAGGGCCGCTTACGCTGGAAACGGCGAGAGCCGCCTCGCTCACTGAAGTCTCGGCCGGGCGCAATGTCTCGGTCATCGATCTGGCCGGGGTGACCGCCGTCGACTCGGCTGCGCTGGGGGTGCTCATGCATTGGTCGCGCCAGCATGGGGGCAAACTTGAGTTCATCAATATTCCGGAGAACCTGCGCAGTCTCGCCGATCTCTACGACGTGGCCACCATGCTTTCCATCGCGACTCCAGACAACTCCACTCATTGAACTGATATGCAAAAACTAGCCATCCAGGGCGGCGCGACTTTGCGCGGCGAAGTACGTATCTCCGGTGCCAAGAACGCCGCTTTGCCCATCATGTGCGCCAGCCTGCTGACCGCCGACACTTTGCATCTGACCAACCTGCCCGATCTGCACGACGTCGGCACCATGCGCAAACTGCTGCTGCAGATGGGCGTCACGGCAGAGGTCGCGCCGAACGAGATCACTTTCAACGGCGGCAAGATCGACAACTGGGAAGCGCCCTACGACATGGTGAAGACCATGCGCGCAGCGATTCTCGTGCTGGGACCGCTGGTGGCGCGCTTCGGCGATGCCAAAGTCTCGCTGCCTGGCGGCTGTGCCATCGGTTCTCGTCCGGTCGATCTTCATATCAAGGGATTGCAGGCGATGGGCGCGGAGATCGCCATCGAGCACGGTTACATTCACGCCAAGGCCAAGCGACTGAAGGGTGCGCGTATCTTCTTCGATATCGTCAGCGTCACCGGCACCGAGAACCTGATGATGGCGGCGGCGCTGGCCGACGGCGTGACCGTGCTGGAGAACGCGGCGCGCGAACCGGAGGTGGTCGATCTGGCCGACTGTCTGCGCGCGATGGGGGCAAGGATCAGCGGCGACGGCACCGACACGGTCACCATCACCGGCGTAGAGTCGTTGCATGGTGCGACGCATCGCATCATGCCGGACCGCATCGAGAGCGGCACCTTCCTCGTCGCCGCGGCGGCGACAGGCGGCAGCATCACGCTGCGCGAGACGCGCGCGGACATCCTCGAAACTTTGCTGGAAAAACTCAGCGAGGCGGGCGCCAAGATCAAAGTCGATGGTGACAGCATCCATCTCGAAATGAACGGTCGTCCCAAGGCGGTCAACGTGCGTACCGCCCCGCACCCTGCATTCCCGACCGACATGCAGGCGCAGTTCATGGCGCTCAATTGCATCGCGGAAGGCAGTGCAATGGTGGTGGAGACCATCTTCGAGAATCGCTTCATGCATGTGCAGGAACTGCGCCGTCTGGGCGCGCATATCGATGTGGAAGGCAACACGTCAGTTGTCAAAGGTGTGGATCATCTGGAAGGCGCGACCGTGATGGCCACCGACTTGCGCGCATCGGCTTGTCTGGTCATCGCCGGACTGGTGGCGCAGGGCGAGACCGTCATCGACCGTATCTATCATCTGGATCGCGGTTACGAGCACATCGAAAGCAAGCTCTCGCAGCTCGGTGCTAACATCCGTCGTATGAAATAATCCCTTGAATGCTGGCGCTTGCGCCGTTTGCAACGATAGAAAGTAGAAAATGATCACCATCGCCCTGTCCAAAGGACGCATCTTCGAAGAGACGCTGCCGCTGCTTGAAGCAGCCGGCATCAAACCGCTGGAAGACCCGGAGTCTTCGCGCAAACTCATCCTGCCGACCAACCGTGATGATGTGCGTTTGATCATCGTGCGAGCTTCCGACGTGCCGACCTATGTGCAATACGGCGCGGCCGATCTGGGCGTGGCGGGCAAGGATGTGTTGAACGAGCATGGCGGTGAGGGCTTGTACCAGCCGCTCGACCTGAATATCGCCAAGTGCCGCATGATGGTCGCCGTGCAGAATGGCTTCGACTACGAGTCCGCAGTGAAGCAGGGGGCGCGTCTGCGCGTGGCGACCAAATATGTGAAGACGGCGCGCGAGCATTTCGCCTCCAAGGGTGTGCATGTCGACCTGATCAAACTGTACGGTTCGATGGAGCTGGCGCCGCTGGTGGGGCTGTCGGATGCCATCGTCGATCTGGTCAGCAGCGGCGCGACACTGAAAGCCAACAACCTCGTCGCGGTGGAAGAGATCGTGCACATTTCCTCTCGCTTGGTGGTGAACCAGGCCTCGCTGAAACTCAAGCGCGCGACCATACAGCCCATGCTGGACGCCTTTGCCGGAGCGATCAAATGAACATCACCCGATTGTCTACACAGCAAGCCGATTTCGATGCGCGTCTGAGCACGCTGCTCGCTTTCGAGGAAACCGCCGACGAGAAGCTGGAAGCGACTGTCGCGGCCATCCTCGCCGATGTGAAGAAGCGCGGCGACGATGCTGTGCTGGAATACACCCGCAAGTTCGATCGTCTGCCGCTGGTCGATGCGGCCGCGATGGAGTTGCCGAAGTCAGAGCTGAAGGCGGCATTCGACGGTCTGCCCGCAGAGCAAAGAACAGCGCTGGAGCAGGCCGCGCAACGCGTCACTTCCTATCATCAGAAGCAGGTGCAGGCTTCCTGGAGCTATGAAGACGAAGATGGCACGCTGCTCGGGCAGCAAGTCACACCGCTGGATCGTGTCGGTCTTTATGTGCCGGGCGGCAAGGCGGCCTACCCATCATCCGTATTGATGAATGCCTTGCCCGCCAAGGTGGCTGGTGTGTCCGAACTCATCATGGTGGTGCCCACACCGGATGGCGCGAAGAACCAGCTCGTGCTGGCGGCCGCGCATCTGTGCGGTGTGGATCGCGTGTTCACCATCGGCGGCGCACAGGCTGTGGCTGCGCTGGCATACGGTACGGTCTGCATCCCCAAGGTGGACAAGATCGTCGGCCCGGGCAATGCCTATGTCGCTGCAGCCAAGCGCCGCGTGTTCGGCACTTGCGGCATCGACATGATCGCGGGACCTTCAGAGATCCTGGTGATCTGCGACGGTCAGACCGATCCGGATTGGGTGGCGATGGATCTGTTCTCGCAAGCCGAACACGACGAGCTGGCGCAAGCCATACTGCTGTCGCCGGACGCGGCCTTCATCGAAGCGGTGGCTGCCAGTGCCGACAAGCTGCTGGCGCAGATGCCGCGCAAGGACATCATCAAGACCGCGCTGGAGAATCGCGGCGCATTGATCCATGTCGCGGATATGGACGAAGCCTGCGCGATCTCCAACCGCATCGCGCCTGAGCACTTGGAGCTGTCTGTGTCCGAGCCGCAAACCTGGCTGCCCAAGCTCAGGCATGCCGGTGCCATCTTCATGGGGCGCTATACATCGGAGTCGCTGGGTGACTACTGTGCCGGGCCGAACCATGTATTGCCGACTTCGGGAACGGCGCGTTTTTCCTCGCCGCTGGGGGTCTATGACTTCCAGAAGCGCAGCAGCCTTATCCAGGTTTCGGCGGCCGGCGCGCAAAAACTGGGTGCTATCGCCGCTACCCTCGCATTTGGCGAGGGTTTGCAGGCGCATGCCCAGTCCGCGCTATATAGAAAAAACAGCTAGAAACTTTCGGTTGTGTGTTCTGTCCGGTTTAGGTAGAATCCGCGCCTCATTTTTGCAATTGGTCTGGAGTCAGTCATGGCACGCGTATGTCAAGTAACGGGAAAAGCCCCGATGTCGGGCAACAATGTTTCCCACGCCAACAACAAAACAAAGCGTCGTTTTTTGCCGAATCTGCAACGCCGTCGTTTGTGGGTTGAATCAGAAAACCGTTGGGTGTCTTTGCGCCTGACTAATGCCGCACTGCGCACAATCGACAAGAACGGCATCGAAGCCGTGCTGTTCGAGATGCGCGCCCGCGGCGAGAAGGTATAAAGGAGACGCACCATGGCATCTAAAGGCGGACGCGAGAAGATCAAGCTGGAATCCTCTGCTGGTACAGGGCATTTCTACACGACCAACAAGAACAAGCGCACTACTCCACAGAAGCTCGAATTCATGAAGTTCGATCCGGTGGCACGTAAGCATGTCGCATACAAGGAAACCAAGCTGAAGTGATTCGGCTCTGGCCCAACAAAAAAGCCCGCATCGCTGCGGGCTTTTTTGTTGGTGCTGCCGCAATCAGGCGGAGGCCCAGCTTTCTGCTGCGCTGTAGTCGCCGAAAGCGCGGATGTCGGCATCCACGAACAGACGTGACAACCAAGCTTGCCAGGTCAGCCACTGGTCGTCAGTGACGACCGCGATCCTGTTGAAATCATGATTGTGTTCGCGACTGAAGAACTTGACCTCTTCCCATGCCACATCCGGGGTGTAAGACAACATGCCGCGCAAATCGAAGATCAAGTTGAGACCGCTGCCGCTTTTCAATTTGTAAAGTGCATGTTGCTCGAACTGTTTGAAGTCGGCCAGTGTGAATTCGCCCATGACGGCGATGTTGACCAGATTGTTGTTGTCGGCGATGGTAATCATGTTTTTTCCTGGATCTTGGGGGACAGTTTCAAGCTTAACACACCGCTGGCGATGATGAGACCCATGCCTAACCATGCTTCGATACTCAGATGCTCGTGCCAGAAAAGCAGGCCGAGCAGCGCGGAAAATACGATGGTGGTGTAGGCCAGGCTACCCACAGCCAGTGTGTGGCCAGTGCGGTAGGCGCGTGTCATGAACAGTTGCGCGAAGGTGGCGGCAGCGCCAATGGCGATCAGCAAAGGCAGATCGGCTAACGAGACTGTATGCAATTCGTCGCCGAGTATCCAGATCGCGCTGGCGACCGTGGCGATCAGGTTGAAATAGAACACGACGCGCATGCCCGGTTCGCCGAGCACGCCGAGGTGTCGCACATTCATCAGCGCGATGCCGGCCAGCAGGCCGGAAGCCAGGCCCAGCAATCCATCGGCGAACTGCTCATGTGCCAGCGTGGGTTGCAACAACAGCACCACACCGGAGAATCCAAGCGCCAGTGAAACACTCATCGGCAGATGGAATTTCTCTTTCAATACCAGCACCGTCAACAGCGAAAGGAACAGCGAAGAGGTGTAGTTCAATGTGATGGCCGTGGCCAGCGGCAGGACGGTGATGCAGTGGAAGAACAGCAGCATGGCGACCGTGCCGGACAGGCCGCGCCACAGGTGTGGTCGCCAGTGGAAGGTGGATAGTTTGATGCGCGAGCGGTGCAGCAGCGCGTAGACCACGAGCAAGCCGAAGAAGGAGCGGTAGAACACCAATTCGCCGCTGGAGAAGTGGGGGGCCCCCAGTTTGACGAGTGCACCCATGCAGGCAAAGAGTGATGCTGCGGCCAGCATCCATAGCGAGCCCACGTTGTTATTTCAGGTGTGGCTCTAGATGGCGACGCAGGAACTCGTGGTAATGCAGCATGCCGTCCTCGGTCGGGGACTGGTAAGGACCTTGCTCCTCGATACCTTGCTTGTACAAGGCCTTGCGTCCCTGGTGCATGCGCAAGCAGATGAAATCATCTTCCACTGCAGTCTCGCGGTAGGCTTGCTTCTCTGCTTCGATGTAATCGCGCTCGAACAGTACGATGTCTTCCGGATAGTAGAACTCGACGATGTTGGTGCAGGCGTCCGTGCCGCGCGGCACGACGGTGCTGACCACCAGCGTGTTCGGATACCACTCGACCGTGATGTTGGGGTAGTAGGTCAGCCAGATCGCGCCATACTTGGGCAATTCGCCGTTGTTGTAGCGCAGCACCTGTTGCGCCCATTTCGCATAGGTCGGGCTACCGGATTTCTTCAGTGCGTGGTTGATGCCGACGGTCTGCACGCTGAAGTGCTCGCCGAAGGTCCATTGCAGATCGTCGCAGTCGACGAACTGGCCGAGGCCGGGATGGAACGGCACAACGTGGTAGTCCTCCTGATAGACCTCGATGAAAGTCTTCCAGTTGAAGTTGTATTCGTCGATCTCGACACGGTCCAGCATGTAGCCGGAGAAATCGATCTCCTTGAAGGCGGGCATGTTTGCCAGATCTTTCGCGACATCGCGCTTGCCGGCGAACAGCAGGCCGTTCCAGTTCTGCAACGGCGTCTTGTTCAGATGCAGGCAGGGATTGTTGGGGAAATGCGGTGCGCCGATCAGCTCGCCGTCAGTCTTGTAGGTCCAGCGATGCAGCGGGCATACGATGTTCTTCGCAGTGCCGCGCCCTTCCAGCATGGTGGCCTGACGATGGCGGCAGATATTGGAAAGCAGCTCCACGCCACTTTCGTTGCGCACCAGCATCTTGGCTTTGTCCATCCACTCGATCACATGGTAGTCGCCAAGGTTCGGCACCATCAATTCGTGGCCGACATACTGCGGGCCGGCGTCGAGCAGCACACGTTGCTCGATCTCCAAGACCTTGGGGTCGAAATACCAGCTCAACGGGGGTTGCGCGGAGACGGGATTGAATTGCTGCAGCTTTGCTATTTCGGACATACCCACATTCCTCTGTGAATACGGGGAATCAGACAATGCCCACAAAGCATGTGCTATAGATTCCCGGATGTTTACGGGGTCGGGGATTGTCCTTTAAAAGTCAGGACCGGGCAACAAAAATTGGCCGCACTGTATAGGCTTGGGTAAAATGCCGCCCCTACGCGTAACAATGCACACAGGAATGATGATGGCGACTAAGTCTGAAAAGAAGCCGAGCTTCGAGACGGCCATGGCCGATCTGGAACAACTCGTGGCAGATATGGAATCAGGCAAGCTGTCTCTTGAGGATTCACTTGCCGCCTACAAACGCGGCGCGGAACTGATGACTTTCTGCCGTACGCGTCTGGAAGAAGCGCAGCAGCAGGTGCGCGTGCTGGAAGAAGGTGTGTTGAAGGATCTCGACGTCGGTGAAGCGAACTGATGGCTGCCGATTTCACCGCATGGGTATCCACCCATCAATCCCGGTTTGAAGAGACATTGAAGCGCCTGCTTCCGCAGGCCGACGTGACGCCGCAACGTCTGCACGGCGCAATGCGCTATAGCGTGCTGGACGGCGGCAAGCGCGTGCGTCCGTTGCTGGCCTATGCCGCCGGTGAATTGGCGGGCGCGACTGCCGAGCGCGTGGCGGTCGCTGCCGCCGCGGTAGAACTCATCCATGCCTACTCACTGGTACACGACGACATGCCCTGCATGGATGACGATGTGCTGCGTCGCGGCAAGCCAACCTGCCACGTTGAATACGACGAAGCCACTGCTTTGCTGGTGGGCGATGCGCTGCAAAGTCTTGCATTCCAGTTGCTGTCTGAACACCGTCTGAATGACGATGCGATCAAGCAGCTGCAGATGGTGAAGCTGCTGGCCGTCGCCTCCGGCTCGCGCGGCATGGCAGGCGGGCAGGCCATCGATCTGGCCAGTGTGGGCAAACAACTGTCGCTGCCAGAGTTGGAGCAGATGCACATCCACAAGACCGGCGCGCTGATCCGTGCCGCCATCCTGCTCGGTGCCCATTGCGGCAACAAGCTGAGCGATTCGCAAATTGAACGTCTGGACCATTTTGGCAAACTGATAGGCTTGGCTTTCCAGGTGGTGGATGATGTGCTCGATTGCGAAGCGGATACCGCGACGCTTGGCAAGACCGCGGGCAAGGATGCCGACAACGACAAACCGACCTATGTCAGTCTGCTCGGACTGGCCGGTGCCAAAGAGATGGCGCAAGGTCTGCATCGTGAAGCGCTGGATACCTTGGGCGAATTCGGTGAAGCTGCGTTAAGGCTGCGCGAACTGGCCGACTTCATCGTGTTAAGAAAGTTCTGATGACGCCGCTGCTCGATACCGTCAATAGTCCCGAGGATCTGCGCAAGCTGTCGCGCGATCAGCTGCCGCAATTGGCGGATGAATTACGCGAGTTCCTGATCGAGTCGGTGAGCAAGACCGGCGGCCATCTCTCTTCCAATCTGGGGACGGTGGAGCTGACCATCGCCCTGCATGCCGTGTTCAACACGCCGCAGGACAAACTGGTGTGGGATGTCGGTCACCAGACCTACGTGCACAAGATACTCACCGGTCGCCGCGCAGCGATGGCCGGGTTGCGCATGCATGGCGGCATCGCCGGTTTCCCCAAGCGCGACGAAAGTCCCTATGACACATTCGGCACTGGCCATTCCAGCACCTCGATCTCGGCGGCGCTGGGCATGGCGGCGGCTGCCAAGCTGCGTGGGTCGGAAGAACGGGCGGTCGCCATCATCGGCGATGGCGCGATGACTGGCGGCATGGCGTTCGAGGCTTTGAACAACGCGGGCGCGATGGATGCCAATCTGCTGGTCATCCTCAACGACAACGATATGTCGATCTCGCGTCCGGTCGGCGCGCTCAACAACTATCTGGCAAAACTGATGTCGGGCCGTTTTTACGCGGCGATGCGGCGCGGTAGCGAGAAGATGCTCAAAGGCATGCCGCCGGTGCTGGAGTTCGCCAAGCGTACCGAGGAGCACATCAAGGGTATGGTCATCCCCGGCACGATGTTCGAAGAGTTCGGTTTCAACTACATCGGCCCCATCGACGGTCACGACATCAACGTGCTGATGGATACGCTGAGTAACATCCGCAAATTGGAAGGCCCGCAGTTCCTGCACATCGTCACGCAGAAGGGCAAGGGCTACGCCTTGGCGGAAGAAGACTGTCTGCTCTACCACGGTGTATCCAAGTTCGACCGCACCAGCGGCATCATCCCCAAGCCCGCACCGCACCGCACTTTCACCCAGATCTTTGGTGAGTGGTTGTGCGACATGGCGGCGGCGGACGACAAGCTGGTTGGCATTACGCCCGCGATGTGCGAAGGCTCCGGCATGACCGAGTTCTCGGAGAAATATCCTGAGCGCTATTTCGATGTTGGCATCGCCGAGCAGCACGCACTCACATTCGCGGCAGGTATGGCCTGTGAAGGCAGCAAGCCGGTGGTAGCCATCTATTCCACCTTTCTGCAGCGCGCCTACGACCAATTGATCCATGACATCGCCATCCAGAATCTGCCGGTGATGCTGGCTGTCGACCGGGGCGGTCTGGTCGGCGCGGACGGTGCGACGCATGCGGGCAGCTTCGATCTGTCCTTCCTGCGCAGCATCCCCAACATGACCGTGATGGCCCCTGCGGACGAGAACGAATGCCGCCAGATGCTGACTACCGCCTATCGTATGGATTCGCCATCAGCTGTGCGTTATCCGCGCGGCACCGGGCCGGGCGTGCCGGTCAGCAAGGAAATGACTGCGCTGGAAGTCGGCAAGGGCGAGATCCGCCGCAGCGGTATCGGCGTCGCAATCCTGTCGTTCGGCACCATGCTGGCACCCGCGCTGGAGGCGGCGGAGAAGCTGAACGCCACGGTCGCCAACATGCGCTTCGTCAAACCACTGGATGCGGAACTGGTATTGAAGCTGGCGCGCGAACACGTGCTGCTGGTCACCGTGGAAGAGAATACGGTGCAGGGCGGTGCCGGCAGCGCGGTGGCTGAGTGCCTCGCGCAACATGGTGTGAAGGTATCCATGCTGCATCTGGGCTTGCCCGACCGCTTCGTAGAGCAGGGTGAGCATGCACTATTACTGGCGGATTGCGGGCTGGATGCAGTCGGCATCGAAAGTGCCATCCGCAAGGTGCATGTCACCGCATAAAGAGATAACCCGACAAAATCAGTCGGAGATTGTCTATAATCGGCCCCCGGCCACAACGCAAAGGTTACGACAATGAACGCACCCGCGCCCATTCCAGACGTGCAGAGCAGCGCGGATACCCGCCAGCTCGCCATCAACAAAGTCGGCATCAAGAGTATCCGCCACCCCATCGTCGTCAGCGACAAGAGCGAAGGCGTGCAGCACACCATCGCCACATTCAATATGTATGTGCGTCTGCCCCATAACTTCAAGGGCACGCACATGTCCCGCTTCGTGCAGATCCTGAATCAGCACGGCCGCGAGATCACGGTGGAATCGTTCGAAAGTATCCTGCGCGAGATGGTGGAGAAGCTGGAAGCCAAGTCCGGCCACCTGGAAATGAGCTTCCCGTATTTCGTGAACAAGACCGCGCCCGTTTCCGGCGTGCAGAGCCTGCTCGATTATGACGTCACTTTCACCGGCGAGATCATCGACGGTGAGTACCGCTTCACCATGAAGGTGCTGGTGCCCGTCACCAGTCTGTGTCCTTGTTCCAAGGAGATCTCCGAACGGGGTGCGCACAACCAGCGTTCGCATGTCACGCTCACCGTGCGTACCAAAGGCTCGGTATGGATCGAGGACGTGGTGCGTATCGCCGAAGAGCAGGCATCAAGCGAGCTGTACGGCCTGCTCAAGCGCCCGGACGAGAAGTTCGTCACCGAGCGCGCTTACGACAATCCAAAGTTCGTGGAAGACATGGTGCGCGACGTGGCGGCGGCATTGAATGCTGACGATCGTATCGAAGCCTACATCGTCGAATCCGAGAACTTTGAATCGATCCATAACCACTCCGCCTACGCGCTGATCGAGCGCGACAAGACGCAGGGCTGATCTTGAAACCGGTCGCCGTCTTTCGACATTCTGCGAATGAAGGGCCGGGTCATATCGCACTGTTCCTGACCCAGCACGCCATCCCCTGGCAGATGTACCATGTCGATCAGGGTGAGGCTGTTCCGGAAAACGCAGACGACTTCAGCGGCTTGGTGTTCATGGGTGGCGTGATGAGCGTGAACGACGACCTGCCGTGGATACCACGCTCCCTGAATCTGATCCGCGATGCCATTGCAAAAGACATCCCCGTTTTGGGCCACTGCCTCGGCGGACAACTCATGTCCAAGGCCCTGGGCGGCGTGGTGACGAAGAATCCGGAGAAGGAGCTGGGCTGGGGCGCAGTCACTGTTGCCGACAACGAGACGGCCAGACAGTGGTTCGGCGACATGAAAACTTTCGATTCATTCCACTGGCATGGCGAAACGTTCTCGTTGCCGCCAAGCGCTGTCCATCTTCTTTCCAGCCCGTATTGTGCCAACCAGGCCTTTGCCATCGGCAAGCATCTGGGCATGCAATGCCATGTCGAGATGACCGCGCACATGATCGAAGACTGGTGCCGGGCCGGTGCCGCCGATCTCGCCGCCAATCTTGCCAGCCCCGGTGTGCAAAGCGCCGAGGTGATGCTGGCGCAGATGCACGAAAAATTGCCTCTGCTGAACAAAGTGGCCGAGCAACTCTACCGTCACTGGATACACGGCATCGCCCCGCGCGCGAGTTAGAATGCGGCATGACTTACGTCGTCGCCGAAAACTGCATACGCTGTAAATACACCGACTGTGTGGAAGTATGCCCGGTCGACTGTTTCCGCGAGGGCGAGAACTTCCTCGTCATCGACCCCGAAGAATGCATCGACTGCTCGCTGTGCGTGCCGGAATGTCCGGCTGATGCCATCTATGCCGCAGACGATCTGCCCGCAGACCAGCAGCAGTTCATCGCGCTGAACGCCGAGCTGGCCAGACAGTGGCAGCCCATCACGGTAAAGAAGGATGCGCCGCCTGATGCCGATGACTGGCTGAAGGTCAAAGACAAACTCCACTTGCTGAAGAAGTGAGTCAGACCACCGCACTCTTCGATCGCGTCGCCCAGCGCATCCTCGCGGCGCATCCCGCGCCCGACCTGCGCGGTATCACCGTCATTCTCCCGAACATGCATGCCGCGCAGCCGTTGGCGCAGGCCTTGATGCGCCGTGCGCAAGTGCCGGCTCTGCTGCTGCCGCAGATGGTGACGTTGAACGAATGGGCGCAAAGCGTGCCGCTCGATGCGCCCATCGCCAGCGATAGCCAGCGCAGCGCCATGCTCTACCAGCAACTGCGCAAGCTGCAATGGTTCGAGAACGCGGACTTGTGGAGCATGACGCAGGAGTTGCTCAAACTGTTCGATGAACTCACGCATGCGCTGCATGCCCTGCCGGACGATGCCGATACTTTCGCCGCCGCCGTGCAGCAGGCTTATCAGGCTAGACAGAACACCACGTTGCAACTGGAAGCACGGCTCGTGTTCGAACTGTGGCATGCCATGCAGAGCGGTGAAGAGCTGGATGCCGCGCGCGCCTACCAGATGCGTCTTGCCAAACTGGCGCAGCAGGCTGACCGTCCCTTGTATGTGTTGCGCGCTTCCGAATGGGACGCGCTGGAGCAACGCTTCCTTGAAGAATATGAACAGCGCGCGCTGGTGAAGGTGTTCGATGTGCGCGAGATGGATGTGCCCAGCCGGGCGCCAAAGTTCTTCGCCGCGACTTCGTTGGAGCAGGAAGCGCATGCCGCCGCCATGCAAGTACGTCTGTGGTTGCAGGCGGGAAAAAAGAACATCGCCATCGTCGCCCAAGACCGTGTGGCAGCGCGCCGTGCGCGTGCGTTGCTGGAGCGCGCCGAGATCCTTGTGGCGGACGAGACCGGCTGGACCTTTGCCACGCTGTCGGTGAGCACCGTGCTCGACCGCTGGCTCACCGCACTGCAAAGCGACTTCTATCACCACGACTTGCTCGACCTGCTCAAGTCACCTTACATCTTTGCCGACATGACGGCGGGCGAGCGCAAGGCGGCGGTGTATCAACTGGAACAACTGCTGCGCAAACAGGGCGTGGTCGCCGGACTGGAGAATTTCGTCGCACTCACTGTGCAGGAAGTAGCGCTGCACCAGCCGCTGGCACGCCTGCGTCAGGCGGCGGCATTGCTGGAACAGAACAGGAAGCACACGCTGGCGGAATGGCTGGCGGCATTGCAGCAAAGCCTGAATTTGCTGGGCATCGATGCAGGATTGCAGCAGGACGATGCCGGGCAGCAGTTGCTGCGTGCATTGCAGAACTGGCAGCAGGAACTGCATGGTGACGAAGGCCGCTATCACTTCGCCGAATGGCGGCGCTGGCTGGCGCAACAACTGGACACCGAGACTTTCCGCGACAGCAGTATCGACAGCCCTGTGCGTTTTACGCACCTGGCTGCCACGCGTTGGCGCAGTTTCGATGCAGTGCTGATGTTAGGTTGCGACGCGGCACATCTGCCCAGCGCGGGGGATGGCGGTCGCTGGTTCAACGATGCCGTGCGTGCCACGCTCAACCTGCCGACACTTGCCTTCCATGCCGTGCGCCAGCATGACGATCTACGTGCCTTGCTGGCGATGAATGACGAGGTGCTGGTCACCTGGCAAAAAGAGCAGAACGGCGAAGCGCGTCTGCTCAGTCCTTTCCTGCAGATGCTGCGCGATGCGCATCAGCAAGCGCATGGTGACGATCTGAGTGAGTGGGTATTGCATGCTTATATGGCGACAGAAGAAGCGCGGCAAGTTGCATTGCCTCAGTCGGAGCAACCCGTACCGGCCGTGTCTCCGGACAGTGTGCCGACCAGTATCTCCATCAGCGGTTACAACGCGCTGGTCGCCTGCCCCTACCAATACTATGCGCGCCACATCCTGAAGCTGAACGAACTGGACGAAGTGCAGGAAGCCATCGAGAAGCGCGACTACGGCGAGCGCGTGCACGGCGTCCTGCAACGTTTCCACGAGCAGTATCTGCTGGTGATGCAGGGTGATCTGGCGGAGATGGAAGCGGCCTTGCAGCGCATCAGTGAAGAAGAGTTCGCCGACCTGCTGGCGCATGACTTCACCGCGCAAGCCTGGCTGGCACGCTGGTACCAATCCTTGCCCGCCTATCTGGATTGGCAGATCAAACGCGAGACAGAAGGCTGGCGCTATGCGGAGTCCGAACAGGCTTTCGATTGGCCGCTGGATGGCATCCGTCTGCGCGGCCGTATCGACCGGCTGGATGTGCGCGGTGAAGAGAAACTGGTGCTGGATTACAAGACGCAGAGCGATTCATTGCTGCGTAACAAATTGAAAGAGCCGGGCGAGGACGTGCAGCTTGCCTGTTATGCCTACGCCCACGAAGCGGCGGATGCGGCCTTCGTCAGCATCGAGAGTGGCAAGGTGAAGCAGGTCGCACCGCAGGAGGATGTGCCGCTGCTGGCGCAATTGAATGCCGAGCGGCTGGAACAGGTGATGGGCGAGATACGGGGCGGCGCCGGTCTGCCCGCGAATGGTATCGATGCGGTGTGTGCTTATTGCGAAGTGCGCGGCGTGTGTCGCAAGGGGGAGTGGGTATGAGCAATCACATCGCCCTCGATCCCGCCCGCAGCGTCGTGGTCGAAGCCTGTGCCGGCAGCGGCAAGACCTGGCTGCTGGTGTCGCGCATCGTGCGCTTGCTGTTGGACGGCGCGCAGCCTTCGCAGATCCTCGCTATCACCTTCACGCGCAAAGCCGCGCAGGAGATGCAGTCTCGTTTGCAACTGTGGCTACGCGATCTGGCGATGGGCGAAGAGGCTTTCGTGCGCCAGTTCTTCGCCGAGCGCGGCATCGCCGAGCTGAGCGATGAGCAGTTGCAACGTGCGCGCGGTCTATATAAAGAAGTGTTGCTGGCACAACCCGCCATCACCATCAGTACCTTCCATGGCTGGTTCATGCAGGTCATGCAGCGCGCGCCGCTGAACGCCGATGTGATGCAGGGCATGAGTCTGCTGGAACGTGCCGGAGCCGAGCAGGAAGAAGCATGGGAAGAGTTGCTGGAGCAGATGCGCAAGCAGCCGGATGGCGCTCAGGCGCAGCACATGCAATGGCTGTTCGAAACACAGGGTTTGTTCAACACGCGCAAGCTGCTGTTCAACTTCCTTGCCAAGCGCGCCGAGTGGTGGGCTTATACGCAGGGGCAGGCGGAGCCGCTGAACTTTGCGCTGGAGACCGTGCTCAACGATCTGGCGGTGGACATGGGGTTCGATCCGGTCGCCGACTGGGGCATGTGCGGCAACAGCGAAGAAGTATATTTCGCTTTCGTGCGCCAACTGGCGAGCAATGGCACGGACACACAGGCGAAGAAGGCGGGCGAGCTGGAACGGGCATGGACGGACAGTGCGGCGGAAGCGCGTTTTGATGCAGTGTCGCCGTTGCTGTTCACGCAGGCGGATGAGCCGCGCAGCTTCAAGCCGACCAAGAAACAGGATGCCGAAGCATTCCTTCTCACGCGCGATGCGATGTTCGCCGGAGTGCAGGAAGTGCGCGACACACTCGCCGAACAACAGGCTTATCGTTTGAACGACGCGGTGCTGCATTGCGGCGTCGCTTTCCTTGAGCGCTATCAGGCGCTCAAGGCGCAGAAACAGCAGATGGATTTCTCCGATCTGGAATGGCAGTTGTGCCGTCTGTTGCAACAGAGCGAGCACGCCGAGACCATGCAGTACAAGCTGGACAGCCGTTATCGCCATGTGTTGCTGGACGAGTTCCAGGACACCAACCCGTTGCAATGGCAGATCATGCGCGCATGGTTCGATGCTTCGGTGGCGGTGGAATCGCAGCCGACCGTGTTCGTGGTGGGCGATCCCAAGCAATCCATCTATCGCTTCCGTCGTGCCGATGCGCGGCTGTTCAGCGTGGCGCGCGAATACTTGCAGGAGAATTTCCGCGCCGAGACGTTGGGCAACAGTCTCACGCGCCGCAACTCGCAGGCGGTGGTGGATGCGGTGAATGCGGTGTTCTGCGAACAGCCGGAAGGCTTCGAGTTCGTCGAGCACCAGACATATCAGAAAGAACTGCCGGGTCATGTGCTGGTGTTGCCGCTGGCTGCAGCCGAGTGCGACGAAGAAGTGGTCGCCGAAGATGCGCCGCTCGAGTTGCGCGATCCGCTCACCACAGCGCGCACGGAAGCGGGTGAAGGCGCGCGCCATATGGAGGCCGAACAATTCGCGGCACAACTGCAAATGATCGTTGGCGAATGGGCGGTGAATACAGAAGGCGAGACACGCCGCGCGACCTACGGCGACATCATGGTGCTGGTACGCGGCCGCACCCATCTCGCCATCTATGAAGAAGCGCTGCGCGCAAGACACATCCCTTTCATCAGTTCGCGGCGCGGCGGTCTGCTCGACACACTGGAAGCGGAAGACATACAGGCACTGCTGCTGTTCATTATCACGCCCTTCGCCGATCTCGCGCTGGCGCAGGTGCTGCGCACGCCGATGTTTGCGTGTAGCGATGAGGACTTGATGAGTCTGTCAGGATTGAGGATTGAGGATTTAGGATTGAGTGGGGCAGAGGCTCAATCCTCAGTCCTCAATCCTAAGTCATCATGGTGGCAACGCCTGCAACAACTGCCAGAACCGTCACCCGCTTTGCAACGCGCCGCCGAACTCCTGCAGCGCTGGCTCGCCCTTGCCGACAAGTTGCCGGTGCACGATCTGCTCGACCGCATCTATTTCGAGGGTGATGTGATCGCACGCTACAGCGCCGTGCTGCCGGCCGAGATGCGTGCCAAGGTGACGGCCAACCTGCATGCTTTCATGGAGATCGCGCTGAGCGTGGATGCCGGGCGCTATCCCAGCCTGCCACGCTTCCTGCAGGAACTGCGCGAACTGCGCGACAGCGCGGACGATGCGCCGGATGAAGGCAAGCTCGGTGCGGCGGGAGATGCAGTGCGCATCTACACCGTGCACGAATCGAAAGGGCTGGAAGCGCCTGTTGTCTGGCTGCTGGACGCGAACGCCGAGAAGCAGAACCGCGACGGCAGCGATGTGCTGTTGGACTGGCCGACGCATGAGGTGCAGCCGCTGCACTTCTCGCTCTATGCCGATCAGGCTTCGCGCGGCAAGAAGCGCCTGCCGCTGTTCGATCAGGACGCCGCCGAGCAGGCGCGCGAAGAGATGAATCTGCTCTACGTCGCTATGACCCGCGCGCAGCAGGCGCTCGTCGTCAGCGGCAGTCAGGGGGCACGCGAGGCGAAGCAGCTCACATGGTATGGGCGTATCGCCGCAGTGACAGTTGAACATGAGAACCTATTGCGTGCAGCATCCCCTCTCCCGCTTGCGGGCGAGGGGCAGGGGAGAGGGAAGGAAAAGATGGATGTATCGCTGCCCGTCATCATTCCCACCGGTCAGCGCGCCGCGCGCAATACGACTCGGCAGCAGCGCGGCATCTGGCTGCATGCCTTGCTGCAACACTTGACGGAAGGGCGGCTGGATCATGCGGGATTGCAGCAAGGCCTCGGCATCCCCGCCGCAGAGATCGAACCGCTTTGGCAGCAAGCACAAAGCCTGCTCGCCGCGCCGCAACTCGCCCGCTTCTTTGATGCGCAGCAATATTGCACCGCCTGCAACGAGATGCCCTACATCAATGCCAAGGGTGAGCTGAAACGCATCGACCGCTTGGTCGAGTTCGACGACGAGGTGTGGGTGCTGGATTACAAGCTGGGTGATTCTGATGATGCGGCACGTTATCGCGCGCAGATGGCGGAATACCAGATCGCGATGCGGGCGGTGTATGTGAACAAAGAGGTCAAGTGCGCACTGTTGTTTGCGGATGGAGTTTTGAGTGAGTTGTAACAAGGCATATATAAAGACGCAGAAAGATTTCCCTGAAGATGAAGTCATGTGTCATTGCAGCGGTACCGGGCGTGCGTATATACGAAGCCTGTTTGAGCAAGGCATGGGTGTGGAGGCCATCTCCCGCTGGACGGGCGCGCAGTCAGGTTGCGGTGGCTGCGAATGGGATATCGCGGATTTCCTGAAAAATCTCTCCGAACAAAAGAACACTCGGTTCTGAGTTGGTTGCCAGTCCATATGGTTCGTTCGATCGAATAGTTCGGGCTGGATATTGTTCGTTTAATGCATGGTGTTTATTTTGCCCGCCCCATAGAATAGGCACACTTTTTCAATGGGTATCGCCGCATGACGGGCGGCAGTATCTGTTCAGATGGGGGTGTGCGATGAGTATCGTGGACTGGCCGGAAGGGGAGCGGCCCCGGGAGAGGTTGTTGCAGCGCGGTGCGGCGGCGCTGTCGGATGCGGAATTGCTGGCGATATTTCTGCGCGTCGGTGTGCGCGGCAAGAGCGCGGTCGATCTGGCGCGCGAGGTGCTGGTGCGTTTCGGCGGGCTGACGGCGATGTTCGCTGCCGATGAGAAATCGTTCTGCGAGATACACGGTATGGGGCGCGCCAAGTATGTGCAGTTGCAGGCGGTGCTGGAGATGTCGCGGCGCGCACTGAAGGAAGAAGTGCATGCAGGCGATGCGCTGAATTCACCACAGGCGGTACGCGACTATCTGCGGCTGTTGCTGCAGGGGCGGCAGCAGGAGGTCTTCGTGGCGCTGTTCCTCGATGCGCAACATCGCGTGATCGCGATGGAGGAATTGTTCCAGGGCACGCTGACGCAAACCAGTGTGTATCCGCGCGAAGTGGTGAAACGCGCACTGCATCACAATGCGGCGGCTTTGATCTTCGCGCATAACCACCCTTCAGGGGTGGCCGAGCCGAGTCAGTCCGACCAGTTGCTGACGGACGCTTTGAAGCAGGCGCTGGGATTGGTCGATGTGCGGGTGCTGGATCATTTTATCGTGGCAGGTGCGAGTTGCCTGTCGTTCGCGGAGAAAGGGCTCTTGTAATGGGGAATGAGAACAGCGGGGAGCCGGTTTGCAACGTGGCGACCCGTGCGACGGTAGTCAGCATCATCATCCGCGATTTCATCCATCTGACAGAACGGGTGTCTGCTGCGAATCTGGCCGGTTTGATGGCCAGCTATTACGCGAAGGTGGGTGCGCAGGTCGAGCAGCAGCAGGGTGTGCTGACCTCGATCAGCAACCACGGCATGCTGGTGACGTTCTTTGATGTGGCCGGGGCGGATAACCATGCCCGCCGGGCATTGCGCTGCGCGCTGGCAGTCGCTCTGATCGCCTACCAGACCCGTTTCCTGATCCGCCAATCGTTTCCCGAGCAGGACTTCGACCGCTTTGGCGTCGGGGTGGGTATACATACCGGTGAGCTGGTCTTCGCCGAATTCAGTCACCAGGCCGAGGGGCAGCGCATCGTTTGCGGGCATGCGGTGTCCATCGCCTCCCTGTTATCCGTTAAATCCAAGGATCTGGACTGGAACGTGGTGTGCAGCGAGCAGACGCTCGCCGAAGTCGGCTCAGGGATATCGACGCGCCGGCGCGGCACGCTGGGTGCTGATTGAAGTCGGCTCAGGGATATCGACGCGCCGGCGCGGCACGCTGGGTGCTGATTGGCTGAAAGATCCGGTGCAGGTGGCTGAGGTGGTGGTCGTGCGCGAAGGTGAGGCGGGTGACAGCATGGACGCGACGCTGAAACTGGATCGTGGCGCACGTTCCGGCATGCACAGGGCGTTCGATCCTGCCCTGCTGGGTAATGAAAGCGAGCAGGGCGAGGATCTTCCGAAAGTGCAAGGCTATCGCTGTCTTAAAGCATTGGGGCGCGGTGGTATGTCCAGCGTATTCCTTGCCGAGCGATCGAGCGACAAGGTGCTGATGGCACTCAAGTTCGCCGACGGCAGTGTCTCGGAGGATAGCGAGGTGCTGTACCGCTTTGTCGAGGAGTACGGTTTGCTGGAACAAGTGCGTCATCCCCATGTGTTGCAGATCTTCGACCAGGGCGTGACTGACGATGCGCTGTTCATCGTGATGGAATACCTGCCGGGCGGGACGCTCAAGCAGCGTATCGGCAAACAGGGAATCTCCGGGAAAGAAGCATGGCGTGTGCTGCGCGAGATCGTGCATGCCCTGGTCGAAGTCCACGAGCGGGGCATCATCCATCGAGACATCAAGCCCGAGAACATCATGCTGCGCGAGGATGGGGCGGCGGTACTGGGCGATTTCGGCGTTGCTAGGCGCATGCACGAGGTGCGCATGGATGGGCGTCTGGATGCTATCGTGGCGACGCCATACTATATGAGTCCGGAGCAGGCGCTGGGTGTGGCCGAAGATGACCGTACCGATATATATAGTATGGGCGCGGTGTTCTATAACATGCTGACCGGTCGCAAGCCGTATACGGGCGACACGCTGGAAAGTATCGCGCAGCAACACCTGCGGGCCGAAACACCCAAGCTGCAACCGGAATACCAGCATTGGCAGCCTCTGCTGGATGGCATGATGGCGAAAGACAAGTCGCAACGCCACTCTGCCAAGACATTGATGGCACATTTGAACACCTATCCCGCTCCTGCATGAGCCGGTAGCTGCTGGAAATGTCGGGCGGGCCGAAATATTGGCTCGATTCTTGCCGGATTCCGTATTTTCCCTTTGACATGCCCCAAGGTTCTATGGATAATCGCGCGCTCATTTTGGAGGGGTGGCCGAGTGGTTAAAGGCAGCAGACTGTAAATCTGCCCTCTTATGAGTACGATGGTTCGAATCCGTCCCCCTCCACCAAATTGAAAGGCAGTTTGCTGAAGTTTAATAGTGGGCTGGCGTTGGGTTTTGCGGGAGTAGCTCAATGGTAGAGCTGAAGCCTTCCAAGCTTATGACGAGGGTTCGATTCCCTTCTCCCGCTCCAGAGTTTTTGTAGGCCCATGTGGCTCAGTGGTAGAGCACTCCCTTGGTAAGGGAGAGGTCGCGAGTCCGATTCTCGCCATGGGCACCAGATTTTATGTTTTTAGGTTCTTTTCGTTAATTGGGTTGATGGGGGATTATCATGGCAAAGAGCAAATTTGAACGTACCAAACCGCACGTAAACGTCGGCACGATCGGCCACGTTGACCACGGCAAGACCACGCTGACAGCGGCGATCACGACAGTGTTGTCGAAGAAATTCGGCGGCGAAGCCAAAGGCTACGACCAGATCGATGCAGCGCCTGAAGAAAAGGCACGCGGCATCACCATCAACACCGCCCACGTCGAATACGAGACCGCGACCCGTC
>Ga0209231_1000494_pt1 | contig 21681 bp, 25 predicted proteins | sample Deesub45470m_DNA_FD_188086 | JGI IMG/M metagenome (GOLD analysis project Ga0209231, IMG submission 188086) | Deep subsurface microbial communities from North Pacific Ocean - 450_OLKR46/470m Metagenome (SPAdes) (version 2) | ecosystem: Environmental > Terrestrial > Deep subsurface > Unclassified ... | reverse complement strand
CGGATGAAGCTGTGAAAAAGTCAGTCTATTTAGCCCTTGGAGAAGTCACAAAAAAATGGACAATGCCAATTAGAAATTGGGGACTGATTTTAAACCAATTTATGACTATATTTGATAATAGGGTTCAGCTTGATAAAATCGAACCCTAAAAATATGTTTACACACTTTACGGGATAGTGTCTATATATTAAAAAATCGCTCAAACAAAGGGCTGTTTTTTTATTGATAATTAACCTTTCTTAAAATCCTTACCGCTTCTTTATACTTAATATAACTGGTTTTGTCTTCTAAATTTTTTAAGTATAGCTTAGCCTCTTTCAGTTTTATAAGTGCTTTTGGGATTTCATTTAAAACACAAATCATATAGTTTGTAGCTAATTCTTCTAGGTCATTTTTTTCAATTTCAGAAAGTGGTAAATTCTTTTTTAGTTTGTTTAAAATAGTATTGCAGTTATTATATACATGATGTAGTACGGATTTTTCAAACTGAGGCGGTTGAAATAATAGTTCAGTTGCAATATCATGTTTGCCATTTTCTTTAAAATGAATAACTGTTTTTTCTAGTGGATAATAATCAAATTCTTCATTTATTCTTAAAAAAACATATTCAGTAATTATAAATGATTGTTTATTAAACTCAATTTTAACATCATCTAAAGCAGAATAAAATAATCGTACTTGTTCATTTATCAATTCAATATCAACCCGAGAATAAAATATTTTATCACCAACAATTTTTTTTTGTCCAGCCCAACACAATACAAACTGTTCATTAAAAACTTTGTAAGTTGGGTTAAATTCTTCTTTGTGTCTATTAAAAAAATCAAAGACTCCATTTAAGGTTAATTCAATGTTATTACTGGCATTTTTTTCAAGAGATTCAACTATTTCTTTATTCGTATTTTTTAATTCGAATTTCCCTAGGGTAGACATTGAATTGCTTCCTCTTCTAAAAAAAATTCGTCCTTTAACATATTTCCAAATCGTTTTTTTTAAATAGGTAACATTATTAATTGGGTGAATAGTAACCAAACCAACCACTTTATATTTTGGGAGTCTTGGAAAAGGAATATTTTCATATTGAACTTTTGGTGGATTTTCTAAATAAGAATTTATTAGATTTTGAATTTTACTGTCGTCAAAAAAATCGACTCCTTCAATTTTATTGAACTGATCCTCAACTCCAATTACGATGTATGAATTGTTTTCTGGGTTTGAATTGGATAATGCACAAATGTGTTTTAAGAATTTAGCTTTCCCTTCTTTGGTGTCTAATGAAACACGTTCCTTTTTATCATAAAAGCTGTTTTCATCATTATATGCCAGCAAGTTTTTTATTAAAAGCCGTTTATTAATCATTTTAAAATCTTATTCCTTGTTTAAAATAGTAGCGCTTGCCTGCGCCAAAGGATACACAACAAGGTCTTCAATATTAACATGATAAGGTCTTGTTACCACAAAATAAATAATCTCAGCAATGTCTTCAGCTTGTAAGGCTTTAAAACCTTTATAAACATTTTTCGCTTTTTCTTTATCTCCTTTAAAACGCACTTCTGAAAATTCTGTTTCAACAGCTCCTGGATGAATTGCAGATACACGAATGTTGTGCTTGTTTAAATCTAACCGCATTGCTTTATTTAAGGCATTTACAGCATACTTTGATGCACAGTAAACATTTCCGTTAGGATACACTTCTTTCCCTGCTATAGAGCCTATATTAACAACAAACCCTTCATTTCTTTTAACCATTTGTGGAAGTATTGCTCTGGAAACATACAACAACCCTTTTACATTGATATCCAACATAGCGTCCCAGTCATCAGTATCACCATCTTGAATGGTGCTTAAACCATGTGCATTCCCTGCATTATTTATTAAAATATCAATTTTTTGAAATGCTGGTGGCAAAGAATCTATAGCTTTAAATACTTCTTCTTTTTTGCTAACATCAAATTGAAGTGTAATTACCTCAGTGAGTTTACTTAATTCCTCTTTTACCTCAATTAATCGTTCTTTACGTCTGCCACAAAGTATTAGCTTATACTTGTTTTTTGCAAGAATAGTTGCCGTTGCCTTTCCTATCCCAGAGGTTGCTCCAGTTATTAAAACCGTTTTTTGATTCATTTTTAATGTATTTTATAAAGTTAAAGATACAAAAAAACCGCTCCTTTTCAGAAGCGGCTTCCCCTTAATTGGTTATTAAGAATAACCAATTAAAAATCAACTAACCAAACTTTATTATAAATTTCTTCTAATTTTTGTTTCTCTATTAACTTTAGTTCGTTTTCTTCCACCATTCCTTACGCTGTCATTTAATGAACTTGATTTTAGATATTGTATAATACCTCTCCCAGTAAACTCATAAGTGGTTCCAGAACTTAAAAGATATAAACGAATCTTTCCATCATTAATAACGCTTAACTCAAACTCTTCATTGCCCAAAGAACCATAATCTAATGTTAAAATTTTAAGATTATCGTACCCTTGTACGTTTGCAACTGAATAACTTCCAACGTAATCCCAAAATAGATTAGCAATATTTGTGCCAGTATTATCTTTTGATGAATAGAAAGTGGTTATATTTTCAGTAGTAAAACTTAAAAAATTTTCATTATCGAACTCATTTACTGTTCCAGCTTGGCTTGTAAAGGTTTTTTCCCAAGCATCATACTCTTGTAAAAAATATTCAATGTTATCATAAAATATTTGATTATAATCAAAATTGAATTTTTGATACCCTTCCCAAAAATACGTTACATCATTAAAATTATCTCTTATTCTAATTTTAGTATTTGAAATCTGAATAGCATCAAAGTCATAATAGCTGTCAATTACATGATGTATCTCTAAAAAGATGTTATACATATTGTAATCTCCTCTTTAAACTCCATATCCATTCCCATTTCAACCAATTCCAACTAAATTATTATTGGCATACAATTTTCCACTTATAAATGAAATTGTAAATGCTTTCGATAAAAAGGGCACATCGCCAGTTCAGGTTGTGTTATTTTAATCAGCATACCACAAACCGTATCCGGTTACAACGTTTTCAAGAACTGGATAATATGAGTCTTTAGTATCATCAACTACAATACTACATGCTGTAAAAGCTATTCCCGCAACCTCAATGTTAGAAAAAGTAGTTAACTGTTAAGTTTTAACAAAAATTTAAAGACTTTTTTATTTTATTTAAGAATAGATATGCGTTCTTTATGCCTTTAAGATAAATATATGAAAAAATTATTGCTTTTTTTGATTTTTGCTTTTTCTTTGACTTTTCTTTGGAGTCAGACTAATAAACGTATTGAAGTAAATGGAATCATTCTTTCTGAAAATAATGAGAATGAAGGTGTTTCTGTTTTTAATGTTTCTTCAAATAAAGGAACTATAACCAATGATAAAGGTGAGTTTGTTATTAAAGCGTCCATAAATGACCGCATTGAAATTTCTGCGTTACATTTTAAACCCACGATTGTTTTAGTGGATGAAGGGGTTATCAAAGAAAAAATAATAAAAATTTATCTAGTGGAACAGGTTAATGAACTGGATGCTGTGTTGTTATCAATAGGACTTTCAGGAAATTTAAGTGCTGATATGAAGAATGTGAAAAAACCATCAAGGTTTGTTATAGATATAGGTGATGTGGGAGCATTAGAGCAAATTGATAAATCTTTTGGTAATGCCATGGTTTTTAATGATTTAAACACTGTCGCAAACAAAGATCAATTATACAACGCCCTTAATGTTGGTGAGATTTTTAAATCGATTTTTAAACCAAACAAAAAATTAACTAGTAATAATAAGATTGAACAAAAAGTAAAATCATTAAAGTTAGAACATGTTTACTCCCCTGCTATGATAGAAAAAATGTTTAATGTTCCAGGAGAGCAAGTGTATAACTTTATTGATTTTTTAGAGTCAAATGAAATTGATCACGAGCTGTGTAAGCCTGAAAACGAGTTAAAACTGATGAACTATTTGTTAGAGCAGCGAAAATTGTTTTTAAAATTAAATGATACCAAAGATTAAATTTGTTATCGTACTTACATCTATTTTTAGTTCAAAACCTACTTTATTGTAGTTCTTTTTTCGGCAGGATTGTTTTTTGTTTGTGTGCATAGTTTAACTAAAAGTGTTTGATTTTTAGTCAACCTATTTCAGGAATTTACAGGGAAGCACATTATCCGTTGTAAATATGAGTAGAAAAGTTAAATATTTTGAAAATATTTATAACAGATTGTTTTTAGTACATGACAAAAAATATAATTTATTGTAAAAGAGTAAATTAATTCTTTATAAATACATAAAATAGATACCTTATATTTCTATTTCTTTGTATAAGAAGGAGCTTGTATAATAACCTAAAGTTGCTCTAGTAATAAAAATAGTTTTTTGATTCATTTTTAATGTATTTTTTAAAGTTAAAGATACAAAAAAGCCGCTTCTGAAAAGAAGCGGCTTCCCCTTAATTGGTTATTAAGAATAACCAATTAAAAATCAACTAACCAAACTTTATTTTAAATTTCTTCTAATTTCTGTTTTTCTAAACACTTTAGTTCTTGCTCTTCCTTTATCGCTTGTGGCACTTTTTGCCGAACTTGGTTTTAAGTATTGTATATAATTCCTTCCGGTAAACTCATAAGTTGTTCCAGAACTTAAATGATACAAACTAATCTTTCCATCATTAAGAACGGTCAACTCAAACTTTTCAGTACCTGAAGAATCATAATCTAATGTTAAATTTTTTAGATTGTCATAACCTTGTACGTTTGCAACTGAATAACTACCAATGTAATCCCAAAATAAATTAGCAATATTTGCGCCAGTATTATCTTTTGATGAGTAGAAAGTGGTTATATTCTCAGGCGTAAACCTTAAATAATTTTCATCATCAAAAGCATTCAAGTCTCCTGTATCACTCACATAAGTTTTTTCCCAGACAACATATTCTTGCAAAAAATATTCAATGTTGTCATAAAAAACTTGGTCATAATCAAAACTAAATTTTTGATATCCTTCCAAATAATAAGTTACATCGTTATAATTATCCCTTAGTCTAATTTTAGTATTTGACACCTGAATAACATCAAAGTCATAATAACCATCAATTAAATGATTGATTTCTAAATAGCCGTTATACGTATTGTAATTTCCTATTTGAATTCCGTAACCATTACCATTTGAACCAATGCCGACTAAATTATTATTGGCAAACAGTTTTCCATTTATAAACGAAATTGTAAATGCTTTTGATAAAAAAGGAACCTCACCAGTACCTTCTGTGATGTTATAATCAATATACCATAAGTCATATGAAGTAACAACATCTTCTAAATTATTGTAAGGATCATTTACATCATCAATAACAATACTACAAGATGAAATTGATAATCCTATAATTAAGGTTGCGAAAAGTAATTTTAAAGTCTTCATAATCATTTGTTTTTTGGTTATACTTCTAAGAATTTCAAATTCTATGCCAAAAGACATTGACTATTTTATAATAATTTATATATAATTGATATTGAGTGTTTTAAAAGGCTTAATGAATTTTAGTTTTTGATTCAATTAGGTCAGAAATTTTATAATATATATTTTCTCCTTCAAAAGTATAACTGATAACTGCTTCATCTTCTTTAAGTTCAAAAGGGATAATTAAGGTAGTACTTGGCACTTTATTTCCATACTCTTTTATTGGGTTTTCATCTAAAATAAATTCTTTTTCTGTATTAGGAAGCATAAAACTTCCTACAAAAACAGAAGGGTCAGAATTAATTTCTTTATTTAATTCTGTTTTCATATTTCTAAAAAAAACAGAATCTAGTTTAATTTCAGAGTTATCAATTGTTATATAAATACTAATTCCCCGAACTCCTGGTTGACCTCCTACCCAAGTTTTATATGTTGAATTGGTAACTGCAAAAGGGTGTTTATCTTGCAAATCTGTTTTTACATTTTTTTTTGAAGCACAACAAAATGAAAAGGATAAAAGAATTGTTACTGAAATTAAAATACTAAAAAATTTATTCATAACTATATTATTTATTCTATTGATTACAAAGTATATACCAAACTACAAAAAAAGAGCTTATCAATTTTTGATAAGCTCTTTTTTTGTATTATTTAACTAAAACTATTATTGAGCGCTTCTTCAGTTTAAAATTTGACTCCGCTTCTGCTCCGTCTAATTATTAAGTGCCTCGGCTCCGCCAACAATTTCCAAAATTTCATTTGTGATTGCCGCTTGTCGAGCTTTGTTGTAAGATAATTTTAAATCATCACGTAATTCAGTTGCATTATCCGTTGCTTTATGCATTGCTGTCATTCGAGCTCCATGTTCAGAAGCAAATGAATCTCTTATAGCTTTGTACAATTGTGTCTTTAATGATTTTGGAATTAATTCTAATACAATTTCGGCTTTTGAAGGCTCAAAAATATAATCTGTAGTTACTTTTAAAGTTCCTTTAAGTGGTTCTATCGGTAAAAATTGTTCAATTGTTGCTATTTGAGTTGCGGCATTTTTAAATTGATTGTAAACCAATTCTACCTTATCATATTGACCCAAAGCAAATAAGTTCATTATTTTTTCAGCAACAATAGCAACATTGTCAAATGTTAAATCGTCATAAATTTCATTATGCTTATTAACAATTTTATATTTTTTTGATAAAAGATCGTATCCTTTTTTCCCAATTGTTAAAATTTCAATTTGCTTATCACTATAATTATCTTCAATACTTTTTATTGAAGCTTTAACCACTGATGAGTTAAAACCTCCACACAATCCTCTGTTTGAAGTTATTACAACCATTAACACCTTTGAAACTTCTCTTTGTTCAGCATAAACACTACTAACGTCTCCTTCTAATGTTGCACTTAAGTTTTGAAGAAGTTCTGTCAACTTATTGGCATAAGGACGCATTTGAGTAATTGCATCTTGTGCTTTTTTCAACTTTGCTGCCGATACCATTTTCATGGCACTGGTAATTTGCATCGTTGAACCAATGGATGTAATTCTGTTACGTATTTCTTTTAAGTTTGCCATTTTTCTGGTATCTAGTATTTGGTATTTGGTATCTAGTATTAAGAAATCTCAATACTAGATACCAGATACTAAAATCTTAATTATGCGTATTTTGCAGAAATTTCTTTCGCTGCACTTGTAAGTACATCAATCACTTCATCAGTTAATTTACCTGCTTTTAAAGTGTCTAATGTGTCTCTATGTTTAGCATTTAAATATTGAATGTAATCACTTTCAAATTCTTTAACTTTTTCAACAGGAACAGCTCTTAATAAGTTTTTAGAACCCGCATAAATAATTGCAACTTGATCTTCAACCTTAAATGGGTCACTTTGATTTTGTTTTAAAATTTCAACGTTACGTTGTCCTTTAGATATTACATTCATAGTAGCTGCATCTAAATCTGAACCAAATTTAGCAAATGCCTCCAATTCACGGTATTGTGCTTGGTCTAATTTTAAAGTACCTGCTACTTTTTTCATGGATTTAATTTGTGCGTTACCACCAACACGAGACACAGAAATACCTACGTTAATTGCTGGACGCACCCCAGAGTTAAATAAATCAGACTCTAAGAAAATTTGACCATCCGTAATAGAAATTACGTTTGTTGGAATATATGCTGATACATCGCCTGCTTGAGTTTCAATAATTGGCAATGCTGTTAATGAACCACCACCTTTAACTTTTCCTACTAATGAAGCTGGCACGTCATTCATTTGAGCGGCAATAGTGTCATCATTAATTACTTTTGAAGCACGTTCTAACAAACGAGAGTGTAAGTAGAAAACGTCACCTGGGTACGCTTCACGTCCTGGAGGACGGCGTAATAACAATGAAATTTCACGATATGCAACTGCTTGTTTTGATAAATCATCATAAACAATTAATGCTGGGCGACCTGTATCTCTAAAATACTCCCCAATTGCAGCACCTGCCATAGGAGCATATACTTGCATTGAAGCAGGATCTGAAGCGTTAGCAGCAACAATTGTTGTATAAGCCATAGCTCCTTTTTCTTCAAATAAATTAGCGATACCAGCTACCGTAGATCCTTTTTGACCTATTGCAACATATATACAATATACTGGAACACCAGCATCATAAAATTCTTTTTGGTTGATAATGGTATCAATCGCAACAGTAGATTTTCCTGTTTGACGGTCACCAATAATAAGTTCTCGCTGACCTCTTCCAATTGGAATCATAGCATCAACAGCTTTAACACCTGTCTGTAATGGTTCTGTAACTGGTTGACGGAAAATTACACCCGGAGCTTTGCGCTCTAAAGGCATTTCAAAAGTTTCTCCTTGAATTGGTCCTTTACCATCAATAGGATTTCCTAATGTATCAACAACACGACCAACAATACCTTCTCCGACTTTTAATGAAGCGATTCTTTCAGTACGTTTTACTGTAGATCCTTCTTTGATGTTTTTTGAATGACCTAATAAAACAACACCTACATTGTCTTCCTCTAAGTTCAACACAATTCCTTCTAATCCATCTTCAAACTCAACTAGCTCACCATATTGTGCGTTTGCTAAACCATAAACACGTGCAATACCATCACCTACTTGGAGAACTGATCCTACTTCGTCTAATGAAGCAGCTCCATCGAATCCTGCTAATTGTTGTTTTAAAATTGCTGAAACTTCAGCTGGTTTTATTGATGCCATTTTTTAAATTTTTTAAAACTTATTTTTGATTTACAATTTTGAGTTGAAGCTTTCGCTTTCAAATTGTCTTTTTAACTTTTGTAATTTATTTGCAACACTTGCATCATATTGAACATCTCCAATACGCAGAATAAATCCTCCAATAATTTCTGGATTTATAATATTCTCAACCGTTGCTTCCTTCCCTGTAATTTCTTTTACCTTCACTAAAACTTGTTTATTCAAAGCTTCAGTTAACGGTACTGCTGTTGTTACTTTCGCAACTTCTATTCCTTTTAAATGATCATAAAGAACAGTATATTTTTTGGCTACATCTTTTAAAATAGACAATCTCTTATTGTCTATTAAGAGGTTAATTAAACCAACCGATAAACTGGAAATTTTTGTTGCAAAAATTTCGTTTAAAGCCGATTTTTTAATTTCAGATTTTAAAATTGGGCTATTCAGCAACAATTGTAAATCTTTATTTTCGTCAATTGTATTTACAATAAGCATCATATCGGCATTCACTTCAACTTCTTTGTTTTGTTCAAGTGAAAAACTTAATACTGCTTTTGCATATCGCACTGCTGCTCTAGATCCGCTCATTTGAATTTAATTAACTAAATAGTTACTTCTTTTAATAGTTCTTCAACAAGTTTTTCTTGTTTAACTTTATCAGACAACTCACCTCTAACTACTTTTTCAGCAATGTTAATAGACAGTGAAGCAACTTGATTTTTTAATTCTGCTATTGCCGCATTTTTTTCTGACTGAATTGTTGCTTGTGCTTGTTCAACAACTTTGTTGGCTTGTACTAGAGCTTCATTTTTTGCTTCAGAAATAATACTTTCTTTCATTTCACGTGCTTCTTTTAAAAGAATATCACGTTCTGCACGTGCTTCTTTAAGAATACGTTCATTATCTGCAGTTAGATTTTGTATTTCTTTACGTGCGTTTTCAGCAGATTTTAATGCTTCATTGATTGAATCTTCTCTTTCTTTCACCGCTCCTAAAATTGGCTTCCATGCTACTTTTTTTAATAAAAAAAGCAATGCAACAAAAATTATTGTTGTCCAAAATACTAAACTTTCTGGTGCTACTAAATTCATAATTTATAGTCTATATATATTTCTAAATTCTTTCAGTTTAATTAATTTAAAAAACATCTGCAACCAACCGTTGCAGATGTTTTTTTGCTTTCAAAAATTATTTTGCGATTAACGCAACAACAACAGCAAATAAAGCTACACCCTCAATAAGAGCAGCAGCAATAATCATTGCAGTTTGAATTTTTGCAGTAGCTTCAGGTTGACGTGCGATAGCATCCATTGCAGATCCACCAATTTTTCCAATACCAATTCCTGCTCCAATAGCAGCCAATCCAGCACCAATTCCAGCTAATACCATAGTTTCTAAAATTTATAATTAATAATTAAACAATTCATTTTAATGATGGTCATCTGCAACAGCTTGACCAATAAATAACGCTGATAACAACGTAAATACATACGCTTGTAAAGCTGCAACTAACAACTCCAATACACTCATAAACAACACAAACGCGGCGGAAACAGGTGCAATTGCAACTGTTTTAAAAATAAATATTAATGAAACCAAACTTAAAATAATGATATGTCCTGCGGTAATATTAGCAAACAAACGTATCATTAAAGCAAATGGTTTTGTAAACATTCCAATAATTTCAATAGGAATCATAATTGGATAAAGAGCCTTTGGTACAGGTGGCGCCAATATATGCGACCAGTAATTTTTATTACCACTAAGTGTTGTAATTAAAAAAGTAATAAATGCTAAAACTCCTGTAAAAACAATGTTACCTGTTAAGTTTGAACTTCCAGGAAAAAACGGCACTAATCCAATAAGGTTATTAATCCATACAAAGAAGAAAACTGTTAATAAATAAGGCATATAACGCGCATATTTTTTTTCTCCAATATTAGGAATAGCAATGTCATCACGTACAAAAGTCACTAAAGGTTCTAAAAACCCAGCGATTCCTTTTGGTGCATTTTTATTCTTTTTATAGGATCGTGCAACTGCCGAAAACAATAAAAATATTATTATTGCAGACATTAACATTGAAAACACGTTTTTAGTTATTGAAAAATCTAAAGGTTTGCTTGCATTTGTAGGAGCGTTCTCATTATCTAAAATAATCGCATTTTCTCCTTCATTTATTTGATAAATTTGTTCGTGAATTCTAACAAACTTTTCTCCATTATTTTCAACGATAACCTCACCATTATTGTCATGATGAAATTTACTTGACATAAAAGTTACAATTCCATTTTTTGACCATAAAATAACAGGTAAAGGCATTGAAATTGCATGTCCATTCCAATCTGCAATATGAAAATCATGAGAGTCTCCAATATGTTCATTGATAAACTCTGATGGACTAAACTCTTTTTCTTCTTGATTTGTTTGATGAATATCTTCATCATTTTCAGAATTATGGTCTTGAGCATTCGCAAACTGGGCGAATGAAAACAATATTATAATTGTTAAAAAAAATATTTTTATAGGTTTTGTAGCTGAAATCATTATATATCTAGAGTTTTCCTTCCTAAAAATTTGTGCAAAAGTACATTTTTTTTTGAAAAAAAAAGCTCTAAAACCATCACTTTTTTTTAAATCCATTTAAAAGCCTAACAATAAACATTAATTCAAAAAAAAGAAAAGCGAAATATGGTATAAAAAAAGAAAAAATATCTGGTAACTTTTGATCTTTATCTATTCTGATTAATGGAATCAAAAACAATATTGAGGCTAACATTTTTAAGATACTTAATGCCATAAAAGCAAATCCTGTTTTTTCAACTAATTTTTCATTTACGTAAATAATAACAAAACAAACTATAGCGGTTGTTATGATTTGGAAAAGATAAATGGCATAAATTGAATAAAAAAAAGAATAACTACTTGAGAATTTTTCAATGATGAAAAAATGTAAAAAAAAGATCAGTATAGAAAACGGTATAAACCTTTTTATAAAATTCAGAATGGATAAATTCATTATTATTTATTTATTGAAATCACTTTTTTTATCACTAAATACAATGACCCAAAAACACCTAAAAGAGAAAAAATAATAGTGAATAAACTATAATCATTTTCATATTTACCATCCAACCACTTGCCAAATAGTGTTCCAACAGCAATCACAATTCCCATTTGAAATGCCATTGAAGAAAAGTAAATATATTTATTAAGCTGTTCTTTCTTTTGTTGTTTGGCCATTCTTCAATTCCTTAACTGATGATCCTTTCATGACGCATGTTGCGTTAAATTCAGCTCCTGGTTCAACTGATAATTTATTAATTACTACATCTCCAGAAATTTTTGCACTCGCTTTCAATGTCAATAAACATTTTACAAGCAAATCGCCTGAGAACTTCCCTTCAATATCTGCATTTTCGCATTCTATTTTTCCAACAACGCTTCCTGCTGCACCAATAACAACACGTCCTGCTGTTTTAATAGTGCCTTCCACACTTCCGTCAATTCTAAAATCTCCTTCTGAATTTACATCTCCTATAACCGAAGTATTTTTCCCGATTACATTTCTTTCGGAGACTATTGGGAGTTTTTCTTTTTTTTCTGAAAACATACGTATAAAATTTTAGGGATTAGGTTCTAATTTTGTTTTTATGGTATTTAGTACTTCCTGTGCTTTTTTGCCTTCTTCAGTATTTGGATAGTTTATAGCAACAAAATCCAATGCTTCTTTAAAAGCAATTATTCCGTCTTTTTTTCCAATTGCATAAGCTTTTAACAATTCAAATTTAGGTACAATTGGCAAGCCTTCATATTTGCTAATCGCACTGGTAGCTTTTTCAATAACAATTTCTAAATTCTCATCTTTATAATCATAAAACACTAATGCATATTCACTTTCTGGCGAATTCGCATCGTCTTCAACCAAAACTTCATTAGGGTTTAAAATAATTTTGGCATAATTTGAAGTGGGGTAATTTGTTACAATTTCATTTTTTAGGGCAATAGCCTTTTCGCTTTTTTGACTGTTGTAAATTTTATACAAATGAAACTTCGCCGGTAACAAAATTGTTGAAGAAGGATTAAATGTCAGTAATTTTTCTAGTTTTTGTATTGCCAATTCCAATTCTTTAAATTGTTCTTTATAAATGATTCCTAATTTAAAATAGGCATCATTTCGTTGATTGGCAATACTGTCAATTTTAATTTTATCGGTAATAATATTGTCCAAATAATACGATAATTCTAATTTTTCTGAATTATTTGTTGGGACTATATTTTGAGCAATTCCAGAATTGTTAGTTACATTTAATTGTGTTTTATCGCTCAATCTCCAATTATCTTCTAAGGGTCTGTTACCCCAAATTCTTCGAAATTCCTGTTCTCCAAAACCTACAGTTTGAAAGTTGTAAAAATACCATTTTCCTGTTGAAGTTTCTTTTTGGTTATTTGAATTTATTGAATTATTAAAATTTGAACCTGTAGTTATTTTTTGTTGTTTTTCTTTTTCCGAAGCTTTTAGTTTTTCAATATGAGACGTAAAAAAGGCTGTTTTTTCTTCTTCACTCATTGAAACAATAGCTAAAATACTATCATTTTTTTTAGCAATGCTTTCATAAAAAATAACTTCATTTAAATTGGTTCGTTTTCTTTTTAAACTTCTAATGCGTTTGGTATTTTCTTGTTTTGTAATTCCCAAAACACTATCGTAATAAGCTCCCGAAGTTATAAAATTAGCTTTGTCAAAGTATAAATTTCCTAATTCTTGATATGCTAGTTCTTTTTGGAAGTTATTTTTTCGACTAAATTTTAACGATTTTTTTAAATACTCAATAGCATCATCAATGTTATTTTCTTTTTCAATAACACCTGCTTGGAAATACAATTCATCTAAAAAAGGTCTGTTGTCTCTATCTTTTAAAAGTTTATGAAGAACTAACATTGTTATTTCAGCTTCTTCCTTATTTGATACATTTTTTGCTTTTTCTATGTGTGCGTGAATTTTATATTTAAATGGCGATTTTTTGAAATCGATTATTTTTTGAAAAGAAATATTGGAAGAATCTAAAAGTTTGTTTTCTCTATAAATTTGACCAAGAACAAATAAATTTCGAGCAGTTTGCTCTTTATTAATATTCGTAATTACTGCTTTGTTTAAATGATTGATAACTTGTTGAATGCTATCCATTTCAATATAAGCCATAGCAATTGCGGTATGCGTATCTTCTTTTGTTTTACTGTCTAAATTTTCGTCTTTTAATACATGTTTTAAATTTTCGATTGCTTGTTCTTCATTTTGCAAACGAACCAGCGTTTTTGAATGCCAAATTTTTGTTTCATAAATTAAATCGGCATTTGGGTAATTTATAATTACAAAATTGAATGCTTCTAATGCCGGAACAAATCTTTTTGAGTAGTAGCGCGATTTTCCTAATAATAAATAGGCATTGTCAATTTGATTGTTTTTTTCTCTTCTGGCAATTAACATGGAGTGCTTTTGAACTGCTTTTACAGCCTTTTCTTCAGCTTTTTCAAATTCTTTTGGTGATTTATCTACATCTGCTTTTACTCCTGGCAAGGCTAATGCATCAACTTTTAGCGGTTCAATGGGTAAACGTTCCCAATAATTATCTTCATAATTATCGTTTAATTGAATTAAGCCAATTCGTAGCGCTTCGTTTCCATTATAAAGCACATTGTACTTTGTAGAAATTGAATGATAACTTCTATTTAAAAATGCATCTTTTTTGGTTGAACAACCAATTAAAAAAACCACAACTAAAAAGGTAACAACTATTTTTATTTTTATCTTCAAAAGAAATCGTTTTTACTTTCCTTTTAACTACCTAAGTTATACAATTATTGTAAAAGGAAGGTAAAAATACGAAATTATGTTTATTTAACCCGTTGGGTGCAATTAATTTTTGATGCTAATTTTTCGTCAGTTCGAGGCATCAGATAAAAATTTCATCAAGCGGAGATAATGACGTTTTTAATAATTCCCCAACGGGTTAATTTAACTATTTTAAACAGAAAAATACGCCTCAAGTTCTTTTAAAGTTTCTTCTGAAGTTTTAAGATCCTTAACAATATCACCTTTTTCTAGCACTACAATTCGTTCGCAAACTTCAGTTACATGACCTAAATCGTGACTTGAAATTAAAACAGTTGCGCTGCTATTTTTTGTTAAATCTTTTAATATTTTTTTAAGTCTAATTTGTGTTGTTGGATCTAAATTTGCGAAGGGTTCATCTAAAATAATGACTTCAGGATTACCAATTAACGCAGCTACTATTCCTGCTTTTTTCTGATTTCCTTTTGATAAATCTCTTAAATATTTTTTCTTTCCTAAAATTTCATCATTAAAAATATCTTCAAATTGAATTAAAAAAGCATCAATATCCGCTTTATTCATTCCTCTTAATTCACCAATAAAATAGAAGTATTCTTCTGCGGTTAAGTACCCAATTAAAAAACTTTCATCAATAAAAGCCGCAGTAAAAGGTTTCCAATTTTCACTTGTATTTACTTGAATTTCGTTATTAATTACGTGTCCTGTTGTTGGTTTTATAAGGTCTAATAATAAATTGAAATAGGTGGTTTTTCCTGCGCCATTATTTCCAACCAACCCGAAGGATTGTCCTTTTGGAATTTCTAATGATGCTATATTTAAAACGGTAACCCCGCCATATTTTTTTGAAAGTTCTGTAGTATTTATCATTGTTAAATTTTTTCTTTATTATTAATTTTTCTCTTTAAATGCAGCTATGGTTTTGTATTTCCCATTTTGATAAATTTTTTCAATTTTATTCAGGAAAAAGTTTTTAAATACAATTCCTAAAACGCCACTTAATCCTAATACTAATAACCCGGATTCAAAATTTATAAATTTATATGGAACATAAAACAATAGCATTGGTAATACCATTTTAGGCAAACCAATTAGCAATTGAGTTGGATTAAATCCGTTGGTATTGCTAAACGCTTTTGCTTTTACATTCAACTCAATTGGCACTCTATTTAAAGCCCCTCCAAATAAAGTTATGAATGAATTTAGTCCTATATTAAATAAGGCTCCAGCTGCTATCATTCCATAAATTTTCCAACCAAAATATAAGTAAGGAGTACTAAGTACAAATGAAATAGACACCGCAAAAACCATTAAATACCATTTAGATTCCAAGTACTTTTTATAGGGAATATTTTGACTCATTAATAATTTATAATACTCACTATCCCAAGACGGCACCAATTGTCCAAAAGTCATTAAAAAACCTCCAGTTATAAATATTGAAGCAAAGGCTAGCCAAGCTGGTGAATCACTATACGTTTTACTTGTAAAAAAAAGTAGGCCATAAAATAAAAACAAGAATGACATCATCATCACTTGTTTTGGTCTAGCATTACGCCAAATAAGTTTCATGTCGTTTTTTAAGAATATTGCAACACTTCCAAAACGATTCATCCAAGATAAATCGGCTGCATTTACTTCTTTTATTTTTTTAGAAACAGCATCATCTAAATAAAAACCTTTTTTAATGTAGTTGAAATTTAAAACATACAACGCTATCATTAATATCAAAGGAATTAAAACTAAAATTGGGTTATTATAAAGTGCATTAAAAGCAATTCCGATAGGTTTCGATATTTTAAAAATATCGAAAAATTCTAACCCAATTAACAAAGCCAAAACTGAAATTAGAGAATAAAAAACGGTATTGCTTTTATTGATAAGAAAATTTAAAAAGTTATTTGAAAGCCCTAAAAAAAAAGTTGCAAAAAACCAAAATATCACATTTAAAACAGGATAACCATTAGTTAATAAAACAATACTAAAAGGTAAAAAAATGAATACAGGTATAAAATTAAAAAAAGATAATGCTGTTTTTCCTAATAAGTAATTTATTGCAGTATTTCGTTTTACAGGAATAATCATTAATGGTTTTACATTCATAACAGGTAATTGCTGCATAAAAAATCGAATCACTAAATCAAACAAGAGCCAATAAATTAAAAAATTATTAACTATTACAATGGGATCCATTGTTGGTAATGCTTCTTTAATGATAAAATACAATCCTACTCCAAGCATTAAAGCTGCCCCTCCAAAATAGAGTGCCAAAAAAACGAGTACTATTTTTATTCCTATTCCTTTTTGAAAGTATGATGAACGGAAAAACTGCTTCCATTCAAATTTTATAAAGTTTTTTATCATTTAGGTTGGGTTTGTGACTTTTTGGTTAATGAGTATATTTTTAATTAAAATTGTTACACTAATTTATATTCTGGGTACTGTTTAATCAAAATTTCTTCAATTTTTGAGGGTAAAACAAAGGTAATTATATATACCAATAAAATAAATGTAGTTAATAAAAATGAAGCTATTATTAGCATACTATTTGATGTTATATTTGGTGAATATCTAGCTAATTGAAAAAATAAGTTTACAAATGCAACACCTCCACCCAAATTAAAAATGTATTCTTCTAGCAACCATTTCTTATTTGATTGATTAAATCGTTTTTTCTTTTCTTTTTGTAAAAAATACAAACGTATAATTAAAATGATAATGCCTAATATGCCAATCGGAATAAAAATCCATTCGGGCAGAAATGCTTTAAAACCAAAAAGTAATATTAAAAATATAGTAATTGAAATTACAATATGGGGAATTGTAAAAAATTGTTTAAAAATATCCCAAACTAAATTCCAGTACCTTTTATTCAATGCTTTTGCACTTGCCTCTACAACATCCATAAAACCAAAAACACCAAATTTTTTGAAAGACACATCTCGCGCTTGTTCAAAAGAAAGGGTTGGTTTTTCAGTCCAAATTTGTTCAATATCGTTTGCTAAATGGTCAACTAATTCGGTTTGCACATCATAATGCTCAACATAATGTTGGCGCGTAAATTTGTAAAGTTGTTTTATTTGTTCTGGGGTAAGTTTCATAACTATTTCGTTTCTCTAAACGTTTTAATTGCTTCAAAATGTTTTTTAAACAGATAATTGCCAACAACTAATGTTGTGAAAAGAAAAATGAGCAATGCAATGAGAGGATAATTAATTACACCCTCTTTATTCACATAATTATTGTTAAACACCAGAAAGAAAATTACTGCTGTAAATATATTAGAAACAATTCTTTTGTTAAAAAGAAAACCATACGTTGAATGAAACTTTGTTAACTTAATTCTAATATACCAATAAAGCACAGAACACATATAAATAACCAAAAATATTGAAATTAAATTTGAAATATTGCCCTTATTATTAAGAAATAATTTCTTGAAATTTTCCAAAATAACATATATTAATAACGTACAAACAAAAACTGTGAAAATAGATTTTATAAGTAATGGTTTGTAAATTTTTAGACTTTTTTTAATTAAAATTGCAGGTCTGAAGGTTCCAAAACCGAACCAAATATTTGAAGAATTTATCAAACTTTTGTTCCACTTCAATTTAACTTCTTCAAAGGCACTATCAAAAGAAAAATTCTTGATTTCCATTGAAAACTCAATATCTGAAATTATATGATCTAGAATTTCAAAACGTATATCAATATGTTTAACTTTTTTAATAGTTAAATAATCTTCAATTTGTTGTATTTGTTCTTTGTTGAGTTTCATAGTTAAAGCAATTTAATATGGAGATTTAAGCAAATTTAGGGTTTACAATTGTTTTCATAGTTGCAATAAATTCTTCTAATTCAGCCAATCTATTTACTGTTTCTTTGGTTCCGTGCTCTGTAAGTTTGTAATATTTACGCAAACGATTATCAACAGTTGCTACTTCAACATCCAACAAACCTTCGGCTTCCAATTTATGTAATGCAGGGTACAAAGCTCCTTCGGTTATGTTTAATTCACCTTTGGTAATCTCTTTAACTTTTTGGGTAATTTCATATCCATACATTTTATCGTTTTCTTCCAATAACTTTAAAATAATAGTTTGCAATGTTCCTTTATATAATTGTTGATTACCCATAATTATTTTTATTCTTCTGCTTAATTTAAAATTTAACAAGGTAAATATATACCTAATTTTCTTATGCATAAAAATTTTATGCATCTTTTTTTAATAAAAAATTGTGGTTAGATTAATTACTTTTGTACTATTAAATGAAATAAAATGTCCAAATTCCATTCGCTTATTATAAAAGAAATAAAAAAAGAAACAATTGATGCGATTTCTATCGTATTTGATATTCCTTTTGAACTTAAAAACAACTTTAAATTTATTGCTGGACAATACGTAACTATCAAAAAAGAAATTGGTGGAAAAGAATTACGAAGAGCTTATTCTATTTGTTCAGCTCCAAATAGTGGTGAGTTTCGTATTGCCGTAAAAGCTGTTGATAATGGTTCTTTTTCTGTTTTTGCAACAACTATTTTAAAAGTAAATGATGATTTGGAAGTGTCTGAGCCTGAAGGAAAATTTAAATTAGAAACTACTGAAACAAATAAAAATAACTATTTAGGAATTGCCGCAGGAAGTGGTATTACGCCAGTTATGGCAATGCTTAAAGCTACATTAACCGAAGAGCCAAATAGTTCATTTACGCTTATTTATGGAAATAAAACAACAGCTGATACCATTTTCAAAAACGAATTAGATAGTTTAAGACTTAAATATCTTGCCAGCTTTAATTTACAATATGTTTTTAGCCAAGAACAGGTTGAAGGTGCTTCATTTGGAAGAATTGATATGGGTAATATCAATTTTATAACTAACAATAAATTAAAAGATTTAACTTTTAATAAAGCATTTTTATGTGGTCCTGAAGAGTTGATTCAAATTGCTAAAAAAACTCTGATTGAAAATGGAATGGATGAAAATGAAATTTATTTTGAGTTGTTCTCTACTCCAATTTCTTTAGGGAATAATACAGCTATTTCCTTTGAAGGTCCTTGTGAAATCACCATAATTCTTGACGAGGAAGAAACAACTTTTGGAATGGATTCAAAAACAACCATCTTAACTTCGGCATTAGAAGAAGGTTTAGATGCTCCTCACTCTTGCCAAGGAGGAATATGCAGTAGTTGTTTGGCGAAAATCACAGAAGGAAGCGCCGTAATGGATAAAAATACCATTTTATCTGACGCTGAAATTAAAGATGGATTCATTTTAACTTGTCAGGCTCATCCAACCAGCCAAAAAATCACAATTGATTATGATGCGATTTGATAAATTGTAGTATTTTCACACATTATATAAATAATTATGACTTTTTTTGAACTTAAAGAAGCTGTCTTTATTGGTTTTTTTTTAGCCTTTATGATTGGGCCTGTTTTTTTTACGCTTATACAAACTAGTATTACTAAAGGATTTAGGGCAGCTTTTGTTTTTGATTTAGGTGTAATATTAGGCGATATTACTTTTATTTTAATGGCTTATTATGGAAGTAAAAGATTGTTAGAAGAAATTAAAGACGATCCTCGTTTATTTTTTATTGGCGGACTTATTTTGTTAGTGTACGGAATTTTTACATTCTTAAATAAAAAACAAAAAATTGTTATCCAAGATGAAACACTTGTAATTCCAGAAAAATCAAATTATATGAAACTCTTTTTTAAAGGGTTTTTACTTAACTTTATTAATGTAGGAGTATTGGCCTTTTGGTTAGGGTTAGTTGTTGTTATAAGTTCCAATTTACAAATGAATCCTTCTAAAATTTTCAACTATTTTACAGTTATTTTAGTGAGCTACTTAATCACAGATATTGGTAAAATTTTGTTAGCAAAACAACTTAAGAGAAAATTAACACCTAAAATTACCTATAAAGTTAAACGAGTAATGGGAATTCTTCTTATCGTATTTGGAATTGCATTAATAGCTAAAGGGTTTGTTCCTAAAGAAAAATTAAATGTAAGTCCAATTATTAATTCCATAACTAAAGGTTAATTCTTAAAATTTACTCATTAATTAATGAAAATATTAATTTCAAAAAATAGATTCGCAAAAATTTTACGTTTTTTTAGAAAAGTTCATAGAGCAACAGGCGCTACGTTATTTATTTTTTTCTTTTTTATATCAATTTCAGGTATTTTATTAGGTTGGAAAAGTCATAGTTTTGGTTTAATTATTCCAAAAACTCAACAAGGTACATCTTCAAACCTTAAAAATTGGTTGCCAATACATGACCTTCATGAAAAAGCAACTTTAATTTTACATGATTCAATAGACCAAAACCTTTCAATAGTACTAAATAGAATTGATATTAGAAAACAAAAAGGAATCGTAAAATTTGTATTTGAAAAACATTTATGGGAAGTACAACTTGATGGTGCAACAGGTAATTTATTGCATTTAGGCAAAAGACAATCAGATTTAATTGAATCTATACACGACGCTTCAATTTTAGATAAACTATTAGGAACAAGTGACTTGCAAATTAAAGTTATATACACCACTATTATGGGACTTGCCCTGTTGTTATTTACAATTACTGGTTTTTGGCTTTGGTATGGCCCAAAACAAATGAAAAAACTTAAAAGGTAAATACTAAAATTTCTATTATTTTGTTTTGTAATTTTGAGTAACTTATACTAATTAAGTACTTAACTTAAAAAAAATATGGAAACTTCTATTTTAATAGCTAAAATTATTGGGTTGATTTATGTAGCTTTTGGAGTAGGTCTTTTATTAAACAAAAGTTATTACATAAAAGCCATTAACAGTTTATTAGAAGATTCTTCCTATTTTATTATTGGTGGATTATTAGCAATAATAATTGGCATTTTAATTATTGAATATCACAACATTTGGTCAAACGATTGGACAGTTTTAATTACAATTATTGGGTGGATTGCTTTAATAAAAGGAATTATTTTGTTGGCCTTCCCTCCTGTTTTCGACACTTTTTTAAGTTAAAGAATTTAAGTAGCTATATTTCAGTGTAATATAGTTTATTTTAGGTGTTTTTTGGGTGACCTAAAGGGTTTTTTGTAATTTTCGGATATGTTTGTTCGT
>Ga0209231_1000493_pt1 | contig 21712 bp, 25 predicted proteins | sample Deesub45470m_DNA_FD_188086 | JGI IMG/M metagenome (GOLD analysis project Ga0209231, IMG submission 188086) | Deep subsurface microbial communities from North Pacific Ocean - 450_OLKR46/470m Metagenome (SPAdes) (version 2) | ecosystem: Environmental > Terrestrial > Deep subsurface > Unclassified ... | reverse complement strand
AAATAGCCTCTGCTCCTGAAGAAACGCCATTTGAGCCAATCTTTAATGCCGAGCTAGCATCGCCCCAAAGCACAGCAGCGTTAGTTGCACAGATTGAAAAGATGCGTAGCGGCAACTGCCGTTTGCTAGAAGCAATTCAGCTACCTGACCAATATAAATCAATTTACTTTAAAAATATTGTACTGGGTCAAATTAGCTCAAATGCAAACGAGCAAATATTAGTTCGTGAATTATTAGAAAAAATTCAGTGCAATTACACGCCTATGCTAATGAAAAAATCCACTTAAACGCGTTCAGTAAAAAAGCCAGCTAAATATTAAGCTGGCTTTTTACATTCTGCATTAGACGAATATCATTATTCTGATATTTTTTTCAGATTATCTAATCCACCTCGATAAACGGCGCTAATGGTTGTAGTAGCCGCATCATCATCTTGCCCTTTTGATGGTCGTGATGAAGTATCTTTACGCTTAAAATTACCTGCCCAAACAACCTCTGAACCAGCACCAACTGGTAACACTTGAATAGTAGAAGCATAACCGTTAACAGGCAACACGCCTTCTATAATCTCATAAGAATAAGTATTATTAGCAGGATCATAAGCCGTTAATTTCTCAGTAATTTTGCCGCCATCTTGTAGCGTTAATAATCGCACGGCTCCTACTTCATTGTTTGATCCAGCGGTAATTTCAGTTTTTGCTACGGCAGGATGCCAAGCGCCTAAATCGCCAAAGTTACTAACTTTAGCCCACACCAGCTCAGCTGGCGCATTTATCGCCACTTTTTCTATCACATGCAATTCACTTGCTGAACTTGCACCTGCATCCCCGCCCGTTGTTGCACAGGCTGTTAATGTAACAACACCAATAGAGAGTAATAAACCTATTAATTTTTTCATGTTAATCTTCCTTTATCATTGACGGATATACTATACCGTTCTGTATAATATATTCCGATATTAACGTAATGTAAATAAGTATTTCTATTGTGTTTATCATGTTAGCAATTGTTAAAGCACACTAAGCAGTACAAGTCTGTATATAGAATTTACAATAAAATAAAAATCTCATGGTATACTTGCTGCATGAGCGTGCTAAGAGACAAAATATTAAATACTGCCACGGATTTATTTCAAACACGTGGCATTAACTCTACTGGTGTAGATACGATTGTTGCGGTCGCTGGCACAACAAAAATGACGCTTTATAAATACTTTCACACTAAAGAAGGTCTTATTTTAGAAGTGCTCAATAAAAGTCAACAAGACTTTCAAAGTTGGCTAGATAACAAACTCAACACCAACAGCAAAGCGCCTGCCGATAAAATAAAGCAACTATTTGATTTTATTGAAGAATGGATTACTTCACCTAACTTCTTAGGAATGGGGTTTATTAAAGCGTCGGCAGAGTTTCCAAATGAAGAAAATCCGATTCACCAACTCTCTTCTAAACAATCACGTGAGTTTAGGCAATTTATTAGCAAGCTAGCCAGCGAAGCTAAAATTAAAGATGCAGATGGCTTAGCTTTGCAATTATCGCTATTATTTGAAGGCGCTGTGCAAGCGGAGCAAATGAAGCGCGGTTCTGGCGCTATTAAATATGCTAAAAAAGCAGCCAAACTGCTGATTGATGGCGCGATTAATCAATAACAGTCAAGCACTTATATTTAGTTTTAACTTGCAATGACTACCATTGCTACAAGATAATGTTGTATTAATTTAATTCAACCATTATTTTTTATGCAAACACTTATCTGCGGCTCTCTCGCTTTTGACACCATTATGGTGTTTCAAGATCAATTCAAAAATCATATCTTACCTGACCAAATTCATAAATTAAGCGTTGCTTTTTTTGTGCCAGAAATGCGCAAAGAATTTGGCGGAACAGCCGGCAATATTGCTTACAACCTGCAACTGCTTGAGGGTGAACCGCTAATTATGGCAACTGTCGGTGAAGACTTTGCCAACTATCAAGCATGGATGGATGAAAATAAACTATCTAAGCAACACATTAAAACAATCCCAAATAGCTTCACTGCACAAGCTTTTATTACAACCGATTTGGACGATAACCAAATTACTGCTTTCCACCCTGGCGCGATGATGGAATCGCATCAAAATAGCGTGACAGAGACTAAAGACGTGACATTAGCGATTATTGCTCCAGATGGCCGCGATGGCATGTTTCAACATGCAAAAGAGTGCTTTGATGCGAAGATTCCTTTTATGTTCGATCCAGGCCAAGGCTTGCCAATGTTTAACGGTGAGGAGCTATTACATTTTATGAATATGGCAACCTACCTTGCGGTGAACGATTATGAAGCGCAAGTACTCCAAGAGAAAACAGGCCTTTCTTTAGCGCAAATTGCTGAAAAAGTAGAGGCGCTTATTGTCACTTTAGGTGCAGAAGGCTCTCACATTTATGCCGACGGTCAACGTTATGAGATTCCAAGCGTTAAAGCGAATGCAGTTGTTGACCCAACTGGTTGTGGTGACGCGTATCGTGCAGGCTTATTGTATGGCATTGCAAGAAAATGGGACTGGGTGACTTGCGGCAGATTAGCCGCTACAATGGGTTCTATTAAAATCGCGAGTCGTGGCGGCCAAAATCACAAGCCGAGCCGCGAAGAAATAGAGAACATTTACAGCCAAGCGTTGGTCAAAGAAGTTGGAACACAAACACAGCCAACATAAGCTTATTTATATTGCTAAATTGATAGGAAAAATCATGAGACTTTCGACATTAATCCTTATTACGACCTTATCCTTATTTGTCGCCGCTTGTGCCAGTTCAAACTCAGGTAGCGTTTATAAGCGCGATGATGCGCGTAAAGTCCAAACAGTTAAAACTGGCGTGGTAGAAAGCGTGCGAACAGTTAAGTTAGAAGGTACAAAATCGCCCGTGGGTACCATTGCAGGTGGTGCAATTGGTGGGATTGCTGGCAGCTCAGTTGGTGGCGGTCGAGGCAGCGCAATTGCGGCTGTGATTGGCGCGGTTGCAGGCGGCCTTGCTGGTTCCGCAATTGAAGAAGGTGTTACCCGTAAAGATGCGCTGGAAATCACAATCAAATTGGATGGCGGTGGCATGATTGCTATTGTTCAAGAGGCTGATGAGCAATTTAACCCAGGCGAGAAAGTACGTATTGTAGAAGGCGGCGGCACAACGCGTGTCAGTCATTAACGCATAGTCGTCACAAAATCGTCATCTGTCTTTAATCTAACAGTCATCAGATTCACATATTATCTCTCCAATTACAAGGAGAGATAATATGATGCTAAAACAAGCAGCAGTTCAACAAAATCTATCACGATCAAAACCTAATCTACAAGTATCCCTTGCTAGAAACCCAAGCGAAGTTAAAGAGGCTCAGCGCTTGCGCTATAAAGTGTTTGCAGAGGAAATGGGGGCTAGAATTAGCGGTAATAATGGTCTTGATATTGATGGGTTTGATGCTTTTTGTGATCATCTACTCGTCCGCGACACAAACACACAACAGGTCATCGGCACCTATCGCATTCTTAGCCCTAAACAAGCCAATGAAGCTGGCAGCTACTATTCATCAGGTGAGTTTGATTTAAGTCGAATTAAGCATTTACTTGGCAACACTGTAGAAGTTGGCCGCGCTTGCGTGCACAGAGATTACAGAAGTGGCGGCACCATTACATTATTATGGGCTGGCTTAGCTAAATACATGCTAACACATGGCTACGAACATATGATTGGCTGCGCGAGCATTCCAATGAATGATGGCGGCCATGCAGCGACATCTATTTATCACCACCTTAAAGATAAGCACTCATGCCCTGTCGAATATCGTGTATTTCCGCATGTGCATTTGCCAATTGAATCACTTAAAAATGACATGGAAGTCGATTGCCCACCCTTAATTAAAGGTTATTTAAGACTAGGTGCAAAGATTTGTGGCGAGCCAGCATGGGATAGCTATTTCAATACAGCAGATATACTGGTAATGTTATCAATGTCTGACATTAATAAAAAATACGCGGCACATTTCTTAAGATAATCTTTGTTAAAATCACATTTGCAAAAAACTAACTCCTTAATCATCGCCTATCGCATTATTCGTATACTGAGCCACATATTGCTCGGCATACTGATTATCGCCATTAGCTGGCCGTTGACTAAAGAAAAAACCAGAACAACGCTAAGTAAATGGTGGTGTAGAAGGCTGCTTAGGTGTTTTAACATTACCACTGTTATATTTGGTGAGCCGCCGCAAGATAATGCATCTAACAACATGTTTCTAGCTAACCATGTTTCTTGGGCTGACATCTATGCGCTCAATAGCATTCTACCACTGCAGTTTATTGCCAAATCCGACATCAACAACTGGCCAATACTGGGCTACCTTGTTAGAAAGTCAGGCACTATTTTTATTAATAGAAGCAACCGAAAAGACACTTCTCGCATCGTAGAAACCACGACTCAACGTCTGCTAGCAGGTGGCAATGTTGGCTTTTTCCCCGAGGGCACAACAACTGATGGCACTTCGCTCGCACATTTTAAAAGCAGCATTGTCCAAGCTGCCATTAATGCCAATGCTCAGTTGCGCCCTGTCGCCATACGTTATCCGCTGCCAAATGGTGGTATTAATACGGAGATGGCTTATGCAGGCGAAACCACGTTAGGTGAATCAATGATGCATGTTTTGAAACAGAAACAACCAATGGTGGAATTACACTTTTTAACGCCGATTGATCCTCAATTAGGCAATAGGCAAGTTCTTACTGAGTTAGCCAATGAAAGCATTGCGACTGCGCTTAAGCTTTAGCGCTTAATTTTCTGCGGCTGATCTTTTTTCTTAGAAGCAACCTGCGTTATCTGCTTTGTTTCAAGACACATTGCCGTTAGCTGGCCACCCCATAAGCAACCGGTGTCTAGCGCATACACATTTTTAGATTGATGCAAGCCTAATGCAGACCAATGACCAACAATCATTGAGTGATGTTGAGATGCGCGATTAGGCAAATCAAACCAAGGCATTAATCCTTTTGGCACATCAGCCAACTCACCTTTAAAGCTAAAATCTAACGTTCCATCCGCTGAACAAACGCGCATGCGCGTCATCACATTAGTAATCACTCGTAAGCGGTCATAAGCTGTTAGCCCATCATGCCAAACATTCGGTGTATTACCATACATATTCAACAAAAAGTCGCCGTAGTTATCGCTTTGCAAAGCCGCTTCAACTTCCTTTGCGTAAGTTAAGGCTTGACTGACTTCCCACTGTGGCAGCAACCCTGCATGTACCATCGTATAGTCATCATTTGAAACCATGAGTGGTTGATGACGCAGCCAAGTGAGCAACACATCAGCATCTGGCGCGTCCAATATTGGTTGTAAAGTATCACTACGATTAGATTTACGAACACCGTGCGCCACAACAATGGCGTGCAAGTCATGATTGCCTAATACTATTTGAATAGTATCCTGATGCTGATAACACCATCGCAACACTTCAAGTGACCCGTTGCCTCGATTAATTAAATCACCAACCAACCATAATTGATCTGACTTCGGGTCAAACTGAATACGTTGCAACAGTGCTTGAAAAGCATGATAACAACCTTGGATATCGCCTATTGCGTACGTTGCCATCAGCGCATCCTTAAGAAAACAAATGTTTTGTTTTTATTGCTTATTCTGCAGCTGGCGTTTCTGTTGCTTCAGCTTCATCCGAACTTGATTCAGGCTCAGCAGATTCTGGCGCTGTAAAATTAGCACCTGCACCGTTTGCCATATAAGCAACGGCTTTAGCAATCTCGTTATCAGTTAAATCTGGATTGCCGCCACGCGCTGGCATCATACGAATACCTTCGATTGCATGCTTAGTTAAGGTTTCATAACCCTGCGCAATACGTGCTGACCAAGCGCCTGCATCACCTAATTTAGGTGATTCCATCATGCCAGAGGCATGACATGCGGCACATGCCTGATTTACAATTTCTTCACCACTATTTTCTACTTTCGGTCCACTATCTGTCGCAAGTTCAACGACTGCTAATGGCTTAATATTTTCTAGTACTTCCGCTCTTTCGACTGGCGCTTCTGCTGCCTTCTTAGGCGCATCAGGCGACTTAGTTATCGTGTAAAGAACAAAAATAGGCGCAATAATGCCACCCAAACCAATGATAATCTTTTGCGTCAAACTCACATTTGATGACACGCTTGTTTCGTTGCTCATTATTGATACCCTAACCGTTATTTGAAGCTGATGATTATACCAGTAAGGCATAACTTGCAACAGAAGTCACAAAAGTAAAACGCCTAACATCTGAAAAATGGATTTTCTAATTTCGCTACAAACTGAAGCGCCAAGTTCCTGACACCCGCAAGGGGTGTCCCCCAACCTCGCTAGTCGGTTGAGACAAGTCACAGCCGCTTTGCTATAATCCGCCTCAAGCGCCTGTAGCTCAGTTGGATAGAGTACCAGTTTCCGAAACTGGGGGTCACAGGTTCGATTCCTGTCAGGCGCGCCACTATTATTATAGTCTCATAAAAAAAGACATCCATTTGGGATGTCTTTTTTTACATCAACTCAAGCTGATTAAAGCAGTAAACTTAATAGGGCAATATCAATAGATAATGATCAACCACCAAGGCGAAGAACAATAACATCAAATACAGGATCGAGTATTTAAACGTTGTTTTGGACAAGGCATCTGAATAATGGCGATACAGTTTGATGGCATACATCATAAACACAGCATCTAACAACAAAACTGATACTAGATAAATCATGCCGCTCATGCGCATCGCAAACGGAATTAACGTGACCGCCACCAAAATAATGGTGTAGAGCAGAATATGTAGTCTGGTGTACATTTCTCCGTGGGTGACAGGCAACATTGGTAAGCCTGATTTTGCATACTCTTCGCGTCGGTATAACGCTAAAGCCCAAAAGTGCGGTGGCGTCCAAGCGAAAATGATTAACACTAAAATCCATGCTTCCGCAGAAACCACGCCTGTTACAGCCGCCCATCCTAGCGCAGGCGGCATAGCACCAGACAAGCCGCCAATCACGATATTAAGAGGCGTAGCAGGCTTCAGAAAAATGGTATAAATGACCGCGTAACCAACAAAGGTAGCAAAAGTGAGCCACATGGTTAGTGGATTTACAAAGAAATATAAAATTGATAAACCAATTAAAGCGACCACAGTTGCAAAAATAAATGTCTGCTTTGAATTAATTTGCCCCGTTGGCAAAGGGCGACCTCTTGTTCGTGCCATTTTAGCGTCAATTTTTTGTTCGACTAAATGGTTAAATGCGGCGGCCGCACCTGACGCCATCGCGATCCCTATCGTGGCTGCTATAAGGATTTTTAGCGGTACCATCGGCTCATTCTGAGTAGTAGCCAAAAACATACCAATAATTGCGGTAAATACAATCAATGCTGTCACACGCGGTTTACACAATGCAAAAAAGCTACTTAGATCAGCTTTTGTCCCAAAGGGATTCATTCCTGTTGTCGCACTCATTCCATACCCTTGTTATTTATTTGCTTTAAATTCATCACACTAGCTACTTACTGCTTTATTTGCTTAGTGCTGTCACTTTTGAGTTTAACATAATCACTGTCATTAATAGCAATGCAGCGCCCATATTGTGCGCGACAGCTAATACTGTTGGCAAATGCAACAACAAGTTAGCGATACCCAATCCAATTTGGACAAGTAACAATATCAACATGATACTTGCTAAACTTTTAAGTTGTGGTCGCTTCATTAAGTAGATGCCTAACGCGCCTATATACAAAAACGTAATGAGCGCACCGATACGGTGTATCCATTGAATGGCGACATAGGCAGGTAACCCTAGTGGATTACCATCTTTATTCTCACCAAGTTCGCGGAACCAATGGAATGCATTGGCAAAATCCATTTCAGGCATCCAAGCACCATGGCAAGTAGGGAAATCAGTACACGCCAGAGCAGCGTAATTAGTGCTGGTCCATCCGCCTAAAAAGATTTGTAGAAACAAGATAACAATGGCAAAGCGCACAAACCCCTTGGCGCAAGTATGGCTTAAAGCATTACCTGCTAAAACACCCCAATGCCGATGCGCAATCCATGTCAGGATAGCCAACGTTGTCATGCCGCCCATTAAGTGCATGGTGACGATGGCTGGTTTCAACAACATCGTCACAGTCCACATGCCTAGCATTGCTTGAAAGCCAACAATGCCGACTAATGCCGTTGGTAACCAAGGACTTACTTTGATATTTTTTCTTTCTTTCCATGCTTGAATAAATAAGGCAAATACCAATAAGCCAAGGATGCCAGCAATATAGCGATGTACCATCTCTTTCCATGCTTTCGCATGTTCTACAGGCGAGTCAGGATAGGTAGCATGGGCATGATCAAGCGCCTCATTACTTTGCGGTACAGTTAGTGTGCCGTAACAACCTGGCCAATCGGGGCAACCTAATCCCGCATCTGATAACCGAACATAAGCACCCAAGACAACTACACACAATGTCAGCACGGCTGCAATAAAAGCGAGCTTCTTAAACATTTAACCACCCCATGAATTTTTTAATAACTTCTTCACATCCGCACGCAAGGCTTTCGGTTCGACATCACTCGGATAGTGCATCATTAAGTTATTGAGTGGGTCAACTAGATAAATACTGCCCTCTGGCGCTGTATTCGTAAATTGCTCAGCAAACGCTTGCTGAGCATCCTCTTGCACGGGCAACACAATAAGCCCTGCAAACTGATTTTTTAATTGTTGAACACGCTCAGCATTTACATTGCCTTGCAGCATCAAAATTCGCTGCACGCGGTCTTTATCCTTGTGTAAAGTACGTTGCACTCGATCTATTTTATCAATATTTTGTTCACAGACTGCATCACAATCAGCCTGATTAATCATCACAATATTCCAAATTTTAGACCATTGATCCGCAGAAAAGTCTTTGTCTTCTGCAGTTGTAAATGTCGGAATAGTTAGCGCTACTGGTGGCGTCACTAGTTGACCAAAGCTTTTGCCGCCAGGTCTAATATCAAGTAAATGTAAGGTTACTGCCACGGTGAAAGGCAAGATAAATACAACCGCCAACAAGAGTAATATCTTTTTGTCTTTTGGCATTTTCACCCCTGCTTCAATTTGACCCATTTTATTCATTTTCCTTTTTCAACTTCTTAAAATTTAATACGATATAAATAACAAATATAGTCATTGCAAAGCCAAACCATTGATAGGCATAGCCCAAATGTATTGTGATACGACTCTTAGGCACAGGCCAATCTCTGACCAATCCACCCGCCATTTCCCCCGCGGCTAAGCGAACAATATAAGGCTTAACCTCAAAAGGCACCAAAGATTGATAACGTGGCATATCAATATGTTGCCACAAAGGTTGCCACGAAGCTTGCGACGGAGCATTTTTGTCTTGCGTTGATTCAAGTGTGAATACTGCCGCTAGTGGAAAGAACAAATCCCCAACAAATGTATGTTCGCCCGTTGGCGTTTCTATAACAGGTAATGTTCTATTGGGATTCCCTTCAACCCACCCCCTGTTCACTAATACATAACGTTCTTCATCTAGCACTTTTACAGGCGTAATCACTTGATAACCCGCCTTAGTATTATGGACGCGATTATCTAGAATGATTTGATACTCAGGCATATATTCGCCCTTGAAGCTTACACGCTTATAGCGCCATTTTTCCTCATCATCAATCGCAGAAGGCAGTGTCACTGGAGCCAATTGCATACCTTGATCAATTTGATGCTGCGCTTCTATTTTAGATTGCGCCTTGTTATATTGCCAAAAACCCAGCTTGATACATAAGGCCATCACAATTGCCGTGGCAATCGTCATTCCTAACTTAGGTTTAAATCGATAATTAATCATTGGCTAATTGAATCAACAACGATTACAACCATTGCAAACACATACGACTGGTCGCATAATCATACGATACGTTTTGGAGATTTACGATGTTATTTAAAGTCATTGTCATTGTCATGTTGCTGTTAATCGCTTACAACTTATTTTCTGCACTGTTTTACATGATGAAAGGTGAGAAGAAAGACGCAAAGATGATTAAATCACTTACTTGGCGCGTTGCTATGTCGATCTTTCTATTCTCACTGTTAATATTAGGTCTATATAGCGGCGTTATTGTTAGAGCTCCAGTATAAACAATCTATTGTCATTAAACGTTTCCCACTACTCCACTTTATCGTTTGATTTATAAAAGGCATAAGACAGCGTCACTGTTTTGATGTCTTTAGGTAAATCTGGACTCACAAAAAAACGGATTGGCATATCTTTAACTTCGCCAGCTTGTAACGTCTGTTTGTTAAAACAAAAACATTCTATTTTCTTAAAGTAAAGCGCAGCCACTTCAGGCGTCACACTCGGCACTGCACTACCAACAATGGCTTCTGATCCATTATTGATGGCTTGATAAGAAGTCAGTTTTATTTCCCCCGGATGCACAGTCACACTGGTTTCATTGGCGGCAAAGCTCCAGTCTAAGCCAGGCATGGTTGTACCTGTAAAAATGACTGTGACTTCTCTCGATTCATCTATTGTTACATTTTGAGCACTGTCCGTAGCGGTTGTATCTGCACGGCCATTTAGCCCAATGGCTTTACAGACCGCATCATAAAGGGGTGCAATGGCAAAGCCAAAAGCGAGGCCAGCAATCACGATAATCAATAATTTAACAGCTAGATTATTATTGCTAGCCGATGTCTTTTCTTTATCCATCATGTTTATTGCATCCCAGCACCCATATAAAGTGCTAATGCAAACATGACAACAGCGACTGCCGCAATGAATAAACCGATTAATTTACTATTACGTGCACGTTTTTTAACATCAACCATTTTTCACCTCAACTCGGTATAAGCACTTCACTTTAATAGACTTAGTAATAGACCTAATAATTATTGGGATAGTTCTCACAAGATTCTTATGTAAAAAATAACGCCACTGGTTATCACCAAGTGGCGCTATTAAGTAGTGGATTAAACTATAGCCAGTATACAAATACGAACAAGAATAACCAAACCACATCAACGAAATGCCAATACCATGCCACAGCTTCAAACCCAAAATGATTATGTGAGCTGAAGTGACCTTTTGTTATTCTGAAAAGAATAATAGCCAGCATAACAGTACCCATTGCTACGTGCAAACCATGGAAGCCTGTAAACAAGTAAAATGTAGATCCATAAATACCAGAATCCATCGTAAATGCAGCTTCAGCATACTCGTGTGCTTGCAAGTACAAGAAGATAGCACCCAAAGCAATGGTTAACACTAATCCAATAATAGTTTGCTTACGATTGTCTTTCATTAGACCCCAATGCGCATATGTCAATGTTGCGCCTGAAACCAATAAAATCAATGTATTAATGGCTGGTAAACCCCATGGCCCCATTGCTTCTAATGCCTCTGTTGCAGCTGGACCAGAAGTTGGCCATGTTGCAACAAAGTTCGGCCAAACCAATGTTGATTTACTCATCCACTCTAAGGCAAATGTACGGATATAGAATAATGCGCCGAAGAAGCCTGCAAAAAACATAACCTCAGAGAAAATAAACCAGCTCATACCCCAGCGGAAAGAAGTATCAACCTGCTTGTTGTAAAAGCCTGCAATACTTTCTTTAATCACTTCTTTAAACCAACCATATAACAAGTATACAAATACTAAGATACCCGCAAGCAACACATAATGACCAGATGCAATATCATTGATTTGCATCGCAAATCCACCTGCCATTAAGAATAATGCAATTGACGCTATTAACGGCCAGAGCGATGGTGCTGGCAGGTAATAATTATTCGTATTCTGACTCATTTTATCTCCCTATCTCTATGTCTTAAATTTTCTCAAACAGCGCTATTATTTAACTGTAGGAGGTGTTTCAAATGTATGAAATGGCGCTGGTGATGGCACTGTCCACTCAAGGCCTTCAGCACCTTCCCATGGATTTGCTGCCGCTTTTGGGCCACCTTTAATACATTTAATCACTACATATAAGAACAATAGTTGGCTAATACCTAATGCAAATGCACCAATTGATGAAATCATATTGAATTCAGCGAACTGTAATGCGTAGTCTGGAATACGACGTGGCATACCAGCTAAACCTGTGAAATGCATTGGGAAGAAAGTAATGTTAAACGCAATGGTTGTTAACCAGAAGTGCCATTTACCCAAAGTTTCGTTGTACATATGACCAGTCCATTTCGGTAGCCAGTAATACACAGCTCCCATAATAGACATTGCAGCACCAGAGAACAACACATAGTGGAAGTGAGCAACCACATAGTATGTATCTTGCAATTGGATATCAACTGGCAGAATGGCTAATACCAAGCCACTGAACCCACCAATAGTGAATAAGAAAACAACGGCAATTGAGAATAACATAGGCGTTTCAAAAGTCATTGACCCTCTCCACATCGTTGCAACCCAGTTAAACACTTTTACACCTGTTGGAATTGAAATCAACATTGTGCTGTACATAAAGAACAACTGACCTGCAACTGGCATACCCGTTGTAAACATATGGTGCGCCCAAACTACGAATGATAATAAAGCAATCGCTGCAGTTGCATAAACCATTGAAGCATAACCAAATAGTGGCTTACGTGCGAATGTTGGGATGATAGTAGAAATCAAACCAAACGCTGGCAGAATCATAATATAGACTTCTGGATGACCGAAGAACCAGAACACGTGTTGGAACAATACTGGATCACCACCACCAGCTGCATCAAAGAATGATGTACCAAAATGACGATCTGTTAACAGCATAGTTAATGCACCTGCTAATACTGGCATTGAAGCAATAAGCAAGAATGCAGTAATCAACCAAGTCCATACAAATAATGGCATTTTCATCAATGTCATGCCAGGCGCACGCATGTTTAAGATGGTTGTAATGATGTTAATAGAACCAACAATGGATGAAACACCTAATATATGCAATGCCAAGATAGACATATCAACAGACATTGATGGGTTTTGCACTGATAGTGGTGGATACATCGTCCAACCACCAGCAATCGTACCACCAGGAACAAAAATTGACCCAAGCAGAAGAATCGCTGCTGGCACCATTAACCAAAAACTCATGTTATTCAGTCTTGGGAAAGCCAAATCTGAAGTGCCAATCATTAATGGAATCATCCAGTTAGCAAAGCCAACAAACGCAGGCATAATCGCACCAAAAATCATAATCAACCCGTGCAATGTAGTCAGCCTGTTAAAGTTTTCTGGCTCTACAAATTGTAATCCTGGTTGAAATAATTCTGCACGAATACCTAATGCTAATGCCCCTGCAAATAAGAACATAAAGAAGCTAAACCAAAGATATAGCGTTCCAATGTCTTTGTGATTCGTTGATGCAACCCAGCGCATTATGCCAGTTGGATGACCGTGATCATCGTGATGTGTTGCAGTAGTTGTACTCATCAGTTTCTCCTAAAAACTAAAGCTTAATTCTGTTATTTCTAAAAAATTAAAATAATACTTAGCGTGCTGCTTTTACCGCTGATGGCTGGATTGAATCACCAGTACTATTCCCTAAAGCATTACGCTCATAGGCAATCACGGCAGCAATATCAACATCATTCAGCACATCTTTCCATGCTGGCATAATGTTTTTACCATTTAAGATAATATCCAAATGACCTTCAATCGGGCCAGTTGCAACAGCACTGCCTGTCATCGCAGGGAATGCTGGCGGAATACCTGCACCAGTTGCACCATGGCAAACTGCACAATTTTTCTCATAAACAGCTTTACCCGCAGTAATCAACTCATCTTGAGCCCACTCTTTATCAGCGCCAGCACTTGCTGATGCCGCAGCTTCTTTCTGTGCCGCTACCCAAGTTTGATAGTCAACATCTGATTTTGCTTCTACCACAATTGGCATAAATCCATGATCTTTACCACAAAGTTCAGCACATTGACCGCGGTAAACACCTGGCTCATCCACACGAATCCATGCTTCTCTCACAAAACCAGGAATCGCATCTTGTTTCACACCAAACTCAGGAATCCACCATGCGTGAATCACATCTTGCGCCGTAATCAACAATTTAACTTTCTTGCCGACAGGCACAACCATTGGATTATCAACTTCCAACAGATAGTTCTCACCTTTTTCGGCTTTATTTTGAATTTGATCTTGAGGTGTTGACAAAGTACTAATGAATTTAACGTCTTGATCTAGATAATCATAAGCCCATTTCCATTGTGAGCCTGTAATCTTGATACTCATATCCTCAGCGCTTGTATCCTTCATCGCAAGAATCGTTTTGGTTGCTGGATATGCCATACAAACCAAAATAATCACAGGAATAATCGTCCAAATGACTTCTAACCAATGGTTTTCATGGAACTGAGCCGCTTTATGACCTACTGATTTACGATGTTTAAGAATTGAATAAAACATCAAACTAAATACGACAACGAAAATGGCAATACACACCCACAATATCAACATATGCAAGCCATAGATTTGACCGGCTATTTCTGTTGCTGGTGTTTTTAGATTTAATGCATAGGCCGCATGGGAATTGACGGCAAACAATGATAAAAATGTAGCCCCTACAGAGAGAATTGTTCTCTTGTTCATAACTGAATCCACCCCAAAAAAAATGTGAACAACTTAATAAAGATCAAAGCCAATAAAGTCGTTTTACCACTAACTTTACTGACAACGAACATCTCAACCAACCATCAGTTGTATGTTTTTATATTTACTTTAAAGTTTTTGATTTAAATCAATCTTCGATTAGAAAGATTGTGGCAAATCTAAAATTTCGCCCAATTTAGCACACGCGCTGGTGCTTATCAAGAAGAATGTAACAAAATAGTTACATTTTCTTAGCGCTTTAGGAAGTAATTACAGATTAAGTCTATTGAGGGGAAAAACGTGGTGCCGGGAGGGGGAATCGAACCCCCACGTTGTCACCAACGCGGGATTTTGAGTCCCGTGCGTCTACCAATTCCGCCATCCCGGCTTATTCGGATCATACATTACTGTATAATTGCAACGGCGCAATTATAGCAAGCTCTTTGTTATTTGCGAAACCAAATATTCACAATTAATTAATATTTATGAAAACAGAAGACTTCAACTTCGACTTACCGTCACATTTAATCGCACAACATCCAGCAACAGAACGCAATGCTAGTCGATTACTCTATTTAGATGCTATTTCGAGCGCGCCGAGTGACAATTTATTCTTAGATTTACCTCATTATTTATCTAAAAATGATGTGCTCATTTTTAATGATACGCGCGTGATTAAAGCGCGATTATTTGGGCATAAGTCAACTGGCGGCAATGTGGAAGTATTCATCGAGCGCGTGATTAATGACCATGAAGTTTACGCTTTAATTCGCGCCTCACGCGCACCAAAAGCGGGTAGCCGATTAAGATTAGCCGATGCGATTGACGCAGAAGTGATCGGTCGCAATGACGATTTATTTCATATTAAATTTTTATCTGAAACATCTGTTTTAGATTTATTAGAACAATACGGCAATTTACCTTTGCCGCCTTATATTGCACATGCTGCAGATAGCGTGGATGAAACGCGTTATCAAACAGTCTACGCCAAACATGCAGGCGCTGTTGCTGCGCCGACAGCAGGTTTACACTTTGATGAAGAGATGATTCAACAGCTAAAAGAAAAAGGCATTCAAATTGCCTATATCACATTACATGTGGGTGCAGGCACTTTTAAACCAGTTAGCGTTGACAATATCAGTGAACATAAAATGCATAGCGAGGTCTACCATATTCCAGAGGCAACCGTTGCATGCATAGAGCAAGCGCGAATAGCTGGTGGCAAGGTCACTGCGGTAGGGACAACAGTATTGAGAGCGTTAGAAAGTGCAGCGCGTACTGGTCAGTTAAGTGCAGGTAGTCAAGAAACGAATATTTTTATTACGCCAGGCTTTGCCTTTAAAGTGGTTGATCGCTTGCTAACAAACTTCCACCTACCCAAAAGCACCTTACTCATGTTAGTGTCTGCCTTTGCTGGATTTGAGCCCATCAAAAATGCTTATCAACATGCGATTAAAAAAGAATACCGTTTCTTTAGCTATGGCGATGCGATGTTAATAGAGAAGAAAACTTAAATGATGGCACAACAGAATGACAAATGAATATCCATCAAACAATTGGAGATGATTAAATTGAACCAACATCAACGTACATTGAAAATAGGCACATTGTTAGCTAGCCTGTTATTAACTTGCTCTGTGCAAGCTGCTGTTTTGCCAGACGCGCAATTAAAACTCAAAATACCAATGGAAAAAGCACCAACCACGCGCCCAATGACAGTCGCTTACCACCCTGCACTGATGCATTATTACGTGGCTGATGGTGGCTTAGCGCCATTAGGTAGCGAATGGGAAGCGCCAATTTCCAAATCACAAGTGCATGCGTTTGATGCTGAGGGAAAATACGTTAACTCAGCAAACCCTGGCTACGATAATCGCTCTATTTACTACAACGCAAATACAGCTAACATTGAAACTATTACTTATAATATTTCCAGCGCATTTGGTTTTGCCCCGAACACTGGTATGTATGCTTTAGAAATGTCGGAAACGGGCAAAATAAAAGACACATCAAAAGAAGTCATACAATTCCATAAAGCATTTGGCGATTCATTTACCATGCCCTCTTACGATGCTGAGAACAACCGCTATTTTGCTAAACAGGCGCGTAGCAATATAGTCCGCATTGTTAGCATTAAAGAAGTGGAGCCGATAGGTGAAATCACATTAGATATTGCAACTGCTGGCGCAAAAACTGATGACATTAGTGATAGTTTTGTTGCATACACTGGATCAAAAGGTGAAGAACTCGCGCTATTAGATTTAGACCATAAAGCCATCTTACTATTTGATTTATCAGGGAAATTTTCTGGACGAAGTGCATTGCCAGAAACGATAAAACTACGTGCAAAGAACTATTACAACGGCCTTGGTTATACAAATGGCATGTTCTTTTTATACAATGAAAATGAGGGTGAGTTTGGTACTTATCATGGCTATCAAGTAGTTAAATAGCGAAAGTATCTGACATTAAAAAGCCGCGCAATAGCGCGGCTTTTTCTTTCAAGCAAGCGCTAAACTACTTGCCTAACATACCTGCAACTTTACCTGAAACCATCCCAAATACCGCACCGAGTACTGTTGAAATAATCACTAATAATACTGGGTTTGATAAGTCTGCCATTGCCGCATTGCCAGCTGTCCCAGCTGTTAATGCCAAGCCTGCAGCTGCAGCGTAACCATAAACATTAGCTGGCACCACTGATAGCAGACTGATACCTGATGCTGCGACCAAAGGGAAAACAGTAATGGCAACAATAACAGGCACACCAAGTACACCTAACCCTGCAAGCACATCACCACTAATTAAAGCTAATGCAATACCAGCCATTACCGCACCAAAAGACATCCCTGCAATTGTTTTTTGTAACGCTGCATTATCTCCGCCTGTGTGAAAATAGCACGCCCACGCGATGAAACCAACCCAAACTAAAGCAACGCTAGCTAAGGGGTTTAATGCTAAAAAGGCCCACACACCACCTAGTACTGCAATACTCACTGCTAATGCTGTTAACTTCGACATACTCAACTCTCCCTGAAAAAATTACTTCTTAATAAAAAAATAATATTACGAGAACGACTGCCAATTGGTATTTGATGTCTTAGAAAATGCACCAATACAAATCCAATCGACAGTGCATGGTATGCCTATTTTGGTGCAATATGCAAATTTTTTGTTGTTTGTAGAAAAAAATTGATTGTTATTTCTTTAGAATACCGCTTTGAGAGTGCGGCCTTAATTTCTTGAATTATCTTTATAATCCCAATACTTACGCTGCTTATCAAGCACTAAATTAGGATAAGTTGCGCGACCTAAACTACCGTTATAACGACCCAGTGCGCGAAACAAATTCCCATGTTCGATATCTAAATAATGCCTCAAGATAGTGCATCCATAGCGCAAATTTAACCGTAAATTAAACAAATTATGATCGTCATTGCCTATGGACTTAACCCAAAATGGCATCACTTGCATATAGCCGCGCGCTCCAACACTAGAAACCGCATATTTCTTAAACGCACTTTCTACTTGTATCAACCCCAAAACCAATTGTGGGTCCAGACCTGCACGCGTTGCTTCGTAATGCACCGTCGTTAAAAAGTCTTCCCGATACGCTTTATCAGGCATTCTTTTCTGCAAACGTTGCGACATTTCTGCCAGCCACGCCTGCCCTGCTCGCGAGTCAGAAAAAATTAGCTTGGGCGCAGCAGAATCGCTCAATGACTTTTGCATGACAGCTTTCACACTATGCGAGAGGTCCTCTTCTTTTTGCCCACCCGCATAAACATGCGCCGTCCATAGCATTAAATTCCATAGGATAAAACTAGTGAATAAAAGTTGTTTAATCATAATTAAAACAAGCAGTGCTTTAATTCAATTGGGTCAGAATATAGTTTTTAACCTCTGTCAAATTAACGTTCTGCGCCTCAGTTTGTTGACGGCCTTTATATTCAACTTGACCTTCGGTTAAACCACGCTCACCAACTACAATGCGGTGTGGAATGCCCATTAAATCACTCTCAGCAAACATCACACCTGGGCGTTCTGCGCGGTCATCTAGCAACACATCAACGCCAGCTTGCAATAAGTCTTGATAAAGCTGATTAGCTGCGCCTTTTACCGCATCACTTTTGTGAAATCCTATCGGGCAAATGACCACCGTAAATGGCGCCATACTCAATGGAAAAATAATGCCTTTATCATCATTGCCCTGCTCAATCGCTGCGCCAACTATACGTGATACGCCGATGCCGTAACAGCCCATCTCCATCACTTGGCTTTTTCCTTCTTCATCCAGATAAGTGGCATTCATCGCTTGTGAATATTTAGAACCCAGTTGAAAAATATGGCCAACTTCTACACCGCGGCACAACGAAAGGCTGCCTTTACCATCTGGACTTGCATCACCTTCAACTACATTTCGCACATCGGCAACTAAAACTGGTTCAGGTAAGTCACGTCCAAAATTAACACCGGTTAAATGCAATTTTGGCTTATTAGCACCGCAAACAAAATCACTCATGATAGCGACCGTGCTATCTGCAATCACTTTTACATTTTCCGCCACGCCAACTGGCCCAATAAATCCAGGCGGACAGTTTAAATGACCACGAATTTCTTCTTCTGTCGCAAATCTAAAATCGCTCAAACCTGCTACTTTGCTTAACTTCACTTCGTTTAAATGATGATCGCCGCGCAATAACACCAAATAAAATTGTTCAGCTGCCATTAATGCAATGGCTTTCACTGTGCGCTCGACTCTCATTTCCAGCAACTTTGCTACATCTTCGCAAGCCGTTTGTTTCGGTGTATCCACTTCTTGCATGGCTTGTTTAGATACTGCGCGTTCGCCAACAGCGATGGCTTCTGCTAACTCAACGTTCGCTGCGTAGTCTGAGTGTTCACAGTAAGCCAATCTGTCTTCACCACTGTCTGCCAGCACATGAAACTCTTGCGAGCCATCGCCACCAATGGCGCCAGAATCGGCTTTTACCGCGCGAAATTTCAAGCCTAAACGGGTAAAAATATTGCTATAGGCTTGATGCATTTGATTGTAGGTATGCACTAAGGATTCTTGGCTGGTATGAAAAGAATAAGCATCTTTCATCAAAAATTCACGGGCACGCATCACGCCAAAACGTGGGCGAATTTCATCACGAAATTTAGTTTGAATTTGATAAAAATTGAGTGGTAACTGCTTGTAACTATTGATTTCTTTACGTGCAATATCGGTAATCACCTCTTCATGCGTTGGCCCAAAACAAAACTCGCGTTCATGACGATCTTGAATCTTTAACATTTGTGGCCCAAATACCGCCCAGCGCCCTGTTTCTTCCCACAACTCTCTCGGCTGAACCGCTGGCATTAACAATTCCAATGCACCCGCTTTATTCATTTCGTCGCGCACAATAGCTTCGACTTTACGTAACACACGCAAGCCCAATGGCATCCAGCTATACAATCCGCTACCAAGCCTTTTAATTAAGCCAGCACGTACCATAAGTTGATGACTAATCAGCTCTGCATCAGCAGGGGCTTCTTTTTGAGTCGAGATAAAAAATTGAGAGCTACGCATCGTATTGCCTATCATTGAAAGAGGAGGATTTTAGCGCGAAACGCACCTTAAGTCAGCTAAACGTGCAGCTTTTATTAATACCTATTCGTCTTTTCTGGATTTGCCAATCGGACTATCTTCAGGCTGATAGTTAGCTTTCCATACATTAAACGGCACTATCGTTGCAGGATATCCGTTATCGTAAAACCAGCCATCCACTGCAAAACGCTCTCCCGTTGCTGTTTCACGAATAACGGCCGTTGTATGCGGCCAGCCCGTAAAGAAGAAATTGCGCGTGCGCATATCCTCAATTTCATGCAAAGGCATATAACCCGCTTGTTTTAGCAACCGTAGATAACTAGTAGTATTAATGGCCTCATCATTACAGTCTTGCTGACCTTTGAAATTTGAATTATCAAAAGTGCCTGCTCTATCCTCACTGGTCCCCGTTTTATGCCCAACAATTTCTTCTAACAAACCAATCGCTTGCGAGATTCTCTCTCTTTCTTCCTCAGCACTCTCTACGGATTCAGAGAATAAGCTTTCAACTGATTGCCAATCTGCATCATTAAGTGCTATTTGAAAAACATTAGCACATCCGCCACCTTGACAAATATCGAAATGACTTAACGCTGGTGATTGACGGTAAATGCGCTGAATATCATCAAACGCAGACCATGCAGTTTGTGTGAAAAATAACAGGCTAAGACTACAAAATAAGTGGTTTATCTGGCAACTCATTTGTTTTACGTTGTACACTTCTTTTACGTTTATTTTTAATAGAGTCAACTGGAAAGTGCTTTTCTAACGCGGCACTCACTGCATTCAAGCCTTGCAGCACACCCAATTCAAACTCGCCGCGCCGAAACAAGATTTCCATTTTATGACAAATCCTATCCCATTGATCATAGCCAATATGCTTATCAATACCACGGTCGGCGACAATTTCCACATCTCGGTCGGCTAATAACAAATAAATTAATACACCATTATTGTATTCTGTATCCCAAATATTAAGATGAGAAAACAATTCAATTGCACGACTTCTTGGCGACTTTTTACCCATAATTTCATAAGGATGCAAACCAGCTTCCACCACAAATCGAATTTCACCCGTGTGTTTTACTTCACTTGCGGTAATTGCCGTCTCTATATGCGCTAACGCTTGCGCAGAAAAATGCTTTTTCACCTGCCAAGGGTTGCTGAATAAATGTTTAAAAAATCGAATAATCCACTTAAGCATTACCAACTCCCAGACGCGCCACCGCCACCAAAACCGCCGCCCATGCCACCGCCAAAACCACCGCCACCTAGACCACCGCCGAACCCACCAACTGTTGGAAATCCGCCATAAGTACCGCCTCCTCGATTACCCATCATCATGGTAAAAAAGAAAGCAATTACGCCTAATACGCCCGCGCCGAGCAGTGATAATCCAATAAAGAAAACAATCGTACCAATCAAGCCGCCATTTAATGCACTGCCAAAAAATGTGCCGAATATGCCGCGTAGCATCATGCCTGAAAT
>Ga0209231_1000492_pt1 | contig 21717 bp, 22 predicted proteins | sample Deesub45470m_DNA_FD_188086 | JGI IMG/M metagenome (GOLD analysis project Ga0209231, IMG submission 188086) | Deep subsurface microbial communities from North Pacific Ocean - 450_OLKR46/470m Metagenome (SPAdes) (version 2) | ecosystem: Environmental > Terrestrial > Deep subsurface > Unclassified ... | reverse complement strand
CTCAAAACACAGCGAGCCTCTGACATGGTCAGGGGCTCGCTGTGTTTTGAGTGCGAGCGTCTGGCCATACTTGGCTCTGTCACCTCAGGGAACGATAGTCTATAATGCTGCGACGAGGTGTCGTTTATCTTGTTGCGAAGTTCAGTGCATCATTGTCCGGCATCAAGCCGAAAGCCTGGGAGGTTACCATGGGAGCGGTACTGCAAATCTGTATCGATATCGAAGAACGGGTTGGCGACATCTACCGGGAGCTGATTGCTCACCCGGATGCCTGCAATGAATTGCGCAGTATCTGGCAGGAGATGGCCGATGATGAAGATCGTCACGCCAAGCGCATTCGCCTGGTGAATGATCGTCTGGAAATGGCTGGAGTTGCTGACCTTGGTTTGAGTGACGAGGAGGTAAGAGGTCTGTTGGATCGGGCTGGTGAACTCCTGATGGATGCTCAGGAATCGCGGCTCTCACTTGAACAGGCAATCTACGCCTCCGTGGAGCTGGAGGATGCTTTCCTTAAGGTTCACCTGGGCTTTGCCAAGACCGGTGGTCAGCCCGATCTGCAGACGATGTTCATGGCGCTGGCTGAGGCCGATCGGGAGCATACGGCTCGCCTCAGGTCTTATATCGACCGGTTACATGACGGTCACGGCCTGGTTTTCGGTGCTGCGGAGGATGACGAATGAAAATCGTCGTGCTCGACGGGCATGCACTCAATCCCGGTGACCTTTCCTGGCAGGGTCTGGGGCAATGCGGTGAGTTGACGGTCTACGACCGGACCACGCCTGAGCTCGTTGCGGAGCGTGCCGCCGGGGCTCGCATTGTGCTGACCAACAAGGTCTTCCTCGGAGAGGCTGAAATGGCTATGTTTCCCGAGTTGCGTTACATCGGGGTGCTGGCCACAGGCGTTAATGTCGTCGATCTCGCTGCTGCCCGAACCAGGGGGATAGTCGTGACCAACGTTCCGGCCTATAGCACGCCGTCGGTGGCTCAACATGTCTTTGCCCTGCTGCTCGAGTTGAGCCGGGGGGTCGGCCGGCATGCGGCTCTGGTGAGGGAGGGGACCTGGTGCCGGTCTGCCGACTTCGCTTTCTGGCAAACCCCTCAGGTAGAGTTGGCTGGCAAAACCCTTGGCATCGTCGGTTTTGGTGGCATCGGTCGTGCCGTGGCCCGTATCGCCAGGGCTTTCGATATGCATATCCTGGTGCATACCCGCACCCCTGATCCGCAGGCGTCAGATGTGGAATTCACAACCATCGAGCGGGTTTTTGCTGAAGCCGATGTCGTCAGTCTGCACTGCCCTCTTAGCGTTGAGACGCAAGGGTTGGTCAATGCCGGGCGCCTCGCCAGCATGAAGCCGTCAGCATTTCTTATCAATACCGGCCGCGGCCCCTTGGTCGATGAAGCCGCTCTGGCTGATGCGCTCCAGCGAGGCGTGATCGCCGGGGCTGGGCTGGATGTTCTCTCGCAGGAGCCTCCGGCAAGCGACAACCCGCTGCTTAATGCACCTAACTGCCTGATCACCCCTCACCTGGCTTGGGCCACCCTGGCGGCTCGTCAGCGCCTGATGGAGACTGTGGTCGCCAATGTAAAGGCGTTCCTGGCGGGAACACCGCAGAACCAGGTCAATTAGGGACTGTCCCCGTACGGGGACTGTCCCCTGTGAGGCGTGAAGCGTGAAGCGTGAATGCGTCAGGCCACCGTGACGGTCAGAGTGCCAACCTGTTCAATGGTTGCTTCGAGCAGGTCGCCACTTACAATTTTACTGACGCCCGCCGGGGTGCCGGTGAGCAGGATGTCGCCGGCCTCAAGGGTGAAGTAGCTTGATGTAACTGCCACCAGTTCTGCTACCGAACGCATCATGTTGCCAGTGCAGCCGTCTTGGCGCAAAGTGCCGTTTACGCTCAAACGGAGCCGGAGGTTCTGCGGATCGGTAATGCGACCGGCGGCGACAAAAGGCGAGAGCGGGCAGGATGTGTCAAAGGCTTTGGCAATCTCCCAGGGCAGCCCCTTGTCTTTTTGCGCACTTTGCACGTCACGCAGGGTCAGGTCGATGGCTACGCCGTAGCCTGTAACGTGGTCGAGTGCCGTTTCCGGGCTCACCCGACTGGCGGTGCTGCCGATCAGGACTGCCAACTCGATTTCATGATGGCAGTCGGAGGAATAGGCGGGAATTCTGATTGTGCCCCCGGAAGGGACTATGGCGCTGGCCGGCTTCATGAAAATAACGGGTTTGTCTGGAATCGCGTTGCCGAGCTCTTTGATGTGTTCGGCATAGTTACGGCCGATGCAGACAATCTTGCCAACCGGGGTCTCGCGTCCTTCGAACAGGATGTTATGCATTTGTCTCCTCCTTAAAAAGCACAATTTGCAGCAGGATACAGGATAAGGCTGGCTGGATAAATCAGAATTGAGTGACGACCGGACGGAATAATAATGTTGCTGCCCATTGGAGACGTTCCTAACCGGGGTTGTCCCGCGTGAGGAGTGAGGGGACAGGGTCTGACTGGTACAATCAGAGAGGCACGAAAGAGACATGTACAATGTAATTGATTACGACCCACCGCTGTTCCGTCCGCCGAGTGAAGCCTACAGCCAAATTTTTCAAATTACGCTGGGCTGTTCGCAAAACCACTGTACGTTTTGTGGAATGTATAAAACCAAGCGTTTCACGCTGCGTTCTGTGGCCGAAATCCGTGCCGAAATCGAGAGCTTGCCTATCCCTTGGCGCAATCAGGTGCAACGGGTCTTTCTGGCCGATGGTGATGCGCTGATCTATCCACAGGCTGGTTTACTGGAAATCCTTGATCATCTGAACGCCTCCTTGCCGAATCTGACGCGTGTTGGCCTCTATGCCTCGCCGAACAGCCTGCGCGGCAAATCGGTTGAGGAACTGGCTGCACTGCGCCAGAATAAACTGCGCATCCTCTATTTCGGCCTGGAGAGTGGCGACCCGGCGACCCTCGCTGCGGTGCGCAAAGGGTTCTCGCCGGAGGAGATGCTGGCGCTTTGTCGCAAGGCCCAAGACGCAGATCTGAAGCTTTCGGTAACGGCAATCCTCGGTCTGGCCGGGAGGGAGCGCAGCCTGGAGCATGCTCGAGCTACGGCTCAGTGGGTCACAGAGCTTTCCCCCGAATATTTCTCCCTGCTGACACTCTTTCTGCGCCATAACGACGATTTTCTCCGCTCGGTCACACCTTTGACTAATGGCGAAGTCCTTGCCGAAGCACTGGAGATTGTTCGGCATCTTGCTCCAATCAAGACCATCCTGCGCTCCAACCATGCTTCGAATATTCTTAATCTGGCCGGGAGTTATCCGAAGGATCGGGAAAAGATTATCGCCTTGGCAGAGCGCGCTCTGCAACAGGCTCGTCTCCACCCTGACTGGTTTAATGCTTTAACGGACTATGCTGAAGAGGTTTTCTAGAAAAATTTGAGTAGAATGGGTACGGGTAAACGCTTTACTCACCACCCTACTTCAGCTAAACTGCCGATTCAATCATATGCAATGGAGGTGTCCAATGTCCGTCAATAAGGCCATTCTGGTCGGCAATCTGGGGAAAGATCCCGAACTGAAGTACACTCCGTCAGGGACTGCAGTCTGTACTTTTTCTCTGGCGACCACCGAGAGATACAAGGACAAATCAGGGCAAACGCAGGACAAGACCGAGTGGCACAATATCGTGGTCTGGGCCGGGCTTGCCGAGATCTGCGGCAAGTATCTGACCAAGGGCAAGCAGGTTTACATCGAAGGCCGGATTCAAAACCGTTCCTACGATGATCGGGACGGCAACAAGCGCTATGTCAGCGAGATTGTCGCCAGCGAGATGCAGATGCTCAGTCGCGCTGGTGAGCAAGGCGGTGGCGGTCCTGCTGCTGGCGGCAACCGGCCCGCATCAGCATCGCCGCAGGGTGCTTCACGCGACGAGGAGTCCCAATTTAATCCTGACGATGATATTCCCTTCTGAGGATATCCATGGGGTTCATAGAGCTATGGTTTTTTTAGCGGGCAAGATCGGATGATCTTGCCCGTTTCTCCTCTTGAGCGATTCGATGTTTTCGCGTTTGCGCCGGACCCTGGTTTCTGATAACTTTATCACTGCTTAATTTTGAAAATGAGGAGTTCCATGTCACTTGAGCGCAGACGCCAGTTGTTCGTCACCCTGCTGAAAGACACCGAAGAAGGGGTGCGCACTGCTGCCGCAGAGGCTCTTGAGCGCCTGGAGTCGTTTCAGGATATGCAGCAAGTTGTCGAGAACCTCAAAGCGGAGAAGCGTGGCCAGAGGGTCAGGGCAATCTTTGCCATGGAAAACATCCGTTCACCCGAGGTCTTTCCCCACCTGATCAATCTCCTCAAAGATCCGGACGCTGACATCCGGGGAACAGCCATTCAGGTGTTGGGCGTTAAAGCTCATCCCAAGTCGCTCAGCAGTCTCGTCAAACACCTCAAAGATCCTTCCCCCTCAGTGCGCGTGCACACAGCAGAGGCTCTCGGTCGTTTCGACGATGTACGTCTGGCCCCTTATCTGATTGCCCTGCTTGGTGAAGCTGATGAGCAGCTGGTTGCCAGCGCCGCTCGCTCTCTTGGCGCGATTGGTGCTTCCGAGAGTTTTGAGCCGCTTTCCAACCTGACTAGCGACAGCCGTGCAACCGTACGTCTTGCTGCAGTAAAGGCCTTGGCCGAGCTCCCGTTAGAGGGATGATCACTCTGCGTTTTTAATAAAAAAGGCCATGAGACAAGCCCCCGGCCTTTATGTGTTATTCACTTATTTCTGATCTGCCCATCAATTAAAAAAATCCGTGACATCAATCCCTTTGCTGTGTGGATCGACTTCGGCCACGATGCGCCGCGATTGATTCGGATGCAGATTTAACATGAAGGGTTCTTCAATAAGTGTCCCCGCAGGATCAAAAAGCACCTTGATGTCGGCCAGGCTTGGGTCCTGAATGTCGACCTTGATGACCAGGCCGATTTCATTGTTATCAAGGCGGACCAGGCTGCCGACCGGGTAGGGTCCGAGGGACTCAACAAAGTGTCTGACGAATTCGGGATGCAGGGATGTCCCCGAGATCTCCTTCAGGCGCGCGATAGCGTTACGCGGGGTGAAGGGGCGTTGGTAGGAACGCAGGGTCGTCATTGCGTCGTAGGCATCGGCTATGGCGGTCATCTCGACCAGGGGGGAGATCGTGTCGACCAAGGTATCGACCGGATAGCCGGAGCGGTCGTGGCGCAGGTGGTGGCCAAGGACTATCTGCATGACCTCGGGCGTGACATCCTCCATTTCACGGATGATGTCAGCGCCGAAATCCGGATGCTGCTTGATCGATTCGAACTCAGAGTCCGTGAGACGCCCAGGTTTCGTAATAATATTGACGTCAATGCGCAATTTGCCAAGGTCGTGCAGTAAGCCACCGAGACCCAGTGTCCGCAGTTGTTCATCGCTGACCTTGCACGCTCGGCCAACAGCGAGGGCGATCACCGATACGTTGACCGAGTGAGTAAAGGTGTAATTGTCATAGTCTTTGAGCATCGACAGCGCCATCATGGCGTGCGGTTCGGTGATAGTCATCTGCGCCATGCTTTTGACGACGTTGATCGCTTCGGCCGATGAAGGGATCTCTCCCATGCGGACGTCCTGGAAAATCTGGTCAACAACTTTGAGCGCCTTGCGATAAACCTTGCGCGGTTCTTGGTCGTCATCGTCATCTTCGGCCGCTATGGCACGAATTTTCTTGATGCCACGCTTTTCCAGGGCTTCAACGAAGGCAGGGCCTTTGGCTCCACCACCGTGTAACTGACGGAGTAGGCCCTGGATCTCGTCAGCCGAGAGACCAGCCGTGAATTCAATGCCGCGCAGCTCGTATGTCTCAAGCAATTTGGCGATTTCGTCTGCTGCCGGGAATTCCTGCATGAAGAGGTGGTCTTCGACGAAGAGGGTCCCCTCGATCAGTCCCATTTTTATTTGTTTTTTATGCTGCAACAGGCTGAATAAGCCGTTTTGCAACGTGCTGACCTGTTTAATTGTCGCCGGGTGATCGACCGCGTAGAGCCTGAGACCTTTGATGGCTGCCGCCAGAATTTGAATGACCTGCTTGATGTCGTCGATGTTCATGGATTGGCCTTGTCAAGTTGCTTAAGCCCCTGAGCCGCCGCCCGCGCTATGGCAGGGTTGCGATCATGAGTTATCCTCTCCAAGGTACCACGAGAAGATTCATCGGCGATATCCCCCAGGGCTGTTGTTGCGGCAAATCGTAGTTCGTCATTGAGTTTGCGGCGCCACAGCCGTTTCTGGGCGGCTATGCGAATGAGATCGGGGACCGCATCCGGGTTGCGAATTTCGCCAAGAGCACGAATCGCATCTTTCTTGAGGTCAATCGCCCGTTGGCTCCAGTCCGATTGTCTTAACAGCTTGAGCAGGGTCGGGACGGCGCTCGCGGCACGGATGGCTCCGAGTGAGAGCAAGGCTTGTCTGCGGAGTTCCTGGTCACCAGTCTCGGCGGCCTGGAGTAGAACGTTGACTGCGCGTTGTCCGCCGATTTTTGTCAGGGCGCGGATGGCCTCACGACGAACCCGGATATCCTTGTGCTCGAGCAGTGGTGTCAGGTGTACCAGTGTCTCCTGACTGCGAATTTCCCCGAGGATCGCTATCGCATTGCGGACCACATACCAACGATCATCGAGTAGGTACTCAAGGAGAATCGGTAGCACTTTGGCCCCGCAGCGCACCAGAATGGAACTCATCAACTTACGCTTTGGCGCTGAACTCTCCTCGGCCAGCAACTCCATCAGCCGTCGAGTGGTCTTGTCGCCGAGGAAGGCAAGGATTTGTGCCAGAGTGTCGCAGGTCTTTTGCTCCAGATCTTCGGTAAGAGTATAGGCGACCAGAAAATCCGTCATTTCATTGTTGGTCAATTGGCCGAGAGCGTGCTGCGAATGCTCCTTTCTGGCCGCCGAGGTGTTTTTACTTGAAGCTCCACGGCAGAGGAGCAGAAAAGCTTGCAGTACCAGCGGGCGGTTCTCCTCAGACAGTTGCAGCCTCAGCAGAGGGATCAACTCCTGCAGGTGATGACGGAAACGACTGTCATCCTTCTCTGCCTCCATGAGACGAAGAAGTTTTTCCAGGCTGAGGGCCTCTCCTTGGGCTTGAGCCATTTCTGCTCCTTCAGAGAGGAGCGCTGCCGGGTCGCTTTCCAACTCAGGGCGCTGTTCTAGCTCTTTCCGTTTGTCGAGGATGGTATCCAGGTCATGAACATTGGCCCAGACAGTGAGAACTCTGGCCTTCTCAAGGATGGATGGGATCCCACCGTTTCTTTGGATTGTTTGAGGGTCGAGCAGGAGATAATGTACGAAATGATTTAGATCCCGACTGTTTAAATCGGCAAGGAAGGTTAAATGCTGGATGCGTCGGGCGAAACAGAAATTGGCTAATTGCCCAAGGACCTGGTTGTTCTTGGCGACCTGGGAGTCGTCAAACAGGAACCCTTCCTTGCGAACAAGTAGTGCTAGGTGATTGCCGCTGGCGAGTAGTGGCTGGAATCCGCGCAGACATTCCTCTGCCGCAGCATGAAGAGCTGGATGTTTCGGGGGATAATAGCGGAGCGCCTTGATCTGTTTGACCACACCTGTCAAGGCTGAGGCAATCTGGCTGTGGAGGTCGCTATCGGTCTGCATGGCTTGTTTCCGTTGTTACGCTTGGTGGTGGCCGCGTCACCTGCCCTTGATTCTCAGCGTATTCTAAATGATTTTAAACCCTTTGAACAGCCCTGCGGTGTGCTTCTTCTCGTATTTCGGTGAGGTGTCGCAGGCAGAGTCTTTCCTTACAATGGGTTGTGGTGATGTATTTTAGATATCTCTGCCATTGTGGTAGAATTTTCTGACTGCAGTTCTGTCGATGGAGGCTGTCTGCATCCTCTGCTTGCGGAAAAAGGGTACGCTATGGTTCTGGGTCTGACTGGAGGGATCGCCTCGGGGAAAAGCCTTGTTGCTGCTTGTTTTGAAGAGCAGGGGGCCATTGTCGTTAGTGCGGATGTTTTGGCTCGCGAGGTTGTGAACCCGGGAAGTCCAGTGCTTGATGAGCTTGTAAAGACTTTTGGCCTGGAGATATTGACCGAGCAGGGGAGTCTCAATCGAGAAGCGCTGGGCCGCAGGGTCTTTGCCGATTCGTCCGCTCGTAGTCTTCTTGAAAAAATTACTCACCCGGCGATCGCTCATTTGGCGGAGTGTCGGCTTGCCACGCTCAGAAGCACAACTCATGACCTGATTGTTTACGAAGCCCCTCTGCTTTTCGAGGCGGGCGCAGAAAACCGGGTGGATCAGGTGCTGGTTGTTCTGGTCGACCCTCAAGTCCAGGTGGAAAGGCTTTGTCTTCGGGACCGCCTCAGTACCACCGAGGCTCGACAGAGGATCTCAGCGCAATGGCCTCAGACCGACAAGGTCAAACGGGCGGATTTTGTCATTGATAACTCGTGCTCGCTGGAACAGACTCGTGCTTCGGTTGTTGCCCTTTATGCCTATCTGGCCAAGCCGGGTCGTCCTGGCGTCTCGATTTCCTGAATGAAGTCAATCGACTGAGAGAACATCGCCATACGATGCGGGTTCTCTTCACGGGTCAAAACGTGTGGGACTTCCGGCCCGAATACCGCATGGATTTTGACGAGACTGCCCAGTTCGAGCATGAGCTGTCGGCCACTGGCAATTTCAACTGTCTGGTCCCCCTCGCCATTGAACGCCAATACCGGGCAGCTTACCATGGGAAGTTGTTTTTTTATTTTATGAATCAGCTGGTTTATTTGATGTATGCCCTCGAGCGGCCGGCGCGCGTAATAGCGTCTGGCGAGGTCTTTATTCTCTTTCCTGCCGTGATAAGGACGAATCCACCTGAGCCAGCCAGCGTAAGCTGCAAGTCGATGTTGTACGCGCAGGTAGGGCGAAAACAGAATCAGTCCGCGCAGAGGGTTTTTCGCTGCCAAGCCGAGCAGCAAAAGACATCCGGTGCTCATCCCCGCGGCAAAGACTGAAGTGAAGTCCCGGCAAAGAACTTGATAGCTTTTGCTAACAGTCGCTTGCCACTCCTCCCAGCTTCGGGTTGCGAGGTCTTCTACCGTCGTGCCGTGTCCGGGGAGGCGAATAGCATAACTGGCAATGTTGGCAGCGGCAAGTTCCTCGGCCAAGAGGCGCATCTCCCAGGGAGTTCCGGTAAAACCGTGAACCAGGAGTACCGCGGTCTTGGCCCCGTCGGGGTAGAGCATGAAGGGGAGATTTCCCGCATCATTTACCCCTTGTGCGACAGCCTCTCGACGACTGGCGAGGCAGTCCTCATGAAACTCAGAGCGGTCAATGTCAAGCGTCTGCTGCGTCATAGGTTGCCGCTTAAGTCTTTATTCTCAAAGAGTGAAGATTTATTTGCCAGACTTTCAAGTTCAAAGCATTGCCGCTAATTGCTGGTAACCTTTCCTGAAATCCAGGGAGGGCTTTAACAAAAAAGCCCCCGCGCATTGCGCGAGGGCAGGAAAGCGGAAAGCGGACCAGTTACTTGTGGTAACCAAGTCGGGTGGAAAGCTCCTCTGCCGACTTGAGGACCAGCGGTACTAACTCAGAGGTAATGCGCTCTGCGCTGAGGCGCATTGTCGGCCCGGAGATGCTGATCGCACCAACGATACGCCTGGTGTAGTCCCGAATAGGAGCGGCGATGCAGTTAACGCCAAGGTCAAGTTCTTCGAGGTCGACGGCGTACCCCTGCTCGGCGACCTGTTTCAGTTCTTTTCTCAGCTCTTTGCGGTTCTTGATGGTTGTTGACGTGAAGGTCTTGAACTCTTCTTCGGGAAGAATCTCGTCGATCTCATCTTCAGACATGAATGCCATATGCACTTTGCCGGAGGCTGTACAGTAGGCTGGCAAACGTGAACCGACTCGTGTAACGACGCGAACAGTCATGTCAGTTTCGACCATGTCGAGGTAGACAACATGCCCGTCTTTGAAGATGACGACATAGCAGGTCTCGTTGCAGTCGGAGCGCATGCTCTCCAAGATAGGCTTGGCCTGGCGCAATAACCCCATCTGTTTGATAAAGGTTTGGCCTAGCTCCAGAGCTTTCAGGCCTAACCTGTAGTTCTCTGTGGCCTTGTTCTGTTCGATATAGCCGCGCGATTCCAGGGTCGCCAGCAACCGAAAAACATTGTTCTTGTGGAGTTTCAGCCGCTTGCTTAGTTCGGTGACACCAAGTTCGTCGACCTCACCGTGAAATTGTTCAAGCAGGTCCAGTGCGTGCGAAACGGCCTGAATTATATACTCGGATTTTTCTTTCCTGGCCATGATTATGAAAACCCTCTTTAAGAAAAAAAGTAAAAACTAACCAAACTATATTTTGTATCGAAACCCCAGCAGACTGTCAAGACAGAATGGAAAAATTTGTGATAAGTGGTTGATGCCGCATGCCCCCCGGCTGCGAATTTTTTTACATCTTTGTTGAATTCTAAAATACTGTTTTACGGAAGTCAAACAGATTAGTCGCATTTAGTGCAGACGGGTGTGGTTGACATGCCATAAGCGTCCGGGTACATTGACTTAACCTGAATTCTGGAGTTGTTGATATGCTCACACTCAGCAAGAAAGTTCTGGTCGCTATCGACGGTTCACCACAATCAGACAAGGCTGCCGAGGAGGCTGTCCGAATGGCTATGGTGTCCGGGAGTCGGTTTAAGAGCCAGGTGTATGCTGTTTTGGTCTTACCCAGCATGAAAACCCCAACCTTTACAGATTTCTTTCCTGACAAGCCTGCGACAGAAATGCCCGGTTGGCAGGAAAAGCGCGACCGTTTGTTTTATGTCGTTGAGAAGGCTGCGGGCGAGGCCGATGTCCAACTTGAGTCAATGGTGGTCTACGGCGATCCGGCAGAAGAATTGATCCGCATGGCAATGGATAAAAACTGTGACATGATTATTGTCGGTTCCTCTGGCAAGGGGCGCGTCAAGCGGACCTTGTTGGGGAGCGTTTCGACCAAGGTGGCTTTGCACGCCCACTGCTCCGTTTACATCGTGCGCTGATTTTTCGTCTCGCGCTTTTCTCCCCTCGCGGCGTTCAGCTGCGTAACTTTGCCTTTTCTCGGCGAGGTAGTCCTGGTCTCCTGACAAAGATAAGCAAAGATTTCCGCCATCGTCTCCTTGATCATTGCCGGGTCCTCCGGGAATTCGTAGGGGGAGAGTTCCAGGACCAGAGAGTGGTCGTAATCTGTTTCACGAAGGTGATTCAAAAAGCGGGTCAGGGGGAGCCCGCCATGCCCGGGAATCAAGTGCTCTTCGCCGTTGCCGTAGTCCGAGAAATGAATGCTGCGCATTCGATCCGACTCGTAAAATTGATGAAAATCACTAAGAAAATCAGTGTGCATTGACCCGCAATGTGCTGTATCGAAGGTCAAATAAAGGTTGCGATCTTCCATGAAGCGCACCATGGCCTCTACCTGAGAAAGCAGGTAGGGGGCCAGTTTGAATTTGGGCAGACAAGGCATATTCTCGATGGTGATCAGGACCTTGTCTTGCCCGATCTCTTTTTGGAAATCATTGATTTTCCTCAGCCATTTCCAGAACTTGAACTCGAAAAACAGCCAGTTTGGCGGGTGGAAGTTAATAAGAGGCACTCCAGCTTCAAGAGCCAGATCGGCGCAACGCTTCAACTGGTCAGCTTTGTTCCCCCATCCGTCGATTTCAAAGAACGGGGCGTGGATAGAGTAGACAGGAAGAATGTCTTGCAGATCTTGCAAATACTCCAGGTATCTCGACCCGGCAAAGTCATGATTAACGATGATCTCCATGCCGTCGAAACCGATATCGCGGGCCATTTCAAAGACCTGGCGCGCCGGCAGAGTATAGAGACTTCCTGCAGAGAGAATCAGCTTCATTTGGTAAAACCACCACAACTATAATAAAACACGATTTTAGTGCTATTCGTTAAACATGGCAAGAACGCACTGGAATGAACGGTATTTTTATGGGCTGTGTACTTTGTCAACCAGGAAACGTCTCACATGTTCCGCGGGTGGTGGTGTGAATCTCGAGACGAAAATCATAGTCAGGATGACCAGCGGTGCGCCAATCAGAGCGGATGATGTCGGCGGCAGAATGGCTCTGAGCATTGGGAACAGGTGACCGACCAGCAGGGGCGCAAAGGTGACAATGGTGCCGACTGTCATTCCGGCGATAGCGCCGTACTTGTTGGTTCTATCCCACCAGATACCGAGCAGGAAGACTGGAAAGAGCGTGTTGCCGGCAAGCGCAAAGGCGACAGCGGTAATCTGCGCGATCAACCCCGGCGGGTTGACGGCGATAACCAGGACCAGGCCGGCTAGGAGCAGAGTGGACACCTTGGCAACCAGGAGAAGGTGACGCTCGTTGGCATTAGGGTTGACCAGACGGTAATAGATGTCATAGGAAATCGCCCCGGCACCGCTGACCAATAACCCGGTAATCGTGCTGATGGCAGCCATGACGCCACCTATTGCCAGAATGCTGACGAATATCTCATTCAGGCCGACCCATTCGGCAACCTTGATGACGATGATGTCCGCGATTGCCCGTGCGGCCTCAGGATCGAGCACTGTGCCGCTCCTGACCAGCCAGTTTTGCGCAAAAGCTCCGAAGGCGGGGGCACTCCAGTAAAGCAAGCCAATGAAGAACAGTCCCCAGACGACTCCCCATCGAGCATCGCGGTTATTCGGCACCGTATAAAAACGCGATAGCACGTGCGGCAGACCGGCTGTTCCGACCATCAGGGTAAAGCACAGGGCGATCCACTCGTAGGGTGAGCCGAACGTCCAGGGAAAAAGGTAGTCGTTTGAAATCTGCGCCGGAAGGTCTTTCAGGGCACTGCCGTAGCTGAATTGGGGGACAAGCCAGTTGTATCCCAGTTTTTTTGCGATCAACATCAGTGGAATGACGAAGGAGAGGATCAGAATCAAGTAGTGTACCTGCTGATTACGCGCGGCTCTCAACGCTCCAGCGATAAGCAGGTAGACCAGGGTGATCAAAATACCAAAGACCAGTGCCTGGGTGTAGTCAATGCCGAACATCCAGGCGAAAATCAGACCAAGGCCCTTATACTGGGCAACGCAATAGATCACTGAGATAACGATAGTGATGACCGCTGAAAAAACCCGGGCGACAGGAGACTCGTAGCGTGCTTCGACAAAATCCGGGGCTGTGTACTTGCCGAAGCGTCGCAGTTGACTCCCCATCAGCACCAGTAGCAGGACGTAGCCACCGGTCCAGCCGAGGATATAGGCGAAGGCGAAGTAGCCATTGAGGAAGAAGACTCCGGCAATTCCGAGGAAGGAGGCGGCGCTCATCCAGTTTGAGGCAATGGCCGCACCTATGCTGGCGTGACCTATCGAGCGAACCTGGATACCGTAACCACCGCTGTCCTGGCGCCTGGTCAACATGCCAACCACCAGTGAGACAATCAGGATGATGCAGAGCAGGAAGAACGGCGTGTACTTGACCATTTCCATTGTCGGCTGCCCCCTAGCGGCGTTTGCGGGAACTGGTCGTCAACCAGTCGATCAGAACATTAAAGAAAAAGCAGAGAAAAATAAACCAGAGGATCAGGAACTGGCCGCTGAACCAGAAATAGGCCGGAATGCCGAAGATATATGGGACTTCAGCCAAGGTTGCAGCTGGGTCCGTGTGGGTCAGGGCCAGATGAATGGGCATGCCAAACGTCATGGTTGCCCAGGCAATCAGGGTGATCCAGATGATGGTCACTTCCTTACGCATAAAACCTGCCCGCGGACGAAAAAAATTGACGCGCAGGTCTTCTCGGCGTGAGGCGGGTTGTTCGTCAGCCTGAGGCATATCATGTCTCCCTGTTGCAATCGAGGATTGCTGGATAGGGCTCTCTAAGGGTAAGTTAATGCAAGGGCTCTGCCAATTTTAATTGGTGTCCCCGGTTTTCATCACTTCTGCCAGAACGGTGGTGGCGTAGCTGCCTTTCGGCAGGGTGAAGGAGATCATAAGATCGTCTCCGTCGGCCGTACATCCGGCTTCTCGCAATGGGACCCGCAACGGTCGACGTTCCCCCTCCATAGCCAGTCCTCCGGCGAGACGGAAGGCCTCAAGGGTTAACTGCTCCTGGTCAAGCAGATCCTGTTCCACCTCTCCAGCCTGATCTTCTGCGAGCCGAGTTTTGAAGCCGAAGAGTGGAGCGGTAGGACTGATTTCAAAAAGGTCGGCGCGCAGTTGCTCCACTGCCGGGTCTGTAACAAGGAAACATGCGCCTTTTTCGTGTTTGTACGCCAGATCGCCGAGCCATATCTGGTTGAGCGACGTCAGGCGCATCTCGATCAAACGATCAAACAGGCTGGATTGATAGGCTGACAGATAGAGCTTCAGCAGGTTGCGTGGCATGGCAAGGACGCAATGACGCGCCGACTTGCCATCTCTGGCCATCTCGAGAAGTCGCCGTTCGGGTCGACAGTGCCGCGGCAGTTGGCTGATTGCGGTTGCCAAATCTCCCTGGTGGTAGGCCGCTGCCACCCTTCGTGCTTGATCGCTGCGGGATCACCAACGATCTCCGCCATGGCTGCTGCGAAGTCTTGTCGAAGAATTGCCCTGCCGATGCGATGAGAATTGCCCATGGCGCCATAGCGCTGCTCGCCGAAACGGTTCGGTACCCCGCTCTTTTCCAGAATACCAAGAACGGCTTGAGCGCGAGACAGGCTGTCGGGGAGTGGGCTGTGGATCCGGATGCGAAAACGGTTGCCAGCAAGGTGGCCGGGGCGAAGTTTGTTGCGATGCAACTGAGCAGAAAGGATTGTCACCCCGGGGATCTCCAGACCAGTGATATCGGCCGGTTTACGCAACGGCACAGAGACTGTCTGCCGGGTGACTGCCCGCGCATCCTTCAGACCGGCATAGCCGAGATCCCGCTCCTGGCAACCCAGGGCTTTGGCTAACTCACGGAGCAGGTCGTGGGTTGTCAGGCCGCGTTTTTCCACGGATATGTAGAGATGATCGCCTTCCCCGCAGGGGGTGTAGAGAGGCAGTTCGTCTACCTGGAAATCCTCTAGCTCCTGCCTGATAATTCCGCCGGTTCCAGAAAGGTGCTGGGTTAGATAGGTCCTCATTGCTTGTCCCCCTGTTCCTGCCAGTTGATCCGGAAGCCGCGTTGAAAATCGTCTGCGATTATATCCGAACGAGTGGCTTCAGGGTTGCAGCGATGATGAAGAAAATGAATGTGCTGCCCCAGGTCAATAAAGCGTTGCATGTACTTGGAGAGAGGATAGTCGGGCAGGGAGTGCGCCCAGTCCTCTTGCAACAGGTTGTGGTAACCGGTAAGGTCACGCAGGGCTTCTGCTGCGTCTTCGGCGTAGTTGCCGACATCGGTGCTGAAGTAGAAATCACCTCCGGGGGTCATAAAGTGCAGCAGGGTAGAGAGGAAGTCCCGGTTGACCAGCCGCCGCCGGCGGTGCCGCTTTTTGGGCCAGGGGTCCGGGCAATTGATGTAAACGGCACTCAGACTTCCTGGTTGCAGCCCCTTTGCCAGTAGCCATCGCGCCTCAACGCGCATAACCCGTACGTTGCTCAGGCCGGCCAGATCGATTTTGGCGCAAGTTTTGAGGCAGCCCTTATTATAGATGTCTATTGCCAAAAAGTTCGTCTGGGGTTGTTGCTTGGCAAGTTCGACGACAAAATGGCCGGTACCGCAGCCAATTTCCAGAGCCAGAGGGTTGGTGTTGCCATAGATTTTCGACCAGTCTATGCTGTCTTCCAGCGCCGAGTCGGCGATGAAGCTTGCAGATGAAATCGGGATGATCCGTTGGGTCATGATTAAAAAGTCCGTGTGGTTCGTTTGATGGTTGTTCCCTGCTTGCGATAACGGGTGACAGCATAGCGAATCTTGGAGCGTTCGCCAAGCGGGGAAACCGGGAAAGAGCTTGAAAACATCCCTTCTGCCAAGTAATCTTAACCGCTGTCGAATTTAACTACCGAATATCGTCATCCTGGGGCACCGCCCTTACACTGTCTGATTTTTGAGGAGTTTTCCATGCTGATAGTTATGCACCCTTCCGCGACCGACACCCAGATTCATACCGTTACTACAGCCGTAGAAGCCTTGGGGTTGATTGCTCAGCCGATCCCCGGCAGCTTAAGAACCGCGATCGGTGTTCTCGGCAATCAGGGACGTGTCGACGATACGACGATTCGCGAGCTGCCCGGGGTGCGTGAAATCATCCATGTCAGTAAGCCCTACAAACTCGTATCGCGGGATTTTCATCCCGAAGCATCAATTGTGACGGTCGGTGGTGTCCGCTTTGGCGATGGGTTGCCACCGGTGATTATCGCCGGGCCATGCTCGGTCGAGAGCGAAGAACAGATGTTGTCTGCTGCGCGGATAGTCAAGCAGGCAGGCGCGCAGATGCTGCGAGGCGGAGCTTTCAAGCCGCGCACCGGGCCGCACAGTTTCCAGGGGCTGGGTTACGAAGGACTCAAGTTGCTTCGCCAGGCGGGGGATGCCGAGGGGTTGCCGGTTATTACCGAGGTCATGCGTATCGAACAGCTGGAGACGGTATGCCGCTACGCTGATGTTCTGCAGATCGGTGCCCGCAACATGCAGAATTTTGACTTGCTCAAGGAGGTTGGCAAGAGTGGTCACCCAGTCATGCTCAAGCGCGGCATGAGCGCAACTATCGAAGAGTTTTTGTCGGCGGCGGAATATCTTCTGGCCGAGGGCAACGAGCAGATCATCCTCTGCGAACGGGGCATCCGTACCTTCGAAACGGCAACCCGCAACACTCTCGACCTCTCGGTCGTGCCGCTGATCCGCGCCATGAGCCACCTGCCGATCGTGGTCGACCCGAGTCATGCGACCGGTCGGCGCAACCTGGTCGCCCCCATGGCCAAGGCGGCGGTCGTGGTCGGGGCTCACGGTATCATGGTCGAGGTTCATCCTGATCCGGAGCGGGCCCTTTGTGACGGGGCACAGAGCCTTTCCGGGGAGGGTTTCGCCGAGTTGATGCGCGATTTAAAGCGTTTGCAGGAGATGCTGGCTGCAGGCTAGCTTGCTGCTACCGCGAATTTATACTGTTTGCCCTTGTAGTTCGAACACACCGATCTCGGGACGGCAGAAGAAACGCAGCGGAAGAACGCTGGTACCGACGCCCCGGCTGACGTAAAGCGGAATGCGGTGCTGGCTGACGTGATAGAGTCCTGAGACGAACCGCCCCGAATAGCGCGGCAGATAAAGGGGCGGGAGGAAGGGGAGCCGGACCTGGCCGCCATGGGTATGGCCGCTCAGGATTAGACCGATATGTGCTTCAAGCTGTTCATGGGCGAAGGCTGGAACATGTGACAGAAGCAGATTGAAGCGCTGCCGGTCTGCCATGACTTGCAGTTGTTGCAGCGGGTCGGCGGTCGAGGGGTAGTCGAGGCCGAGGATTGAAATGTGCTGCCCGTTAACGTCGACGTCGGCCCGTTCGTTAATCAGCAATTGTACCCCCACCCCGGCGAAATGTCGCCGCAGGTTTTCTCCCTCAAGGCGTGACCAGTATTCCCAGTTCCCCTGAACGGCGAAGATCCCATGGGGGGCCTTGAGCTGTTTCAGGAAGCTCAGGACGCCGCGGATGTTCCGTTCTTCTTCGAGATAATCCCCGGTGAGGACGATCAGGTCGGGTTCCAGTGCGGCAACCTGTGTGGCGACCTTTGCGAAATAAGTGGTGAAACTGCTCAGGTGCAGGTCGCTGATCTGCACCACACGGACTCTGCCACCCTTGCTGCCGGTGGCAAATGCCAGCCTTTCGACCTGCAGTGCCTGAGGCTCGTACCAAAAAGAGTCGGCGGCCAGTCCAGTAACTGCACCCCCCAGACCGAGGGTCAGGAAACCGCGCCGACTCAGGCCTTTTGGCCGTCGTGTCGAAAAGCTCATGCCAAGCCACCCCTTTCTCTCTGGCGACTGTTGCTTGACTGGCCGGGATGTATTATCTTTAAGCCTCGCATGACAGAAGTATAACGGTATCAGCCCCGAAAAGGAAAGGCGCTACGCACTATGGAGCAATCCCAGAAAATCGGTCGTGATCTGTATTGGGTTGGAGTCAAACATCCTGACCTGAAGATTTTCGATGAACTCTTCCCGACCCATAACGGTACGACCTACAATTCATACATCGTTCGGGGCGAGCAGAAGACCGCTCTGATCGAGACGGTCAAGGCCCCCTTCACCGAGGAGTTCCTGGCCAAGATTGAGGAGACCGTTGGTCTCTCGCAGATCGATCTGGTGGTTATCAACCATACTGAACCGGACCATTCTGGGGCACTTGCCGCCCTGCTTGAAAAACGACCTGACCTGCCGGTCTACTGTTCACGTCCGGCACAGAATTTCCTCAGTCAGTTGCTGAATACGCCGTTCAATGCGCAGGTTGTCAGTGATGGCGACGAAATCGACCTGGGCGGTCGGACCCTGCGGTTCTTCATGGCGCCTTACCTGCACTGGCCGGACACCATGTTCACCTATCTCGTCGAGGATGCCGTTCTCTTTCCTTGCGATGCTTTCGGCGCTCACTATTGCGCGAGCAAGCTGTTTGATGACGAGATCCTGGATTTCTCTGCTGACTTTTATTTCTATTACGATTGCATCATGCGTCCTTTCAAGGACAAGGTGCGTGACGCCGTAGCAAAGGTCGAAGGACTCGAAATCACTATGATCTGCCCTTCCCATGGGCCGATCCGCCGTGCTGACCCGCGCGCAGTGATCAACACCTACCGCCGGCTGTCCGCCGCACCGCCGGAACAATCCAAACCGAGAGCTCTGATGCTCACCATGTCAGCCCACGGCAATACTCACCAGATGGCCGCAGAAGTGCGCGACGAATTGCATTCCCTCGACTTTAACGTGGTTGAGTTGCGCCTGTGCGACCTGCGTGACAGCGATCTGCGCGATGAACTGGAATTGGCTGATCTGGTGCTGGTCGGGACCTCGACCATCAATCGCGATGCGCCGCCGCAGGCCTGGCACGCCCTTTCGCTGTTTTCCCTGGTGACGCCCAAGGCGAAAATTGCCGGGGTCTTCGGTTCTTTCGGTTGGAGCGGTGAAGCCGTGAAACTGGTGGAAGAACGTCTGAAGGGTTTGCGTTTCAAACTGCCGATCCCCGGACTGACGCTGCGGTTTGCTCCGACAAAGGAGAATTTGGGCGAGTGCCGTGAGTTCGCCAGGCAGCTGGCATCACACATCAAGGGGTCTGATACCCCCTGACAAGCCTGAAGACTCAGCGGCAAGAGCACGAGCACCTTGAAAGTTGCCTGCTCCTTCCGAGTTTTGACTTGTTCCACGAGCACAGCATACGGCAGACAGTTCTTGTCTGCCGTATGCTCTTTTTTCTCGATTCACTGAGACGCAACGCAAGAAACACGTGAATAATCAATCATCACAGATGAAAGCCGCTGTTGTCGCTGTTGTCGCGCCCCTCGACAGGGTGCTGACCTACGGTATCCCGCCGTCACTGGTCGCAGGGCTGTGCATAGGCAGTCGTGTGCGTGCGCCTCTGGGGCGTCGACAGGTCGTTGGTTATGTGGTCGGCTGGAGCGAAGATATCCCGTCTGGCGTCAGGGATATTGTCGAAATTATCGATCCTCAGCCGCTCTTTCATGCCCGCCATGCCGCATTTTACCTTCGCGCGGCAGATTATTACGGCTGCCCGCCCGGGGAGGCGGTGCGCGCAGCTCTGCCGGCCGGGCTCTCCGGGTTGGAGTCCTCTCCTGTCGTGCTGCAAGAGAAAATTTATCGCTTCGTAGAGTCCGATGTTCAGCCTGCAGGGCAACGGCAACGAGAAATCCTTGAGAGTGTGCGATTGACCGGTGACATGAGCTTGAGTCACTTGCGTCGCCAGTTCGATGCGCCACACACCGTTCTTCGTCGCCTGGTAGAACTCGGCTGCCTCGAAGTCAGAGAAGTCGAGCGCTGTCGTGATCCTTTTGCCGAGGTGGCCATCGCGCCGCACAACCCGGTTATCCTCAACAGTGATCAGCTAGCTGCGCTAACGCAGGTGGAGAAGAAACTTGACGATTCACCGGAGTTTTTTCCCATGCTGCTGCACGGCATCACTGGCAGTGGCAAGACCGAGGTCTACTTGCGGGCTATCGCCAGGACTCTGGAGCGGGGTCGCCAGGCGCTGGTTCTGGTCCCTGAGATCGCTCTGACGCCGCAGTTGATCAGTCGTTTCCGCAGCTGGTTTCAGGAGCATTCGGTGCGTCTGGCTGTACTGCACTCTGGATTGTCCGAAGGCGAACGCTATGATGCCTGGCGACAGGTGGCTCGCGGTGAGATCGATGTGGTGATCGGCGCTCGCTCGGCGATCTTCGCCCCCTTGCCCGATCTTGGCCTGATCGTCGTTGATGAAGAGCACGATGGCAGTTACAAGCAGTCGGAGTCTTTTCGTTACAATGCCCGCGACCTGGCTTTGCTGCGTGGGCAGATGGACCAGACCGTGGTCATTCTCGGCAGCGCAACTCCATCCCTGACCACCTTCCAGCGTGCCAAAGAAGGGCACCTCACCTGCCTTGAACTGCCGGTGCGAACCTCAGAGCGGTTGCTGCCTGAGGTCCAGCTGGTCGATCTGGCGCAGCACGATCGCGACAGCCTGCTGAGTGAGTCGCTGCTGCAGGCCCTCGGTGCAACCCTGGCCGCCGGGGAACAGGCGCTGCTTCTGCTCAACCGCCGAGGCTATGCACCTTATCTGCTCTGTCACGACTGCGGCACCTCGCCACGCTGTCCGAACTGCGATATCACCCTGACCTTTTCCAAGGTCCAACGGAGTTTGCGCTGTCACTACTGCGACTACCGGGTGCTGCCTCCTGATCATTGCGATAGCTGTGGAGGTGCGCAGATTCTGCCGGAAGGGATTGGCACGGAACGCCTGGAAGAGGAATTGCTGGAACGTTTCCCCGAGGCCCGGTTAGCGCGGATGGATCGTGATACCACAAGTCGCAAGGGATCGCATGCCAGCCTGATCGATCGTATGCATGCCCGTGAGATTGATATTCTGATCGGGACACAAATGATCGCTAAAGGGCATGACTTTCCTGCCGTGACTCTGGTCGGGGTGCTCAATGCTGACTCGGCTCTCAATCTGCCCGACTTTCGTAGCGCTGAGCGGGTTTTTTCCTTGCTGAGCCAGGTGGCCGGGCGGGCAGGACGAGGGGACAGCCCGGGGCGGGTCCTGATCCAGACCTACGCCCCTGACAACTACGTTCTGGAATTGGTCGCTCGGCACGATTATCAGGGGTTCGCTGCTCTTGAATTGTCGCAGCGCTCGGCACTGTCTTATCCACCTTTTGGCCATCTGGTTAATCTGGTGCTGGCTGGAAATGATCCACTAAAGGTGCAGCAAGGGGCGGAGATGCTGGTTGCCGCACTGGCTGCAGCCGGGCGGGAGGTGGAAATTCTCGGCCCTGCCCCTTGCATCTTGTCACGCTTGCGCAACAAACACCGGGTGCAGATTCTGCTCAAGGCCGTCAAGAGAGGGCCGCTCAGGCGCTTGGTCGAGCAACTGCGTGGTCACGATATGCGCGTTCCGGCCGGGGTTGTCTTGACGATTGATGTCGACCCGATCGATATGTTCTGATATGAAACAACCGACGATTTGCTTCTGGATAAAAGGATGCTGCGGATGCCCGTGATTACGGCAAAGTTCAAAGTAGGTTTACTGTTTCTTCTGCTGCTTGTTCTGGTTTCCTGCGCCCGGC
>Ga0209231_1000491_pt1 | contig 21723 bp, 16 predicted proteins | sample Deesub45470m_DNA_FD_188086 | JGI IMG/M metagenome (GOLD analysis project Ga0209231, IMG submission 188086) | Deep subsurface microbial communities from North Pacific Ocean - 450_OLKR46/470m Metagenome (SPAdes) (version 2) | ecosystem: Environmental > Terrestrial > Deep subsurface > Unclassified ... | reverse complement strand
AAACACAGCTTTCGCTACCCGGTCTATTTTTACGCCTTCGATCTGGATGACTTAGGCGAACTGGCTCGACAAACCGTGCTGTTCGGTTATAACCAGCGACGGCCGGTTGCCATTCACGACAAAGATTATCTGGCTCTCGGCGCGGCGCCGGTCCGCGAAAAAGTCGAAGAGGTGCTCAGGCAAGCCGGCAAAACATTTTCCCTGGGCAAAGTCGTCCTGGTTACAGCGGCGCGCTTTTTTAACTACATCTTCAACCCGGCCAGCTTTTTCTACTGTCACGATAACAATGGCCTTCTGGTCTGCGTCATTGTGCAGGTACGCAATACCTTCGGCGAGATGCACCTGTATCTGCTCGATGTGCAAAACGTCGATAAGGTTGATGGCCAACTGCGTTTTTGTGCTGACAAACAGTTTCACGTCTCGCCATTTTTCCCCCGTCAGGGATACTACGAATTCAGACTGACCGAGCCGGGCGAGGCCATCGACAATACGCTCAACTATCATCTCAATGACCAGCTTGCCCTGGTCGCCCGAATTCATGGCGAGGCCAAACCATTAACCAGAAACAGCCTGGCAAGAACGATTCTTGCTCACCCGATCTGTGCCAGCCTGACCATGCCCAGGATCCTCTGGCAGGCGGCTAAACTTCATTGGCAAAGGAGTCTGCCCGTGTATCAAAAACCTGTCCCTCATAGCGCCATGACCATCCGGCCGGTACCGGCAACCTTTATTGATCGACTCGGCATTAAGCTGGTGACAAATTTTCTGTCACGCTTGCCGCAGGGCACAATAAAGATGACTATGCCGGACGGTTTGCATTGTCAATTTGGTGAAGCAGGGGGCTCTCCGGCAATACAGTTATCAGTTAAAGAGTTTCAGTTCTTCCGTCGCGTTATGCTCTTCGGCGACATCGGCTTCGGTGAAGCCTACACTGACGGCGACTGGACAACATCGGATCTGCCCGGACTGCTGACGCTGCTCGCCGAGAACGAAGTCGTCATGGATGATCGCAGCATCCTGTCGTCACTCATCGGTCGTCTGGTCAATTACCTGCGGCATCTGCAACGCCCCAACACCGTTCGCGGCAGCGCCCGTAATATCAAAGAGCATTACGACCTGAGTAACGATTTTTTCGCCACCTTCCTCGACCCGACCATGACCTATTCCTGCGCGCGTTTTTTAAACGGGGGAGAGACCCTGGAGCAGGCCCAAAAGAACAAGCTGCGCTCAATCATCGAAAAGGGCGGGATCACGGCTGAGGACCATGTCCTCGAAATCGGTTGTGGCTGGGGCAGTTTTGCAATGGAAGCCGTACAACAGACCGGCTGCCGGGTGACCGGGATTACCGTCTCCAGAGAGCAGCTCGAATTTGCCCGCCAGCGCGTTCATGATGCGGGCCTCGAGGACCGCATTGAACTTAAGTTCTGCGACTACCGGCATATTGCAGGGCAATATTCAAAAATTGTCTCCATCGAGATGCTCGAAGCGGTCGGCCATGCCGGGTTGACACCGTTTTTTGCCGCCTGCGACAAAGCCTTGCAACCCGGAGGACGCGCCATCATCCAGGTCATTACCATTCCAGATCGCAAATACAACGCTTATCGCTACAGTTCCGACTGGATTCGTAAACACATCTTCCCCGGCGGCCACGTCCCTTCTGTCGGCGCGATCACAAACGCCATGGCCAAGGGATCAAATCTGCGCCTGGCCAATCTCGAACAGCATGGTCAGGATTATGCGAAGACCCTTGATCGCTGGCGGCAGACCCTGCTTGACCGTCGGCAGGACATCCTTGCTCTTGGCTATGACGATCTCTTTCTGCGCAAGTGGGAATACTATTTCGCCTACTGCCAGGCCGGCTTTGCGGCCAAGATCATCGATCTGGCGCAAATGACTCTGAGCAAACCGCGGAGGTCCTGATGGACGGTGCGATGGACCTGCCCCCTCTTGCAACCAAACTGCTCAATGTCACGATCTATCAGGCCGGCTGGTTCTGTTGTGTCCTCGGCGCGGCTTGGGGCTTTCCCATCGCAGGGGCACTGACTGCCTTATTGCTTGCCGGCCTCCATCTGTGGTTAGCAACCTCCCGTAAAAACGAACTCTTATTGATGGTCGCAGCCTGCATACTCGGCGTCATCGTTGACTCCGTTCAACAGGCCCTCGGCTTGTTCACCTTCACCCGCGATCCTGCCTGGCCTTTCTGGCTGCCTCTTTGGGTGTTTGTCATCTGGGCACAGTTCGCCACACTCTTCCACTACGCTTTGCACTGGCTATCAGGGCGCTACTTACTTTCGGCAATGCTGGGACTGGTTGGTGGGCCACTTGCTTATTGGGGCGGGATGAGCATGGGTGCCGCCTCTTTCGGCGACAACCCGATCCTCACGGTTGGGACTCTGGCCATCGTTTGGGCCATGGTTACACCACTTTTATGTTGGATGAGTGATGCCCTTGACAAAGAAGAGGGCCATTATCGATTGGGCCGAAACCGATAATGTTCAGCTGAGCCAGCGGCCGATCTGATAGCTGATTGAAGCGACCAGACTGCAGAGCACGACACCCCAGACGATATCGATAAGCACAATCTTGATCGGCCAGTCCTTGAGCGTGGCCAGATTGGTCAGATCATAGGTCGCATAGGTGAAGAAACCGAATAAGGCACCCCAGAGCACCGCTTTAAACAGAGACTGATCGGCCAATGCCGGCTTGACGGCAAAGAGAATGATCCCCACGATATAGATGAAGTAGAAAGCAAAAGCTGCTGGCCAGTTCACTTCGGGGCTGAGCAGGTGACCCAGGTTCTTCTGGTAAAGCCCCTTGGCAACCACTCCCAGCCAGAGCAGGTCAATGGCAAAAAAGACCGGGATTGTCAACAGGTAGAGTTTCAAATAAAACCATGCATTCATACGCGGCTTTCCAGTTTCGGTGTCTTCTGGTTTAAAACAACTGACGACCTCGTTATGATCAAACTTAAGCAGTCCTTCTGATATGAGTGCCATTATATCATCACATCAAACCATCGCCATTTCCCAGGCTTCGGCAGGTTAGGCAATCGACAACAAACCGAAAAATCGGTTTATTGGGGCAAAGCCTCCTTGAGAGGCCCTGATATCGACTGGAAAAGGATGGCTTGTTTCCAGTCAATCTCGAATACGATCTTCCGAGACCATCGCTCAATGAGGGGGCCTGTCTTCACCGTGTTTCAAAGAAGCTGGGTGCAGTGGTACGTTCTCCTTTTACCCAACGGGTCCCCCTCCAGTTTGCAACTTATTTGGAGACCTGAATCAGCACTTCATTGCGGCGCATAAACCACGGCACAAAAGGGGCATTGTAACGCGCCCAGATCGGTTCTCCGACGGCCGCCAGCCCCTGCTCCTGGATCCAGGCCGCCAGTTTCGACCGGTTTTCCGTATAGTTTTCTTCGCTCCAGAACCCTGAGTAACGTACGGCAGCAATGCGCCGGGCAGGAACCTCGCGCAATGTCACCAGTGGGTCATCAGGTATCGGTAGTGTTTCCATGCGATAAGAACTCGGCATGACAAAACTGACCGCCCACAGATCTCCTGCTTTCTGCTGCCCGACCGGCGCGGTCATGGCGATTGCCTCACCTTTGACCTGAGACACCGGCGCGGTCATCTCAATTTTTGTCTGGGTGCGGTTCGCCCCGGAAATGTAACGGAAAAGTCTCTGAAATGCGGCGCTGCCGGCACTTTCAAGGTCGGCCTCAACGAAGGTCTCGGCGACGATATGCGGTGCATAATCGCGAAGCTCAAAGGGGTCTTCAGTTTTAACGACTTCGTATGGGGCTTCTTCGATAGCCATCACACAATTAACTCCTGAAATGATTATAGCCAGTGTAAAGAGTGCCAGGCAGATCCATTGCCTCATGATCATCTCCCATAGGTTTTTGAAAGGAATTGATGGGTGATCAGCTTACGAATCAAGCATATCAGTTTATTGATGAGCACAAAAGCAATGAGGGAAAAGAAAAGGGGGCAGGCTACTTTTACAAAAAAAGTAGCCTGCCCCCTTTTTCGTGAAGCGCTTCTGGTCCCGCGGCGTTTTGACTCTGGACCACCCTGAAATATCTGCTAATCTGGAGCCTATCCAATTTCAGGAGGAGTCCGCGATGAAAGAAGAGCTCGCAACCATCCAGCAGATCTATAACGTCGCCGTCGAGTTCATCATCAACTACAGCTTCCAGATTATTGGCGCCATTCTGGTCCTGATTATCGGCTCCAAGCTGGCAGGCTGGATCGGACGCAAGATTGCCGTTCTCTGCGAGAAGAAAGGCTTTGATACCACGCTGTCGCAGTTCCTCGGCAATATGTCAAAGGTGGTCGTGCTGGCGTTTGTCATTATCATTGCCGCCAGCAAATTCGGCATCACCATCGCGCCATTTATCGCCGCCCTCGGAGCGATCGCCTTCGGCAGCAGTTTTGCCATTGCCGGCCCTTTGTCTAACTACGGTGCCGGACTGTCGATCATTGTCTCGCGACCTTTCGTGGTCGGCAACACGATTACAGTACAGGGCGTCAGCGGCGTGGTCGACGAAATCAGGCTGGCAGCGACGTTGTTATCAACTGAAGATGGCGAAGTGATCACCATTCCCAACAAGCATATTGTCGGAGAAATCCTGCTGAATTCGTTCGAAAACAGGATCGTGGAGACCACGGTCGGCGTCGCCTACAAAGACGATCCCGAACAGGCGATCGCAGTGATCCGCAACGTCCTTGCCCAAACCGATGGGGTATGTCAGGCACCGTCACCACAAGTCGGGCTGGAGAATTTCGGCGCTTCATCGCTCGATATCGGTCTGCGCTACTGGGTACCGACCAAGCAGTATTTCCAGATCCGCTATCAGGTCAACCTGGCGATCCACCGCGCCTTGGGCGACGCCGGCATCTCCATTCCCTTCCCGCAGCGGGATGTTCACATCACCAAAGAAGGTTAAATACAGAAGCTGGATCGGCAGCAAGACGGTGCCCCAATCTGAAAACTAAACAGCCCGATAACCACAAGGTTATCGGGCTGTTTATGTTGAACATAAATGAGGGGGATCAGCTGTAAGCAGACTCCGAATGCGCCACCTGATCGAGGCCCATCCGCTCATCGTCCTTCTCAACCCGCAAGCCCATGGTCACCTTGAGAACGTAGACGATGGCCAGGGTCATCACCACCGCGTAGGCGCCGGCGGCGACGACGCCGATGAGTTGGACAAGGAGCTGATGCAGGTTGCCGGCGATGAGGCCGGTGGCACCAACGGTGGCAAAAATGCCGGTGGCGATCGCCCCCCAGGCACCACCGAGACCGTGGATGCCAAAGGCATCGAGGGAATCGTCATAACCGAGCTTGTGCTTGAGCATGACGCCGCCGTAGCAAATCGGTCCGGCGGTTAATCCCATGAGCAGCGCCCAGCCGGGGGTGACAAAACCGGCCGCCGGGGTGATCACCACCAGACCGGCGACGACGCCGGAAGCGGCACCGAGGGCGCTCGGCTTGCCGGCGTGCAGCCATTCAACCGCCATCCAGGCCAGTGCCCCGGCCGCTGCGGCGGTCTGGGTGGTGGCAAATGCGAGCGCGGCACTGCCGCCGGCCGACAGGGCGCTGCCGGCGTTGAAACCGAACCAGCCGAACCAGAGCAGGCCGGCACCGAGCAGGGTCATCGGCAGGTTATGCGGGATGAAGCGCTCCTGCGGATAGCCGACGCGTTTGCCGATCACCAACGCCAGAACCAGCGCCGAGATACCGGAGGAGAGATGCACGACCGTGCCGCCGGCAAAATCGAGCGCCCCCATCTGCAGCAGCCACCCCCCAGCGCCCCAGACCCAGTGACAAAGCGGGTCGTAAACCAGAGTGCCCCAGAGGAAGATGAAGACACAGTAAGTCGAAAATTTCATCCGCTCAGCGATGGCACCGGAGATCAGCGCCGGGGTAATCACTGCGAACATCCCCTGGAACATAATGAAAACATAGGTCGGGATAGTTCCGGTCAGGCTCTCCGGAGTGATGCCAAAGAGAAACAGGTTGGCAAAACCGCCGATAAATTTCCCCTCGCCGCCAAAGGCCAGGGAGTAACCGATCGCCACCCACTGCACCCCCATGATCGCCATGGCGGCAAAGGTGTGCATAAAGGTCGACAGGACGTTTTTGGTGCGGACCATACCGCCGTAGAAGAGCGCCAGACCGGGGAGCATTGCCAGCACCATGGCCGAAGAGACCAGCATCCAGGCCGTATCACCGCTATCGAGTTGATCGGCACCAAAAGCCGGGGCGGCCAGAAGCAGCAGGGGAAAAAGAGTTGCAGCAAGACGGGTCATCATTAACCTCCAAAAGCGTCTTTGGTTGCAGGCGTCATTACCTTCAATTCTATTGAGCAACCTTCGTGCCAGCGCTACAAAACCGCTCCTTTCAGGACACTCCGCGCCTGTCGCGAAGGTTTTTTGTATAAAAAATAATCAGCATGCCTCGTAGACTAGCTATTCTTTATGCGCCGCTGCAATGACAAAAAGCGCCGGACAGCAGATCGGGAGACAGCGCGTAGCTGAACGGTCGCGATCTGTCTTTTTTCTGTTTCAAATGATGATGATGCAGGTTATCTTTTACAGCGGATCCAAAATCATTACCGCCAGCGGCCGAGACTGGCGCAGCAAATCCGGATGAACGCTGCAACGGAAAAGGGCTGATCTGTACCGTTCTGTCGCCTGCAAACAGACTCACAACGCAGCGTTACAACACGCAGCAAAGAAAGACGGATCATGACCAAAGTTGATCATCGAACAACACCGGACCAGGCCACAACCTCTGTTTACGACCTGCTGCCCTATGTTTATCTGGCGACCGGGCTACTGACGCTGTACCTGGCGAACAATGGCATGGCGGTCTTCAGTGGGATTGCCTTGCTGTCAGCGGCGGTTCTCGCCTGGCTGACCCGTCATAACCTGCGGGCCAGGCAACCGGCAGACAAAACAGCCCGTTCAGCAGCTGGCGCAGGGGACGGAGCAAAGGCTGACGACTCGATGAAAATTCGCTGGCTGAAGGGGTTTGAGTCCGGCCATGCCATAATCGACAGCCAGCACCGCGATCTGTATCGACTCGGGAATGCATTGCTGAACAAAGCGCTCAATGATGGCTCGCAAAACGAGGTGCAGCTGCTGTTTGACGACCTTATGACACACATTATCGAACATTTCCGCACCGAAGAGGCGGTGCTGCTGTCGATGAAGCACCCGGTCGCCGAATCGCATCAAAAAATTCACCGGGCACTGGTTGCCCGGGCTGAGCAGCTCGCAAAGGAGTTTAAACTGGGGCAAACCCCGACGCGGGAACTGGTCAGTTTCATCATTTACGATCTGATTACCGATCATCTGGTCAAAGAAGATGTCGGTTTTTTCGACGGGTTATCGGCAAAACTGCACCACATTCATCAAGCCGTAGCGCAATCCTGAACCACAAAAAAAAGGAAAAAAGGGACAAAAAAGAGGACAGGCTACTTTTCGGAATCTGGGGGTCGAAGGTTCAAATCCTTTCACCCCGACCATTCTTTCTCCACATTCTTCATGAAGGCTTTCGATCCCGAACAAAGAAAGCCGCGCACATAACGAAACGCCTCCGGTCCACTTCTGGTCCGGAGGCGTTTCTTCTTGGTGCAATGGGGTGTGACTAAAAGAAAGGAGCCTGTCCCCTTTTCCGCTGTTCATTTGTCGATAAATTCAAATCGAAGGCGCAACGACCAGGTCAAAGCACCGTGACAACCGGCAACCGGCAACCTACTGTAACCTGCCGGTTTTAACCGGACGACAGTGAGACCATAAATAAAGGCCCCCGGACGGGACGACTGTGCCTTTATCTGGCAGTCGGAGCCCAGCCATCGTTCAGCGTCTGCAGGAAGACCACGATAGCCAGCTCCTCTGCTTCACTCAACTTGAGGTTACCAAGTTCCTCTTTGTTGAGATTGTCTGCAACTTCCGGCCGGGACCAGCAATTTACCCCGGGGGCCGCATTCGAAACTGTCTCGCACTCCGGCAGCGTATCCCGGGTATTGTAGAAGTGGACGATCTCCTTGAGACTCTTAAACACACCGTTATGACCGAAAGCCTTGACGAAATCCGGATACGGGCGTTTGTCGACATTGCGCAGGGTCGGGACTTTGTGTAACCCGTTATTTTTCCCGGCTAGATGAGCAAAACGCGGCACCGTGGCGAGAAATCCGCCAAGCCCCGGATCGACCCAGGCAGCACCCTGCGGATTGAGCGTCACTGGCATGTGGTAGGTCGGGTTGGCACGATTCTTCGGCAGGCCCAGGTTGTCGTAGCTGAAATCAGTGAAGAGCGGAGGCGACCCGTCTTTGCCCGGTGCGCTCGGATGACATTCGGCGCATTTCCCCTTTTCCTCGTTGTTGAACAATTGCAGCCCGTAGAGCTCCTGTGCGGAGAGAGGATACCGGGCGGGGTCGCGCAGGTAGTGGTCATACTTGGAGCTGAAAGCGTTAAGCTCCGGCGAGTTTTCGTAGGCATAAATCGCCTGGCCGATGGCATTGTAGGCCTCAGGGATACGATCGCAGATGGCCGTGCCGTAGATGAACCGGAAGTGGTCGCCGTAGGCTGAAGCACAAACCCGGGCGACCAGGGTCGCGACATCAGGCAGATTCTGTTCCGCCGGGTTGAGAAAAGGCCCTTGAGCCTGCTCCGCCGCCGGTTCGCCGAGGAGCCAGCCCGTCGCCCGGCCATCCCAGAAGTTGCCGCCGATAAACATCTCTTCCTCGGCATCATAGCGCAACGGCGGGCTTGGCGTGGCATAGGCAGCACTTGGCGGCTTGCGGTTGCCGAAGCGTTCATGGGCGGCGCCGGGGTAGACGGCACCGCCCTGGTTGATCTCGGTTTTCGGCCCGGTCCACCCCACACTCTGATCATGGCAGGTCGCGCAGGACTGACCTGCCGGCTCCGACAGCGCCGTGTCGAAATACAGCTTTTTGCCGAGCTGTTCAAGGTCGTTCAGGTCCGAAGGTCTTGCCGTTTGCTGATGGTCCGGATCTGGGTGCACGCCGGAGACACACCCGACCAACAGAAGGATTGTTCCGACCAGTAACGCAGCACGCATGGGTACCCCTTGTAAAAAAGACGATTATCGGCTGACTGTTTTTCCGCTGCCCGGACAGAAACCACCGCAGACACTTACGCAACGATCAGACAAGGTCGAAGCGATCCAGATTCATCACCTTGGCCCATGCCGCAATGAAATCGTGCAGGAATTTCTCCTTCGAATCCACGCAGCCATAAACTTCGGCCAGAGCCCGCAGCTGCGAGTTGGAACCGAAGACCAGATCGACCCGGGTGGCGGTCCACTTCAGTTTACCCGAAGCACGATCGCGCCCCTCAAACTGGTCGGCATCCTGCGCAGTCGGCTTCCAGACTGTACCCATGTCGAGCAGGTTGACGAAGAAATCGTTGGTAAGCGCCTCTGGCCGCGTGGTGAAAACACCGTGTTGCGACTGCCCGGTATTGGAATTCAAGACACGCAGACCGCCAAGGAGAACCGTCATCTCCGGCGCGGTCAGGGTCAGCAGCTGCGCCCGGTCAAGCAGCAGCTCTTCGGCCGGTATGCTGAACTTGCGCTTGAGATAGTTGCGAAATCCGTCGGCAACCGGCTCAAGCGGGGCGAAGGCCTCGACATCGGTCTGTGCCTGCGACGTATCGGTCCGTCCCGGCGTGAAGGGGACGGTCACTTTAGAGCCGGCCTTCTGCGCCGCCTGCTCGACAGCGGCGCAGCCACCGAGGACAATCACATCGGCAAGGGAGACCATCTTGCCACCAGAGAGGGTGCCGTTGAAATCCTTCTGGATTTTCTCCAGAGTCTGCAGCACGATCTTGAGTTGGGCCGGCTGGTTCACCGGCCAATCCTTCTGCGGAGCGAGACGAATACGCGCCCCGTTGGCACCGCCGCGCTTGTCGGAGCCACGGAAGGTGGACGCCGACGCCCAGGCAGTTGATACCAGTTGCGCGACCGACAGCCCGGAAGACAGGATTTTCCCCTTGAGAGCGGTGATCTCCTTGGCGTCGATCAGCTTATGGGTGACGGCAGGGACCGGATCCTGCCAGATGAGCTCTTCGGCCGGAACCTCTGGCCCGAGATAACGTGCCCGCGGCCCCATGTCGCGGTGGGTGAGTTTGAACCAGGCGCGGGCGAAGGCATCGGCGAACTCATCCGGATGCGCCAGGTAGTGCCGCGCGATCGGCTCGTAGACTGGATCAAAACGCAGGGAGAGGTCGGCTGTGGTCATCATCGGCCGGTGTTTTTTCGTCTTGTCGTGCGCGTCAACCACCATGTCCTCGGCGGCGACGTCCTTGGCCAGCCACTGCTGGGCACCGGCCGGACTCTTGACCAGCTCCCACTCATATTTGAACAGCACCTTCAGATAGCCCATGTCCCACTTGATCGGGTTCGGCTTCCAGGCCCCCTCGATGCCGCTGGAGATGGTATCGCCCCCTTTGCCACTGCCAAAGCTGCTGACCCAGCCGAGCCCCTGCGTTTCGAGGCCGGCGCCTTCCGGCGCCGGACCGACGTGCTTCGCATCGCCGGCACCATGACATTTACCGAAAGTGTGGCCACCGGCGACCAGGGCGACGGTCTCTGCGTCGTTCATCGCCATGCGGGCGAAAGTCTCGCGCACGTCGCGCCCCGATGCAACCGGATCCGGCTTGCCGTTCGGTCCTTCCGGGTTGACGTAGATCAGCCCCATCTGCACGGCGGCGAGAGGATTGTCGAGCTCGCGGTCGCCGCTGTAGCGATTGTCCCCCAGCCACTCGTCCTCTGCACCCCAGTAGATATCCTCTTCCGGCTCCCAGATATCTTCACGCCCGCCAGCGAAACCAAAGGTCTTAAAGCCCATCGACTCCAGAGCGCAGTTACCGGCCAGGATCATCAGATCGGCCCAGGAGATCTTGCGACCGTACTTCTGCTTGATCGGCCAGAGCAGCCGGCGCGCCTTGTCGAGGTTGACGTTGTCGGGCCAGCTGTTGAGCGGCGCGAAGCGCTGGTTACCGGCTCCCCCCCCGCCGCGACCGTCGCCGGTGCGATAAGTGCCGGCGCTGTGCCAGGCCATGCGGATAAACAGCCCGCCGTAGTGACCGTAGTCGGCCGGCCACCAATCCTGCGAGTTGGTCATCAGCGCATAGAGATCCTGCTTCAGGGCGTTGAGGTCGAGACTCTTGAACTCCTTTGCGTAGTTAAACTCCTCACCCATCGGATTGGACAAAGCAGAGTGCTGGTGCAGAATCTTAAGGTTCAACTGATTCGGCCACCAATCGCGGTTCGACGTGCCGCCGCCAGCTGAATGTTTACCCACGGCACCGGTGACCGGACATTTTTTGACGTCAGTCATACATTGACTCCTTTCATGATTTGAGCCTGCCAAACAAGAGTTATGAAGTATACCCAATGCGAGGAGTTTTGCAGGACCATCGTGACCGTTTTTTGACATTTAAGGCTCGACTCGCACCAAACGCCACTCGACACCTGCTCGCCATATAGCCTTGCCGCCGACCGAGCTAAATCGCCGACAAAACACGTCGCGCAAACCAGCTAAATGACTGTTATATCTTCAGGATTTCTTTGATTGCAGCAATGCTGCCGCTGTGAAATTCGGGATCGGATATCAGGCTTGGTGGTCAGCGCAGGGCCAAGCGGCTTTCGCAATCACCATTTGGCATAATACCTGCTATAGATGTAGCCGGGCGGAAGCACTTTCCAGACGAACAAACCGCCCGTTACGATAAAATCTCCCGGAATGATCTCCGATACAGGCAAACCCGAAGGAATTCGGGGACGCAAAGCCACGGGTCCAGGATAGCCAGGACAGCCGGGCCGCCGAAGAGATGAGGACGTATCTTGGCGGTCACCGATTGGGTGAAATCGCGAGAAGCCCCCTCTTCGGCACGAAGAAGGGGCTTCTCTATGGTTGCAGTCGTGAATAGATTCCAGAAGGGTGCCGTGACCTCGTCTCGGACCACGGATCTTTGCCCTCTCCCGCACAAAAAACAGCTTTCAGGTGTGCATGAAATGCTGATGCCTTCACACCTGCCATCCAGACAACAGAAGAAGACAAAAGAAGAGTTTCTTGCTAAACTCGTCGGTGTGGCTTGCTGGTTCGACAATGGTGCTACCGCACCTTGATAAAGGTGATCATCGCGACCCCCTTCACTTGGGCAAACACATCATGATCGGCACCTGCTACAATAGTGAGCGTTTTTTCCGATGACCTGACCGATCCTGGCTGCAAACACCAGGGCTGTTTGTCAACCTGGCCGGTAAAATGTGGAGAAGAAATCTGAGCGTTACCACAAAAGCGCGCAGACAAGACAACAAACGAGGGAAAACCGATGTCGATCATTCAAAAAACGATTATTCTGACCCTGGCGGCCCTTTTCATCGGCAACCTCGCCCTTGCAGAAAAGGTCTACCGGGACAAGGGCAAGGGACTGGACGAACAGGTACAGGAAATCAAGAGCGATACCCTTAAAATCGCGGCAGAACTGAATCTGCTGGAGGAGAAACTTCTCTACCCATCACAAACCCAGGTCACGGTCTTCGTCTCTGTGCCCAAGGGGGAACGATTTCGCCTCGATTCCCTCGACCTGTTCCTCGACGGCAAAGGGGTGGCCCATCACCTTTATACCGCCATGGAGCTCGAAGCCCTGCGCAAGGGGGGGGTGCAGCGCCTTTATACCGGCAACATCGTCACCGGCAAACATCCGCTGGTGGTCACCTTCCGCGGCAAGGCCACCAACGGAAGCGACATCGAAAAGACCGGAATATTTGCCGTTCAGAAAGCCGATGGACCCGCTATCGTCGAAATCATCCTGAAAGAACAGTCGATCTCATTCAAGGACAAGTAAAACGGAACGAGACGAAACAGAAAAAGTGGCCTGATATTGTGCATGTTTAACTATTTTATGAAAATGCGATGAACAAACTTCTTCCTTTCCTGATAACGCTTCTCTTCGCTGTCCCGGCCCTGGCGGCCGGCCCGACTACGCCGAATGCGTCGAGGGATCTCTTTTTCCGGGAGGCTCTCTACCACGCCTATCAGGGGGAGTGGTTCGATGCGGTCAGCCGGCTCGATACCGGGCGTAAGCTGTTCCATGGCCCTGACGAACCAGAGCTCAACGCCCTCTACCGCCAGCTCGGTCAGGCCGGATTCGACGTCGGCGACTTCGAACTGGCCTACCGCATGAACCAACGCGCCGGGCATGCCATCACGGCGATCATTGAGGGGAAGGTCGAACCGATCGTACGCAATGACGCGATCTACCGTCTGGCGAAGATCTACTACGAGAAGGGCCAGCCGGCCAACGCCCTGCAGACCCTCGATCGGATTCAGGGCGAAACACCGGAGACCTTCGCCGATAACCTCCCCTTACTGCGAGCACAAGCCCTGATGGCTAGCGGCCGCTTCGACGAGGCGGTACCGCTCCTCGAAGGCCTCCAGAACGTGAGAAAACTGAACGGCTTCGCCCCGTATAATCTCGGCATCGCCCTGATCCGCGATGGCAAGGAGAATGAGGGGCGCCAATGGCTCGATCGCGCCGGCCAGGTCAAAGGGAACGATCCGGTGACAGCGGCGATCCGGGACAAGGCAAATCTGGTGCTTGGCGAAAAACTGCTCGATGAACAGAATTTCGAGGCGGCCAAGCTGATCCTCGACCGGGTCCGACTGAGCGGCCCCTTCTCCAACCGGGCACTGCTCAGCTCAGGCTGGGCGGACGCCTACCGGGGCCGTTACGACCTGGCACTGGTCCCCTGGAGCATCCTCGCCGAAAACGATAGCACCGATCCCTCGGTGCAGGAGGTGATGCTGGTCCTCCCCTTTTCTTACGGCAGGTTCGGGCTTTACAGTAATGCGGCCCTGATGTACGGCTGGGCCATTGAGACCTTCAACAACGAAATCGGCACCCTCAGAGCTTCGCTCAAAAGTATCCGTGAAGGAAAGCTTCTCCAGGCGCTGGAGCGCGAAGAACTCAAACAGGACGCCAACTGGCTCGGCAAACTGCGCGACCTGCCGGAGTCCCCGGAGACCTACTATCTGCTTGATCTGATGGAATCAAACGCTTTTCAGGAATCGTTAAAAAACTATCTCGACCTTCAGGAACTACGGCAAAAACTGGAGCGCTGGCAAGGCGAACTGCAGGCTTATGCACAGGTCATTGCCCTGCGTCGCGCCTACTACGAGCCTCTGATGCCGGAGATCGACCGCACGTTTCGAGAACTCGACGCGCAAAGGCGCCAGCTCCTGAGACAGCGGGACCGTATCGCACAACGGCTGAAGACGATGCGGGTCACACCACGCCCTGACGATCTGACCACAACCGGCGAGCGCATCATCCGCGAACGACTGAGCCGCCTCGAGCAGTCCGTCGCCGCCAAAGGCCGGGCCGCCGACACCCTCACCGCGACCCGCCTCAAGCGTCTGCGTGGACTGCTCTTCTGGGCCCAGCAAACCGGCTATGAACTGCGGCTTAACGAAACGAACGAGCATCTGCTCGATCTCAACCAACAGATCGAACTGCTGAACCGGCAACACGCCTCCTTTGTCCGCGCCCGCCAGAACGCCACCCAGAGTTATCAGGGGTACGACGGAACGATTCACCTGCAACAGAAACGCATCGAAGAGAACCTGACCAGAGTGCAGGAGCTGCTGGCCGCGCAGGGGAACAAGCTCGAAGCCATGGCGGCCGATGAACTGACCCGGCGTCGGGAACGCCTCGACGATCTTCAAGCCAAGGCGCGCTTCGCCATGGCCGACAGCTACGACCGCGCCAGCCGGGCCCTGGAAAGCAAAGGGGCGCAGCCATGAATCGCCACCTCGTCCTTTTGACCCTGTCCGTGCTCCTTTCCGCCTGTTCCATCAAAGATCCCACCATCGCCGATCTGCATAACCGGCAGATCGAAATCAGAGAGGTGCCGATCGCCAGGGGGGTGGAGAAAGCGATTGAAGGCTACCAACGCTTCCTCGATGAGACCCCGACCTCTGACCTCGCGCCCGAGGCAATCCGGCGCCTGGCCGACCTGAAGCTCGAAAAAGACTACGGTCTCATCGCCGCCAACAGCACCCCGGATCGCCCCGAAACGGTGTCGCTGCCACCGAAAACCAGCGCACCGCCGCAAGCAGCAGCAACCGGACAAGGCGTTGTCCAAAGCGCCACCAGCAGCGAAGCCCTGAAAGCCACGCTGACTCTTGAGAACCTGCCGCTACCGGCTGGAGTCGATCTGGAAAATATCGACGCCAACGCCGCGGTCACCCTCTATCGCAAACTGCTCAACGACTACCCGTCATACGAACACAACGATCAGGTTCTTTACCAGTTGTCACACGCCCACGAGGAACTCGGACAGACCGAGAAGGCGATGGAGGTGATGAACACTCTGGTGCGCGATTATCCCGACTCTCGCTTTCTCGACGAGGTCCAGTTCCGCCGCGGTGAATATGACTTCACCCACCGACGTTATCTTGAAGCCGAGGAGGCCTACAAAGTCGTCGTCCTCATCGGAGTCAGCTCGCCCTATTACCAGCTCGCACTCTACAAACTTGGCTGGGCCTATTACAAACAGGAACTCTACGAAGAGGCGCTGCACCGGTTCATCGCCCTGCTCGACTACAAGGTGTCGATCGGTTACGATTTCGCCCAGACTACGGACGAAATCGAGCAAAAACGCATAGACGACGCCTTCCGCGTCATCAGCCTGGCCTTCTCCTCTATTGGTGGCGCCGATGCCGTGGTTAACTATTTCACCACGAACGGCAAACGCTCCTACGAGGATGATATCTACAGCAACCTTGCTGAGTACTACTACAGCAAGCGCCGTTACAACGATGCCGTCGCCACCTACAGTGCCTTCATCAGCCGCAACCCGTTCCATCGAAAAGCCCCCCTGTTCCAGATGCGGACGATCGAGATCCACATGGCTGGCGGCTTCCCCAGCCTGGTCATCGACGCGAAAAAAACCTTTGCCGGCGCTTACGGTCTCAAAGGGGACTACTGGCTTTATGACGACCCGAATCATCGACCAGAGGTCCTCGCGTTTCTCAAAACCAACCTGACCGACCTGGCGAATCATTACCACGCTTTGTATCGCGACCAGCGCCAAGCCAAGACACAAGCCGCCAACTTCAGCGAAGCGCTGCACTGGTACCGTGAATATCTCAGCTCCTTCCCGCTGGAGGCCGAATCACCAGCGCTCAATTACCAGCTGGCCGATCTGCTGCAGGAGAACAAGGACTTCGCCGATGCGGCGGTGGAATACGAGAAAACCGCCTACGACTACCCGCGCCACGCGCAGTCCGCTACCGCCGGCTATGCAGCGGTGTACTCCTACCAGCAGCTCCTGGCCACCACCGCAACAGACAATCAACTCCCGGTCAAACGCGAAGGGGTCCGCTCGTCGCTGAAATTCGCCACGACCTTTCCCGAGCACGCAAAGGCAGCAGTCGTTCTCGGAGCTGCGGTGGATGCCCTCTACGACATGGAAGATTACCCGCAGGCGCAGAGCGTCGCCAGGCAGCTCATCGACACCTTCCCCAACGCCGAGCTGGCGGTACGGAGGGACGCCTGGTTGATTGCCGCCCATTCCGCCTTCAAACTGGAACTTTACAGCGCAGCCGAAACGGCCTACCTCAAAGTATTGGCCCTCCTCCCCGAACCGGACCCGGCGCGTGCCGCACTGGTCGACGATCTGGCTGCATCCATCTACAAGCAGGGGGAGCAGGCACGCGCCCAACAAGACTACCGGGCTGCGGCAAACCACTTTTTACGCGTCGGTAGCGTGGCATCGACCTCAAAATTCCGGCCGACCGCCGATTACGACGCCGCCGCCGCCCTGATTCAGCTTGAGGACTGGAAACAGGCCAAGACCGTTTTACTGGCGTTCCGGGTCAGCTTCCCCAAGCATGAGCTGCTGCCCGAAGTGACAAAAAAAATCGCCTTTATCTACCGTCAGGACGGCCAACTGGCTCTGGCGGCAGTGGAGTTTGAACGGGTCGAAAAAGAAGCACAGGACGACGAGGTGCGCCGGGACGCCCTGCTGATCGCAGCTCAGCTCTATAGCGCGACCGGCAACGATCTCCGGGCTCTGGCCGTTTATCGGCGCTACGTCGCCGCCTTCCCCCAACCGGTGGAACTCAATCTGGAGACGCGAGACAAAATCGCCCAGATTCTCAAGACCATGAACGCGCGGGAGGACTACCTCGCCGAACTGCGGCAGATGGTCACCATTGACGGGACCGCCGGCGAAGCCCGCACCTCCAGAACCCGTTATCTCGGCGGCAGCGCCGCCCTGGCGCTGGCCGAAGTCAATTATCAGGTCTTCTCCGAGGTCAAACTGGTCAAACCATTCAAGGATAATCTGGCCAAAAAACAGGCGCTGATGAAGCTTTCGACCAAGGAGTTCACCCAACTGCTCGACTATGAAATCGGGGAGATCACCGCAGCGGCGACCTTCTATCTGGCTGAGAGTTACGCCAATCTCAGTACGTCCCTGATGACGTCCGAACGGCCGGACAACCTCGGCCCACTGGAACTGGAACAGTACGAACTGGCCCTTGAGGATCAGGCCTATCCGTTCGAGGAGAAAGCCATTGCCGTCCACCAGAGCAACATCGAGCTGATCCCGTTGGGTATTTACAACAACTGGATCGTCCTCAGCCTGCAAAAACTGACAAAGCTTATCCCTGCCCGCTACGACCGACCGGAAGAGCCCAGCGGTATGATGACTTCGCTGAGCAGCTACCGCTACGCACAGCAACCGGGTCAACCGGCAAGCGTCGATGCTGCCGCCGCAGAGGCCAGCAGCACTGACGGTAAAGTGAAAGATGCCGGTCCGGACACGGGTCAGGGGGGGAGACGGTGATGGTCCTCAACACATCAAGCCCCGGGAGCCAGTCCATGCCCGACACAAACCGCCCGATTGCACCACGGCCGGCCGTTCGCCACTGCACCGGCATTGCAATCCTGACTCTGCTGCTGGTTGTTGTCGCCGGGTGTGCGCCTGCGCCAATCAAGCTGGAAGCCCCCCCCTCCACCGACCCAGTCGTGTTGCGTCTTGACAATGGCCGTCAGGGGTTCGAAATCGTGGAACACTCCGTCATAGACGTCAAGACCCGCAACAATTTCGCCAGCGCCGTCAATTTCATGGGACAGGCCCGGTACACCGAGGCCATTGCCCTGTTGCAGCAGGTGATCGACCAGGCGCCGGAACTGACAGCGGCGCAGGTTGACATCGCCCTGGCCTATGAGCAAAAAGGGGCGCCGGAAAAAGCCGAGGCGCACCTCAAGGCGGCGCTCGATCTGATTCCAGGCCATCCGGTGGCGAGCAACATCTATGGCCTGCTGCTGCGCAAAGACGGCCGTTTCACCGATGCCCGCGAGATCTTCGAACTCTCTCTGGAACATTTCCCTGAGTATTTGCCGGTGCGGAAAAACCTCGGCATCCTCTGCGAAATCTACCTCGATGACCCGGCCAGCGCGCTGAAGCATTTTGAAATTTACAGCGCGGCGGCCCCTGAAGACCAGCAGGTCAAGACCTGGATTGCCAGCCTGCAGCAGCGCCTTGAGAGCCCGAAATGATGCCGGAATCCCGGCAAGGAGTCGTCATGAAGCAAACCGTCACACTCGTTCTTTGCCTGCTGCTGCCGGCCACCATGGCCATGGCCGCGGAGACGGTGAAGATAGAGGAGGTCAAGGAACTTTCAGGGATGTCGATCGTCGGCAACGACGAGGCCCCGAAAGTCCTCTATATCATCCCCTGGAAGAGCGCCGAGATCGGTGCAGAACCGAGTCTGAGCCGGATGAGCAACGCCGGCGCCGCGCCGATCGACCGGGACGTTTTTATCCGCCAACTCGATTTTTACGAAACCAGCAAAGCTCAGCGCCCCGAAAGGAACTAACTCATGGAAAACATCTCTTCAATGGTCGACTTTTTTATCAAGGGCGGGGCATTCATGTACCCCATTCTCATCGTCCTTATCATCGGCCTATCCATCGCCGCTGAACGTTGGTTTCAACTGACCCGTATCCGCCTGAACAATCGCAAAATGTGGAACCGGGTCAAACCACTGCTGGACAATGGCGAATTTGATCGGGCACGGAAAATGGTCGATGGCGACAAGTCGAGCATCGCCGGAATCCTCAGCATGGGGCTGGCGCGCCATAGCCTGGCCCGGCGGCGTGAAGACATTGAGATCGCCATGGAGGAGTGCATGATGGAGATCATCCCGCAACTGGAACGGCGCACTCCCTATATCGCCCTGCTCTCCAACATCGCCACCCTGCTCGGACTGCTCGGCACCATCATGGGCCTGATTGCAGCCTTTACTGCCGTCGCCAACGCCAACCCGGCCGAGAAGGCCGACCTGCTCTCCGCCAGTATCTCGGTGGCGATGAACACCACCGCCTTCGGACTGATGACGGCGATCCCGCTGCTGCTGCTGCACGCGAAACTGACATCGGCCACCGGCGAGATCGTCGACAGTCTCGAGATGGCTTCGGTCAAAGCGCTCAACGCCATCGCCACCTCCTCCAAGCGCCAGTTACCGACGAGCTGACCATGGCCAGAAGAAAACCCTCCAGAAGACGGATGCAGGAAGCTCCGGGCCTCGACATCACCTCTTTTTTGAACCTGATGGTGGTGCTGATTCCGTTTCTGCTCATCAGTGCCGTGTTCTCCCGCGTGACGATTCTCGAGCTGAGCGTGCCGACCAGCGCTGCTGACGGCGCGGTTAGCGATGTGCGCGAGCTCAGTCTTGAGATCATCGTCCGCGAAAACGGTTTTGAACTCGGTAACGGAAGGACAATTCAGGCGGCGATTCCCAAAAAAGATGGCGCGTATGACCTGAAAAGACTCTCCGCAATGTTGATCAGCGTCAAGAACAGCTATCCAGAGAAGGAAGAAGCGACGGTCCTTTTGGAGCCCAATATCGAATACAACTATCTGGTGCAGGTGATGGACATCGTCCGCGGCGTTGAACTCCCCGGCGAAGATGGCAACGCGCCACGGAGAAGGGTTCTCTTCCCCAGCATATCGATCGGAGATGCCCCATGAGAGAATCGAGACGCATGCGTCGCATGGCGCGTAACCATAAACGGACGGCAGGCCTGATGCTGACCTCGCTGATGGATGTCTTCACCATTCTGGTCTTCTTCCTGCTCTCCAACTCATCCGCCAGTGAAGCGGTGAAGGCTCCCGACCAGATCAAGCTCCCCTACTCCACGGTCGAAGCCAAACCACGCGAGACTGTCGTGATCATGGTGACCCCGGACGAGGTGCTGGTGCAGGGACAGATCGTCATGGCCACATCCGACCTGCTTGATCCAAAAATGGATCGGGTTCAGGCAATTATGACGCGACTGACAGCGCTGCAGAGCAATCTCATCGGCATCAACAGCCGGACCGCAGTCGATAGCACGGAGGTCACCATTCTTGCCGACAAAACGATCCCGTTCTCGATACTGAAGAAAATCATGTCAAGTTGCACCCTGGCTGGCTATGGGAAAATCTCCCTGGCGGTCATCCAGAAATCCTCGAATAGTTAGGCGTGAGTATTGTGACAACGTCCCTATTACAACAGGAATTGGCGCCTCTGAATACGCAGATCGAGCAGGTGCGTGCAAAGCTCGCCACACTTGAAGCCGATTTGCTCCAAACAGAAGCAAAGCTCGAGACGATCCCCCGCCACCGGCAGCGTTATGAGGCGTTGCAGAATGTTTGTAATGCTCTCGACAAGCTGGCTGAACTCGAGGCGGCGGAGCTCTTCTGGGAACATCTGGCACCGGCCGATGACGCCAACCGGCATCTGGAACGGCTGCGGACGCGCATCGCTGACTTCAGGGAAAATATTAAAAAAGGACAGGACAAACAGGCGAAAATCAAGGCGCAGATGGGGGAGCGGAATCTCGAACTCGACGCATTGTTCGAAAAGGTTCACGATGCCTACGCCCGAGAACAGCGCCGACTGGAAGAGCTCGCTATCGAACGGGAGGTTTCCGCCGTTCCCGAGCGGGCCATCATCATGCCCTGGAGCTCCGACAGTGCCAACGAGAAGGCGTTCCGCCGCTCCATGGCTGTCGCCCTGCTTTTGTTCCTGGTCATTGGTTCGATCATGCACTGGGTGACGGTGCCGGTGCCCGAACAGACCGCACTCTCCATTGAGATCCCCGAACGCCTCGCCAAACTGGTCAAGCAGGAAGCACCGAAGCCGGAACCGCCAAAGGTGGCGGAAAAACCGCCGGAAGAGCCAAAACCGACCGAGCCGACCGAGCCGACCGACAAAAAGTTGCCAAAGGAGAAACCGAAGGTCGCCGCCACTCCCGTCGAGACCAAGACAGCGCGAGACAAGGCGGAAAGCAGCGGTGTGCTGGCCTTTAAGAACACCTTCGAAGAAATGATAGATGAGACCCCCGTCAACAGACTTGGCAGCCAGGCGCGACTGAGCAAAGGTTCAGGCAAGGGCCCGGGGGCGGGTGGCCCACGCGCGACGCGGTCGCTGGTGGCGATCCAGGGCAAAAGCGGTAGTGGCGGTATTAATAATGCTGCAGTCAGTCGCAACCTCGGCACCGGCAAAAATGGCAATGCCGACCAGATCGCCAGCGCCGGCTTCTCACGGGTCGAAAGCGCTGTAGCCGGACTGCAGGAAGAGGCGGGCCGCAAGGTCAGCGATGGACCGGGCCCGGCGCGCAC
>Ga0209231_1000490_pt1 | contig 21724 bp, 15 predicted proteins | sample Deesub45470m_DNA_FD_188086 | JGI IMG/M metagenome (GOLD analysis project Ga0209231, IMG submission 188086) | Deep subsurface microbial communities from North Pacific Ocean - 450_OLKR46/470m Metagenome (SPAdes) (version 2) | ecosystem: Environmental > Terrestrial > Deep subsurface > Unclassified ... | reverse complement strand
TTCTGGCGCCGGCAACGGCAGCGACTTGACCGATGCCGCCTATGAGCAGGCCGGCGCCAGAATGGTCAACACTGCGGATGAGATTTACGAGTGCGCCGAACTGATCCTGCACGTCAAGGAACCGCAACCGGCAGAGTACCCGATGATCCGTCCGGGGCAGATCCTCTTCACCTTCTTTCACCTTGCTGCCTCCGAGACCCTGACCCGGGCCCTGCTCAAGACTCTGGCGGTCGCCATCGCCTATGAAACCATCACCGGCCCGGACGACAGCCTGCCGCTACTGACACCGATGAGCGAAATTGCCGGCCGGATGGCGGCGCAGCAGGCAGCCAAGTACCTCGAACGCCCCCAGGGCGGGCGCGGTATTCTGCTCGGCGGCGTACCGGGGGTGGCACCGTCGACGGTGCTGGTTCTCGGCGGCGGCGTTGTCGGCCGCCACGCGGCGCAGATGGCCTGCGGCCTCGGCGCTCAGGTTTATCTGCTCGACACCAACCTGGAGAAGCTGCGCCGCCTGGCTGAGGTCATGCCGAAGAACTGCGTCCCGTTGTTGTCGTCGCCGGCACAGATTCGCAACCTGGTGCAACAGGCCGATGCGGTCATCGGCGCGGTGCTGCTCCCGGGCGCCCAGGCGCCGAAACTGATAACACGGGAGATGTTGCGGACCATGAAACCGGGGGCGGTACTGGTCGACGTCGCCATCGATCAGGGGGGCTGCTGTGAAACTTCGCGACCAACCACCCACGGTGCACCGACCTTTATCGAGGAGGGCGTTGTCCATTACTGCGTCAGCAACATGCCGGGCGCCGTCCCCTTAACCGCTACCACGGCGCTGACCAATGCCACCCTCCCCTACGTAGTCGCCATCGCCAACCAGAGCTGGAAGCAGAGCGCACTGACCGACCCGGGGGTCAAAAATGGCATCAATCTCGCCTTGGGCCGGGTGACCTGTCGCGGTGTCGCCGAGGCGTTCGGGCTCGATTACACGCCGGTCGACACACTGCTCGCCGTGACCGACGGCACCCCCACGCACTGAACCTGCCTGACGCCGAGTGCTGCTGCCGCCAGCGTCTCACTTTAGGAGACGCACCCTGTCACAACCGGGCTATTTCAGTTCAAAGGCGACTTTGAGCACAACCTGATACTCACTGACTTTGCCATCATCGCCAATATGACCGCGAAACTCCTGCACCTCAAACCAGGAAAGTTTCTCCAGCGACTTTTGCGCTCTGGTGACCGCCTGTTGAATCGCATCCTCAAATCCGGCGCTGGACACCCCGATGATTTCAACTTTCTTATAAGTCCGACCTTTTCCGTACGACATTGATTCCTCCACTTGGTGAAAAGAGTTAAAAAATCTGCCTGCTTGAATGCTAACAGCCGCGCACGTTCTGTAAACCTTAAACCGGTGAATAGGTCATCGCCAGTCACAGCAAAAACATGTTACCGTTCACACCATGAATAGTGCCCTCTTCTTCGCCTTGATCAGTCTGGCCGGTGCCGGCGTCCATGATGTCGTTTTTAAACGCTACGCGTCAAAAGAACGCTCGCGTGGCGTCTATATCTGTGCCATCGGCGTCGTCTGGGCGCTGTTGCAAGGCGGACTGGCACTTGCTCAGAACGTCGACTTTTCCCCCAGTACAACCACCCTTTCCTACGGCATGGCCGCCGGCCTGTTTCTGACCGCCTCCAATCTGCTGCTGCTCGAAAGCATGACTCATATCGACGCCAGTCTCGGCTCGACCCTCTATCGGCTGAACACGGTCGGAGTCGTGGTCCTCTCCATCCTGTTTCTGCACGAATCGCTGGGATTGTTCAAAGGGCTCGGCATCGCCGCCGGCCTGATCGCCGTTCTGCTCCTTTACCGGCGCAGCAGCGGCTCCGTTGCTGACCACCGCCGCTACCTGCTCTACTTTGCTCTGGCTCTGACCGCAGCCGGCTTTCGCGCCGGTTACGGCGTCACCTCCAAGGCCGGCCTGCTGGCCGGTGCCAATCTGCAGCTGCTGTTGCTGATCGGGGCATTAAACTGGGTGTTGGGTGGGGCAGCGTACGCGCTGCTGCGCGAAAAACGCTTTCGGCTGACCATGAAAAAACTTTCTTATGCCACCCTCTCCGGTGTTCTGGTCTTTATCATCGTCAACGCCCTGCTGCTGGCCATGGAGCACGGCCAGGCCAGCGTCGTCATCCCCATCGCCAACATGAGCTTTATCATCGCCCTCGCCCTGTCGGTGGCTCTCGGCATGGAGAGCTTTACCCGGCGCAAACTGCTGGCCATGCTGGTTGCCGTGGGATCGATTGTGCTGCTGGCGCAGGTGTAGGACCAAAACCAGACGGAGTATGGGCACCAAGAACAGCGCCTGCCGTGATTGACCGCAGCTATATTAATATGGTATAGAGCAATTATTCACGTAAACCATATTAAGATTGGCGAGGTAAAATTTGAGTGACCTGCCGAAAAACATTGCGGATCGTCTGGATGAAAAACTGGCGCTTTTGAACTCGCATCGGCCGCTCCCGTCTGCAGCCGTGCGGAAATTGCGCGAGCAGTTCGGGCTGGAGATGACCTACAACTCGAACGCCATAGAGGGCAACAGTCTGACGCTGAAAGAAACTTTCCTGGTGATCAATGAAGGCTTGACCATCAAGGGCAAGCCGCTGCGGGATCATCTTGAGGCAAAGTGCCACACCGAAGCACTGCAGTACCTGTACGAACTTGTGGACCGGGAGAGTCGAAGCTCGTTCTCGGAAAAACTGATCCGCGAATTAAACCAAATGGTCATGCGGGAGATGGACAAGGAGTGGGCCGGCCGCTACCGCAACAGCAATGTGCTCATCGCCGGGGCCGATCACACGCCACCGGAAGCAGCCCTGGTGCCGCAGTTAATGCATGAACTGATCGATTGGCTGCTCCAGAACAGAGAGGAGTTGCATGCTGTGGAGCTGGCAGCTCTTCTGCACCACCGTCTGGTGAACATCCACCCGTTCTTCGACGGCAATGGCCGAACCTCCCGACTGGTCATGAACGTGGTGTTGATGCAGGCAGGCTTCCCGCTGACAGTTGTGCTGAAAAACGACCGGAGCCGGTATTACCGGGCGCTGCAGAAAGCGGACAAGGGGGACTCAGCACCGTTCGTCCGTTTTATCGCCCAGGCGGTTCAACGCTCGCTCGACATCTACCTTAAGGTACTCACCCCGGCACACCAGAGCCGCGAGCAATTTATCCCCTTGGCGGAGCTGGCAACCGGTTCAACTTTCACCGGCAAATATCTCAACCTGCTGGCGCGCAACGGCAAGCTGGAAGCTCACAAAGAGGGGCGAAACTGGCTTTCATCACATGACGCGCTTAGGAGATATCTGGAAGGCAGGGAGCGAAAAAGGTGACCCTGCAGGCGGTTGCGATACGCCCCCTAAAAGCATCAGGGAGCGTCCTGGATTTCCCCCAAAAACCGGACCTGCACCCGGCGCCCCGCGTCCACCCATTACCCCATCATTTAACTTCCAGCTTTTCAATCTCCCCGATCAATTCATCATTATCCGGCATCCCTTTGTGCAGATAGCGGACGATGCCGGAGCGGTCGATAAGGTAAGTGATCCGGCCACTGCCGTACAGTTTTCGGATACGGCCGTCATCGACCAGCAACGGAAAGTGCAGATCGAGCTTGGCGGCAAACTCTGCATGGGTCTTTAACGTGTCACCACTGACGCCCAGAACCTGGACGTTAAGCTGTTCAAAACGCGCGATGTCGTCCTGAAAAGCCTGCATTTCGCTGGTTCAGCCCGAGGTGAAATCAGCGTAGTACAGGGCGAGAACCACCGGCCCTTGCGGCAGAAGCCGGCTGAGGGTGATCTCGCCGCGAGTCGAGACGGCGGTGAAATCGGGGGCCACGGCCCCGACTTCGAGGGCCGCGGCATTGGACGAGAACAAGGTTGCCACAATGACGGCACCGGCGCGGATGAGACGTTTCATGGGGATCTCCTTTTGCTTTGGAAAAGTTGAACTGAAACACTCGTTAGCTTCATAAGATGGTGATTGAACATCAGAACTATTTTAGCAGGGATACGCAGGATGGACAGGATGGTGGTAAAAGCTGCAGCCCTGTCATTCCCTGATAAGAAATATTCAAGATTTTTAGCTCATCGCGTAACATAAGATTTCTGACCAGGCCGATTGTGCCGGAGCGATTCTGCATTAGACTTACGATATAACTTCAAAAAACGTATGAAGGAGACATGCTATGCCCATTCAAGACTATTTTGCGCAGGCCAAGGGGATCGGAATTCTGTCGACAGCTGATGCTGCCGGTCAGGTCGATGCGGCCATCTACGCGCGGCCCCATTTTATGGACGACGGGACGCTGGCGTTTATCATGCGTGACCGACTGACCCACCACAATCTTGGAGAGAACCCGTCGGCGGTCTATCTGTTCATCGAGGACGGACATGGCTACAAAGGCGTTCGTCTTTACCTGAAAAAAGTTAAGGAAGACACCAATCCGGAGCTGCTCGCACAATTGACCCGGCGCTGCCTGAGTCCGGAGGAGGATGCGGCCAAAGGGCCCAAGTTTGTGGTCTATTTCACTATGGAAAAAACCCTGGCCCTGATCGGCAGCGACCGCCCGCAGTTCAGTATGGGCTGAGGCGCGGTCGGGTGCCTTTTAAACAGCCCATCCCGGGCGCGGTTTCAGGACGAGGGATGGTTGTGCCCAACGGTTTGCGGCAGGGTTCCATCTTGACATTCATAGGCCAAAAAGTAATTCTGACTGGCACTTAATCTTCAATAGATGACGTTGGCGCCCTGTCTATTTCAAGACGTGTGTGTCATGCCCCTCTTCTCCCGGCCTGAAGGAGCCCGCGGTTGACTGCTGTCCAGCCTTCATCATCGGCCCCGGCCATCCAGAGCCATCGAAAGGTTCGTCGCTACCGGGTGGTCGCCATCGGACTGCTGGTCATCGGCATCATCTTCGCCCTCGCCCTGTGGTATTTCACCCGTCTGACCGTGCACAAGAGCGAAAAAGTCCGCTTCGACCATTATGCCGAAATGATCAAGGAACTGCTCGGCGAACGGATTGACGAACACATCTCCGCCCTGCACGGAATGCGGGCATTCATCAATGCCAGCGAGCGCGTCACCCGGGCGGAATGGGCGCGTTACGTCAGTGATCTTGACGTCGACCGCCACTTTGCCGGAGCCCTGGGCTTTTCGTTCATCCGTTATGTCCGTCGCGACGAACTCGGACCGTTCCTCACGGCAACCCGAGCCGACGGGGCACCTGACTTCCAGATCAACACCAGTGGCTCTTACCCTGATCTGGGCATCATCGAATTCATCCAGCCTCTGGAGCAAAACCGGGCGGCAGTCGGTTATGACCTCGGCCAAGAGACGGTGCGCCGACAGGCTCTCGTTGCAGCCGTTGACCAGGACCAGGTGATGCTCTCCAGCCGGGTCATCCTGATTCAGGATGAGCAGAAACAGCCCGGATTTCTCCTGCTGCTGCCGGTCTACAACCCGGGAGCCGCAATCGCCACCCGGGACCAGCGCTGGTCAGCGCTGCGCGGCTGGGTCGGCGCCTCGATCCGCGTCAACAACCTGCTTTCCGGGATCGACTCCTATTTCGACTCTCCCCTCGACATCGAAATTTTTGACGGCAGCGCCGACACCCCCAACAGTCAACTCTACGATGCCGACGGTAAACTGCGCTCGGGTCGGACCAGGGCGTTAACAGATCAGAACCAACAGGGGCTGCACAGCCAGGTGGCATTGGAAGTTGCCGGGCGCATCTGGACTCTGAACATCATCGCCCTGCCCGGGTTTACCCAGCCGATCGAACATCACACCCCGGAAATCCTCCTGGCAGGCAGCCTGCTATTGAGCCTGCTCGCCGCGCTGCTGGTCGCCTCCTACGGCAAACCTCTGGAGCAGGCTCAGGCTCTCGCCGAAAAAATGACAGCTGATTTGCGCGCGAGCGAGCAGCGCTTTCACCGTATGTTCCGTGACCATAAGTCGGCCATGCTTCTGGTCGCACCAGCGGATGGCCGGATTATCGATGCCAACGACGCCGCCAGCCGTTTCTACGGTTATCCGATGAAACAGTTAAAGAAGATGTCAGTGGATAACTTCAACCTGCTTTCACCGGAGGAGATGGCAGCGATACGGCAGAAAATCGTCGCCGGTGAAACCCGAATTTTTGAGTTCCGACACAAGCTCGCCTCCGGCGACATCAGGGACGTCGAAGTCCACTCGTCACCGATCGAGTTTGAGCGGCAGATCGCCCTTTTTTCCATCATCCATGACATCACCAGTGAAAAAACCGCCGAGCGCAACCTGATCGAAATGGACCGGATGAAAAACGAATTCATCTCCACCGCCGCTCACGAACTGCGCACACCACTCAGCGCCATTATGGGGTTTACCGAACTGCTGCTCACCCCGGAGGCCTTCGGCAGTTTTAGTGAAGCGCAAAAAAAGGAGTTCCTCGGCCAGGTTTACGAGCGGGGCGAAGCACTGTCGCGTATTATTGATGAAATGCTCGATATCAGCCGCATCGAAAGCGGTCATCCAGTCAACCTTGATCTGCATCCGGTCGATTTTCGCGACGTTCTGATTAAAGTGCTTGAGTTCTACCGGCTGCACGATAAAACCCATCTTTTCCATCTCGTCCTCCCGGATGACGCTGCAACACGGCCGGTGACGATCGACCGGCAAAGGATCAACCAGGTCCTCGAAAATCTGCTCAGCAACGCGGTGAAGTACTCGCCACATGGGAGTGATATCTGTATCGAGGCTATTTTGCACCCACAAGGCTGGGAAGTCCGCATCGAAGACAAAGGGATCGGCATGACCCCGGAGCAGGTTGACCGGATTTTCGACAAGTTTTACCGCGCCAATGCCGCCAACACGGCAGTCGGCGGCCTCGGACTCGGGATGAGCATTGCCAAACAGATCGTCGATGCCCACGGCGGGAAAATCACGGTTAAAAGCCATCCGGGACAAGGGACGCAGGTCTGTTTCATTCTGCCAACCGCACCGGATTAACCACCACTCTCTTTATGAAAACAGCGCGTAGCCTGCCCTCTTTTTGCAGCGACCGCCAGCGGACATACAACATGCAACAAAATCCCCGTGAAACATATCATTCAGCCGTCGGTCAAAGCGACGCCTGACACCACCCGGCCGCTGAATTTGTGCTACAATAACCTTCAACTTACCGAAATCATTTTGACATTTTTTGCCATGGACAAAAGACATGAATGACCAGCCCAATACAGCTGACCCGCAACCGGCCCCGCTGACTCTGGCCGCATTTCCAAAAGCGCTTGAAGCCGTTCTGGCCCGTGAGCTCGCAAACATAAAATCCCAACTCGAAAAAACCAGCCAGGCTCTGGTGCAGGAGCGGGATCAGGTTCTTAATGGACTGTACAAAAGTCATGAGCACATCACCAAACTATTTGCCGACCCCGATCTAGCTGACGATTGGGATCGGATGATGCAGGAAATTGACGGCCAGCTCATCTGGATCAACCGCAAACTACGCCCGGGCATCGACCGCGAAATCCGCAGTCTCGCCCCCAGACGGCGGCCACTGGCGACTCAGCTGACCAAACTGCGCGATCGCATTCAGGAACTCACCGATCGTCTGCCCGACGCTCCGATGATTCCGGACGAAGTGGCGGCAGAGCCCCCTCTCCTTCGCTACTTGCGAAACCGCCTTGCGCAAATGAGCCTGTCTCCGCATCGACTGGCTCAGGAACTGCTGCCGGACAACCCGGCCAAACATCCTCTGGTCCAGCAGCATGACACACTCCATACCCAGACCATGAGCGATCTCGCCGACCTGTGGCGCGGCATCCGCTTCCATTTTGAAATCGTGCTTGATGAACTACGTCAGGCAGCTGAAGCGGAAGCTGAACACGAGGAAGGCGACACGAAAGCGGTAGGCCCGGTCTCGGCGGAGCTGTCGGCCCAGGTTCTTGATGCCCTGGAAAACGGACAGAATCTGCTCGGCAAGACCCTGGAACCTCTGCTCGCTTTTTATGCCTCGCTCCCCAGCAGTATAGAAAACGTCTACCGTGACTGGCTGGCGACATTTGAGCAGGAGCTCTCACGCATCGGCCATATCGACCAGACCATTCGCCATCTGACCATTCGCCTGCGCCGGCCGACGGCACACATCAAGGAGCGCGCGGCGGCACTGCTCGATCAGGGGCGCGAAGAGGTCTCGCGCACGGCCAGTAGCGGCCTGCACCAGACCGGCGGGCTGCTACGCAACCTGCAGGATCTTATCGGCCGCACCGGCAGCGGTCGCGAGGCATTACTGCCTTACACCGACCTTCCCACCGGCGAGGCGATTCAGGAACGATCGAATGAACTTCCGTCCCTTTACCGGCGGATCTTCACCCTCGGCCCCCTGCGCAATCGCGAATTTCTTGTCGCTCGCGACGAAGAGATGGAAACCCTCGACGCGCTGGTGACTCGCTGGCGCGAGGGGAAGACCTGCAGCGCCGCAGTCATCGGCCCGGAAGGGAGCGGCAAGACCTCCCTGATCAACTGTTTCGCCAGCGAGTATGGTGCCGAAGAAGAGATCCTGCGCATTGACCTCAAGACCCGTCTCAAGGACGTTACCGACCTGGTCCGTATTCTGAGCGAGGAGGTCGAACTCGAACCTGCCGCCGCCGACATTGACACACTGGTCCGGCACCTTCTGAGCGGCCCCCGCCGTATTATCGTCATCGAGGGGGGGCATCAACTGGCCGCACGAACCATGGGCGGTTTCGAGACCCTGAAGACCTTCTTCTCCCTGATGACCGCCACCCGTAAACATCTACTCTGGGTCGTCAGTTTCCGCAAATACCCCTGGGCGCGTTTTGATTACCTGCTCAACATCGGCAGCCATTTCACTCACGACATCCGCACCCTGTTTCATGACGAAGCCGAACTGCGCGAAACCCTGATGCTCCGCCACCGCACCTCCGGGCTGACGCTGGAGTTTATCGCCCCGGAGACAGAGAAGGCACCCGAAGATGAGAGCGTTTGTCGTGACCGCTTTTTTCGCGAGCTGTTCACTGCAACCTCCGGCAATATCGACGCCGCCATCTACCACTGGCTGCGCAGTATCAGCTACCAGCCCGAAACCCGCACCCTGAGTGTGGCACCGCTAAACCGCCCTGACCACCGGGTGTTGCGGGCGCTTGGCCGCGAACATCTTTTCGCCCTGGGCGAGATTCTGTCAAATGGCGGGCTGACGGTTGCCGAATTCAGTGAAATATTTTCGCTCGAAGTTGTTGAATCCAGACTGCAACTCGAGACTCTGTCACAGCTGAACTTGCTGCGCCCGGACACCGACAGTGCGGCCGACAACCGGCGCTACCAGATCAACCCGGTCTTCTTCGGACCGATCAGCGCCACCCTCGAATCGATGAACATTCTTTACTGAGCCAGGGGTAAGCCATGCCGGAAAACACCATCAAAAGCATTTTTGACAATTTCTCCCTGACCCGGGTCCTGATCGCCCTGGTTCTGTTCGGCCTGACCTGGGGGACAGTTTCGGTCCTGCAGATCACCGCCAGCTTGCTGACCACCAAATTTTCCCGCTACCGCATTCTCATCGCCAGCCTGTTCCCGGTTCTGCGTCTATGCATCTGGATCGGAGCCACAGCCTTCATCATCTTTGCGGTCTTCAACCCACCGGTCAACGCCTTGTTTGCCGTCAGTGCCTCGGCCGGTCTCGCCATCGGCCTCGGTGCCCAGGACCTGATCAAGAACATCATTGCAGGCATTGTTATTCTCTTCGACCGCCCGTTCCGGGTCGGCGACATGGTCGATGTCGGCGGCCATTACGGCGAAGTCCGCAGCATCGGCCTGCGCGCCACCTCGATCCAGACCTTCGATGACAGCACGGTCTTTCTGCCCAACTCCATGGTCCTTGGGCAAGCGGTGTCAAACTCCAATACCGGCGCACTGGATGAAATGGTCGTTGTCGAATGCCACCTGCCGGCCTATGTCGATGCTACCGAAGCGCGGAAACTGGCCCGGGAGGCCGCCATCTGCTCCCCTTACACCTATTTGCGCAAACCGGTGACCGTTATCGTAGAAGACAAGTTTGAACGCACCTTTCTGCTTAAGCTCAAGGTCAAGTTTTATGTCGTTGATATTCGGCTGGAGCGTCTGGCTGCCAGCGATGTCAGTGAACGGCTGAAACACATTTTTGCAAATCAGGGAATGATCGATCGCGAGGTTGTGCTCGGTTTGACTTCTTTGTAAAAGCAATCGCCGAACAAACCCTGATCGCGCGAGCAGTCGGTGGTTAAAAGTAGCGGGAAAAACTCAGAAATCCCTGAACGCCGCTCAGGTTAGAGGTGGGGTCGGGAGCGCTGTCAAATTCGAGGTTGGTCTTCAAGGCGCGGGCACAGATTCCGATGGAATCGAGACTGTTCAGGCGATATTCGATGCCGGCACGGACATAACCGCCGATACCGAACGCCGATTCTGTGTAGGTCGAACTGGCTCGCAAGTTTGGGGTCACCGTCAAATCATCCTGATCCATATCTTCATTGTATTCTCCAAACATCATCGCCGGCCCGGCCGCAACATAAAGCCGCCAGTACTCTGAACTATGAGAGAGATAAAGTCCGGCCGCAACATCGGTCAGCAAGAGCTGACTGTCGAGCCTGATCGAAACCTGGTTATTCGAAGCCACAACGCGCGAGTTACTGGAACGCACGCCGAACAGCAGGCTGCCATCAAATCCCCAGACGGTGTTTTCGCCGCCAAGAGGGTATTGAACGACAACTCCACCGTAGGGCATGGACGATAAATCGTTGACACTGATGGTGGTGGGGTCATTGCTGGCCGACTGCCGAAAGTTCAGATCATCGTCGGCAAACCGGGCGGCGCCGACCAGGACCGAAATAAAAACCAGCGGCCTCTCTTCCAGAGCGAGAACCGGTGACGACTGAACCGTCAGGATGACGACGATACCGGCCAGAATAAATATCGATTTAACGCTCATGGTCTGAAACATTTTCTTTCCCCTTTTGGTCAGCAGATAAGTAAAGAACGCCATCGAACCGGTCTGCATAAAAACTTAAATGACATGTCAACACATCCCCGGTATTTAAACAAAAGGGAAACGGCGGCAGACCAGACGAAGGCAAATTTGTCTGCTCACAGTTTATCTGATAATATCGGTCTTGACATCACTTGCCTAACTAAAAAATTGGCTATGTGGGTATTTTGACTACGTATTTCGGCAAGCTGCCGTTGACATCCGTTAAAATCTTGTTTTAATTAAATGGTTTCGAAAATATTCTGTCGTATTACTGCGAAAGGGAGGCACATGCGCTTCAAGGACTATGACAATGGCGGATTTTACGATGAGATGTTCGACACCGATGGCAAGCCCAGACCCGGCACCGAGGCGGTGGCAGAACGGTTCAATGTTCTGCCGCTGGAAGAGCTGAAACGACGTCAACTGGCGGCGGAAAAGACCCTGCTGCAGATGGGGATCACCTTCAGCGTCTACGGAGATGAACAGGGGACAGAGCGCATCTTCCCGTTTGACATCGTGCCGCGCATTATACCGCACAACGAGTGGATCGAGATTGAGACCGGCCTCAAGCAGCGGGTGCAGGCCCTCAACATGTTTATCAATGACCTTTACCACGAACAGAAGATCCTCAAGGACGGCATCATCCCCGAAGAGCTGGTCCGCTCCGCCAGCGGTTTCCGCCCTGAGTGCATGGGGCTGAATCCACCGAACGGCGTCTGGTGTCACATCACCGGCACCGACCTGGTCCGCGGTGGTGACGGCAAATTCTACGTGCTGGAAGATAATCTGCGCTGCCCGTCCGGCGTCTCCTATGTTCTGGAGAACCGGGTGGTGATGAAGCGCAGCTTTCCGCGCGCCTTCGACGCCGCCCGCGTTGCTCCGGTCTCCGACTACCCGAACCGCCTGCTGCGCCTGCTCCAGGGGCTGGCCCCGAGCCGGCGTGACAAGCCGGTGGTGGCAGTCTGGTCGCCGGGGGTCTACAACTCGGCGTACTTCGAGCACTCCTTTCTGGCCCAGCAGATGGGGATCGAGCTGGTCGAAGGGCGCGATCTGGTGGTCATTGATGATCAGGTCATGATGCGCACCACCACCGGCATGCGCCAGGTCGATGTCCTTTATCGCCGCATCGACGACGATTTTATCGACCCCGAGGTATTTCGCTCCGACTCCATGCTCGGTGTGCCGGGGTTGATGCGCGCCTACCGCGCCGGCCGCGTTGCCCTGGCCAATGCGCCGGGGACCGGGGTTGCCGACGACAAGGCGATCTATGCCTACGTGCCGGCGATGATCAAGTACTATCTCGGCGAAGAGGCGATCCTCAATAATGTCGAAACCTACCTCTGCTCGCGGGAAAAAGACCTGCAATACGTTCTGGCCAACCTCGAAAAACTGGTGGTAAAAAAAGTCGGTGAAAGTGGCGGCTACGGTATGCTGGTCGGCCCGCACTCGACAGTGCAGGAGCGGGCAGAATACGCCGAGCAGGTCAAAGCCAACCCGCGCAACTTCATCGCCCAGCCGACCCTGGCCCTGTCCCGGGTACCGACTCTGGTCGATGACCATTTTGAAGGGCGGCATGTCGATCTGCGCCCCTACATCCTTTATGGCGAAGATATCTATGTCATGCCCGGAGGATTGACCCGGGTTGCACTTAAAAAAGGATCTTTGGTGGTCAACTCCAGTCAGGGTGGCGGCAGCAAAGACACCTGGGTCGTTGAAGCGCAAGGGGGTGCCGCATGCTGAGCCGTGTTGCTGAATCGATCTACTGGATGGCCCGTTACGTCGAGCGCGCTGAAAACATCGCGCGCATTATGGATGCCAACTACCACATGATTCTCGATCTGCCACCCGATGTCGGTGAGCAGTGGGAGCCGTTGGTGGTGACCAGCGGCGACGAGGACCTGTTCAAGGAATACTACACGCAGTTCAACCGCGAGAATGTCATCCAGTTTTTAACCTTTGACCATCGCAACCCCAACTCGATCCTCTCCTGTTTACAGATGGCGCGGGAAAATGCCCGTTCGGTACGCGAGTGGATCAGCTCGGAGATGTGGCAGCAGGTCAACACCTTTTTCCTCATGGTCAAACAGGAATCGCGCAAAGACGACGGCATCGAACTGCCCCACGAGTTCTTTGTCGAAGTCATGATGTCCAGCCACCTCTTCGCCGGACTGTCAGAAAACACCATGACCCACGGTGAGGGATGGGAGTTCGCCCGCCTCGGGCGGATGCTGGAGCGGGCCGACAAGACCGCCCGGATTATCGACGTCAAGTACTTCATTCTGCTGCCATCGGTGGAGTACATCGGCATGCCTTATGACCATATCCTCTGGGGCGCCCTGCTCCGTTCGGCCAGCGCCTTTGAGATGTATCGCAAGCGCCACGGTCAGATCGTTCCCGACCAGATCATCGAATTCATGATCCTTGACAGCGAGTTTCCACGCGCCATTCACCACTGCCTGATCATGGCCGAGCTCGCCCTGCGCAACATCTCCGGCACGAGTCGCGGCCGGTTCACCAATCGGGCCGAAAAGGCTCTGGGACGGCTGCTGGCCGATCTCGACTATATTCAGGTCGAAGAGATCAAAGCCATCGGCCTGCATCAGTTTCTCGACAACACCCAGACCCAGCTCAACCAAATCGGCGCCGCCGTGCACGAAGCCTTCTTCGCCATTCCGACCCTGACGGTAGCGACGCAGAGTCAGAGTATTGAGTAGCAAGTGGAGATAAGTTCTTTAGAGCTGAAAAGAGACATAAACCCATAACACCCTTTAAACCATGAAACCCGGGGGTCCAGCCTTCGCCAAGGCTACGGCTGGCAAGCCGGCCCCCTGTGTGGGGATTTCCGCGGTGGGCTGATTAATGCTGACCTGCTGAATTCAGCGGCACAGAGTGCGATAATTCACTTTCACGTCAGAAGGGCTCAGCCCGGGCAATAACCAGTGCCACTGACTAAAAACTGATACAGCTCGCACCCGAAATGCCCCCCGCTAGGGGAAAGCCATTTTTTGCTTACTTTTTTGTGGCGCCTGCCAAAAAAGTAAGGCGTCTGGCGGGACCCGCCTTCGCCAAGGCTACGGCGTGGCAAGCGTGACCCGCCGTTTTCAATCTGCCATATCAAGCATTTTTCAGGTTCAAAAGCCATCTTGGCCGCTGACCGAAAAGGACATACACAATGTCAATCCGCGTCGCCTGCAAACACAACACCTGCTACACCTTCGACCGCCCGGTCAACCTCTCCCCCCACATCCTGCGCCTGCGCCCGGCACCGCATTCCCGCACGCCGATCCGCGCCTACAGTCTGCGCATCTTTCCGGAGAACCACTTTCTCAACTGGCAGCAGGACCCCTTCGGCAACTACCTGGCCCGGGTAGTCTTTCCGGAGAAGACCAGCGAACTGCGGATCGAGGTCGAAGTGGTGGCGGACATGATCGTCATCAACCCGTTTGACTTTTTTGTCGAAGAATCGGCGGAGAAGATCCCGTTCATTTACGAACCGCAGCTACGGCAGGAACTCACCCCCTATTTTGAACAGGCCGAGAACGGTCCCCTGCTGCTGAAGTGGTTAACCGGCGTCGATCGCACACCGACCACGACCGTCGATTTTCTCGTCGCCATCAACCAGCGCATCCGCCAGAGCGTCAACTATTCGGTGCGCATGGAACCGGGGGTGCAGAGTTGCGAAGAGACCCTGGAGCGCGCCATCGGCTCCTGCCGCGACAGTGCCTGGCTCATGGTGCAGATCCTGCGCCACCTCGGTCTGGCGGCGCGGTTTGTCTCCGGCTACCTGATTCAGCTCACCGCCGACGAAAAATCCCTCGACGGCCCCTCCGGGCCGGAGGCCGACTTTACCGACCTGCATGCCTGGGCCGAGGTCTACATCCCCGGCGCCGGCTGGATCGGCCTCGATCCGACCTCGGGGCTGTTCGCCGGCGAAGGCCACATTCCGCTGGCCTGCACCCCGCACCCGTCGAGCGCCGCGCCGGTCACCGGTGCCATGGACGCCTGCGAAGTCAGTTTCAGCTTTTCCAACATCGTCGAACGGATCCACGAAGATCCGCGGGTGACCAAACCGTACAGCGACGAGCAGTGGGCGCGCATCGATGCCCTCGGCGAACAGGTCGATGCCGACCTGAAAAAAGGCGACGTGCGCCTGACCATGGGCGGGGAACCGACCTTTGTCTCCATCGACGATATGGAGTCGGCCCAGTGGAACACCGCGGCCGACGGCGTTCAGAAACGGGAATTAGCCAATATCCTGCTGCTGCGTCTTAAAACCGTCTTTGCCAACGGCGGTCTGCTCCATTACGGCCAGGGGAAATGGTATCCGGGTGAGCCGATGCCACGCTGGGCCTACGGCTGCTTCTGGCGCAAGGACAATCTGCCGGTCTGGAACGATCCCGCCCTGCTGGCTGATGTGAGCAAAGACTACGGCCTGACCCACGAACACGCCGCCAAATTTGCCGGCCGGTTGGCGCAACGTCTCGGCATTGGCAAGGACCGTATTGTCCCCGGCTATGAAGACACCTTCTACTACCTGTGGAAAGAGGCCACTCTGCCGACCAACGTTGACCCGCTCAAGGCCAACCTGAAAGACCCCCTCGAGCGCCGTTATCTGGCGCAACTGCTCGATAAGGGGCTCGGCACACCGACCGGCTACGCTCTGCCGTTGCGCTGGGATACAGACGACAGCGCCTGGCGCAGCGGCCCCTGGGAGTTTCGGCGCGGCCAGATGTTCCTGATCCCCGGTGGCTCGGCCATGGGGGTGCGGCTGCCGCTTGATTCCCTCCCCTGGGAAGCACCGGAAAAACGCGAGCGCCAGGCGGAACATGACCAGTTCGGCGCATTGCCCGAGCTGGCCGATTACCATGGCGAGGTGGCGAAGCGCTTCAGCACGATTGAGGAAAAAGCGGAGGAGCCGGGGATGCCGCTGGCCGACGGCCGCCGCGAAACCGACCTGGTCAAGGTGCCGCATACGGCGATCTGTATCGAAGCCCGCGACGGTCGCCTGCACCTGTTCATGGCGCCGCTGACCCTGCTCGAGCACTACCTTGATCTGGTCGCCGCCATTGAAGCGACCGCAGCCGAACTGCAGCTGCCGGTGGTTCTCGAAGGTTATGAACCGCCGCGCGACAACCGACTTGAGCGGCTGCTGGTCACCCCCGACCCCGGCGTCATCGAGGTCAACATCCACCCCGCCGCCTCATGGCGTGAGCTGGTCGACAACACCACCGTTCTTTACGAGCAGGCGCGCCTCAGCCGCCTCGGCACCGAAAAATTCATGCAGGACGGTCGCCACACCGGCACCGGTGGCGGCAACCACATCACCATCGGCGGCGCCACCCCGGGCGACAGCCCGGCTCTGCGCCGTCCCGACCTGCTGCGCAGCCTGATCACCTACTGGCAGCACCATCCGGGCCTCTCCTATCTCTTCTCCGGTATGTTCATCGGCCCGACCAGTCAGGCACCGCGCATCGACGAAGCGCGCAACGACGCCCTCTACGAACTGGAGATCGCTTTCCAGCAGATGCCGAAAGGCGAAGTGCCGGCGCCGTGGCTGGTCGATCGACTGCTGCGCAATCTGCTCATCGATATGACCGGCAACACCCATCGCGCCGAGTTCTGCATCGACAAGCTCTACTCCCCCGACGGCCCGGCCGGCCGCCTCGGTCTGGTTGAGCTGCGCGGTTTCGAAATGCCGCCGCACGCACGCATGAGTCTGGTGCAGAACCTGCTGCTGCGCACTTTGGTCGCCTGGTTCTGGGACAAACCGTACGAGCATGACCTGGTCCGCTGGGGGACCGAGCTTCACGACCGCTTTCTGCTGCCGCATTACGTCCGCGACGATATGCGCCAGGTGGTCGGCGACCTGAACCGCGCCGGCTATCCGATGCAGCTCGACTGGTTCGAACCGTTTCTGGAGTTCCGCTTTCCACATTTCGGCACAGTCAACATCGACACCATGGAGATGGAGTTGCGCTTCGCCATCGAACCCTGGCATGTGCTCGGCGAGGAGATGGGGAGTCAGGGGACCGCCCGCTATGTCGACTCCTCTATCGAGCGCTTGCAGCTGCGCATCACCGGCCTGATCGAGCCGCGCCACGCCGTGGTCTGCAACGGCCGGCGCCTCGCCCTGCGCAGCACCGGCCGCCACGGCGAGTACGTAGTCGGCGTCCGCTACCGCGCCTGGCAGCCACCGTCGGCCCTGCATCCGACCATCAAGCCGCATTCACCCCTGGTGTTCAATGTCATCGACACCTGGAACGGGCAGGCGATCGGCGGCTGCACCTACCACATCTCCCACCCCGGTGGCCGCAGCTACGATGATTTTCCGGTCAACGCTTTTGCCGCCGAAGCCCGGCGCATCACCCGCTTCTGGGATATCGGCACCACCCCCGGCGCGGTGCAAACCGCACCCCCCGACTTCGCCGGCATCGGAACCGTCACGGCCGATAACGGACCGCCACGGCCAATGAATCCGCCCGCAGAAGAAATCAACGAAGAGTTCCCCTACACCGTAGATTTGCGCCGGCTACCCGGATGATAAGCGGGCGCAGGATTGACGGCCCCGAAAGTGGAACCAGAAATGTGACCAGCAAGTCAATGGCCATAGCTCCAGCTATGGCCATTGCAAGTTTTTGGTTGGGTAAAAATCAAATCTTTGATTTACTGATTCCCCCCTTTGAAAAAGGGGGGCGAGGGGGGATTTCTGATCGCGGTCTAGACAAATCCCCCTAAATCCCCCTTTTCCAAAGGGGGACTAAGTCAGTCGCGCCAGTAGTGGAGCAAAGTCGATAACCAGTAATTAATTTTAGGCTAGCGACAAGAGACCTTCCTCCTGTAATATTTCTTACTCTTCTCTTGGTGTCTTAGTGTCTTGGTGGCAAAATTTCTTGCACGGCACGAGAGCATATGAGCATCAACTCTACGATGGCAAAGCAAGGAAAACACCGTGTCGCCAGCCGATGAAGCTTTTCCCGGGTTGATCAGCCAGCACTACGCCACTCATCTGGGCAGCTACGACGAGATGTACGCCCAGGAAGGGCAGTTGCTGCCGCACTGGCAACCCCTGTTACACGAGCTCGACCAGCTCGGTAGTGACGGTCTGCAACGCCGTCATCTGATGGCGCAGCGTCTGCTGCGCGAGAACGGCGTCACCTTCAATATCTACGATGGCCTGCGCGGCGCCGCCAGCCCCTGGCAACTCGACCCGGTGCCACTGTTCATCAGCGCCGAAGAGTGGACGGTGATCGAAGCCGGCCTGCAACAGCGGGCCGAACTGCTCAATCTGGTGCTCACCGACATCTACGGCGCTCAAACCCTGCTCAAGCAAGCGGTCCTCCCGCCCGAGCTGATCTTCGGTCACTCAGGCTTCCAGCGCAGTTGTGTCGGGATGCCCTTCCCCGGCGACCGGCCACTGGTCCTCTCCTCATCCAACCTCGCCCGCGGCCCCGATGGCCGTATGTGGGTCATCGACGACCGGGCCCAGGCCCCGTCCGGCGCCGGTTACGCGCTGGAAAACCGCATGGTGATGACCCGCATCGCCCCGGCACTGTTTCGCGACTGCCACGTCAAGCGTCTGGCCGGTTTCTTTCAGCCGCTGCGCGACCGCCTGGCACGCCTTGCCCCGCAAAACAAGCAGGATCCACGGATTGTCGTGTTGACGCCGGGACCGTACAGCCCGACCTATTTCGAGCACGCCTATCTGGCCAACTACCTCGGCTATGCCCTGGTTCAGGGGGACGATCTCAGTGTCCGCGACGGCCGGGTCTGGCTCAAATCCCTCGAAGGGCTGCACCAGGTCGATGTTATCCTGCGCCGCCTCGACGACGCCTACTGCGACCCGCTGGAACTGCGCTCCGATTCGCGCCTCGGCGTCACCGGACTGGTGCAGGCCGCCCGACTTGGCAACGTCGCCATCGCCAACCCCATCGGCAGCGGCGTGCTGGAGAATCATGGCCTGATGGCGTTTATGCCGAGTATCGCCCGGCATTTTCTCGGTGAAAAGCTCAAACTCCCCTCGGTGGCGACCTGGTGGTGCGGTCAGGCCCGCGAGTGCAACTTTGTCCTGGAGCATCTCGATAAACTGGTGGTCAAGACTATCCATCGCGGTCGCGGCTACCGGGCGATTTTCGGTGCCCAGCTCACCGCTGCCGAGCTGGCGACCTTGCGCCAGCGCATTCTGGCCAAACCACATCTTTACACTGGACAGGAGATGGTCAGCTTCTCCACTGCACCGTCTCTCATCAATGGCTTGATCGAGCCGCGGCACACCATTTTGCGCTCGTTTCTGGTCGCCGGTGACAATGGCTACATCGCCATGCCCGGCGGCCTGACCCGCATCGCCACTCAGGAAGGGGAGCTGGTGGTGTCGAACAAGTTCGGCGGCTCCAGCAAGGATGCCTGGGTGCTGTCGAACGAACCGGTCAACTATGTCAGCCTCTGGCGCCAGCCGCAGCTCGACCAGGTGTTACCACTGCGCGCCCAGCCACTGCCGAGTCGCGCCGCCGACAACCTGTTCTGGGCCGGACGCTACGTCGAGCGGGCTGAAGGGACCGCCCGGCTGCTGCGCTCCATCTTTTTACTCCGCCGCGAACTGCGCGATGCCCACGCCGGCGACCAGAAACCGTACCTGCACTCCCTGCTCCGGGCCCTGACCCATGTCACCGGCACCTACCCCGGTTTCGTCGGCGAAGAGGCCGATGAGCTGCTGGAATCCCCCAAGGCTGAGCTCCATGCGCTGCTCCAGGACAAGAACCGCCCGGGAAGTCTGACCGCCATTCTGCAGTCCTTCGGCCAGGCGGCGCTGACAGTACGTGATTACTGGCCGGCGGAGATCTGGCGGGTGATCGACAACATCCAGCAAGACTGGATCCTCGACGATGACGACTCTGAACCGGCGAGTTCCCGTACCGAGGATCGTCTCGACCACCTGATCATGCAACTGGTCGCCTTCGGTGGCTTAAGCGCCGAGAGTATGTCGCGGGAATCGGGCTGGATGTTGCTCGATATCGGCCGCCGACTGGAACGCGCCCTCGGCCTGATTGCCCTGCTGCGCGCCACCATGGTCCCGACCATGGACGAGGCCATCCACCGCCAGTTGATGGAGTCGGTACTGGTCATCTGCGACAGCCTCAACACCTTCCGCCGCCGCTACCGCTCCTACATGCACCTGCCGACGGTTTTGGAACTGATCCTGATGGACGAAAGTCACCCGCGCTCGCTGGCCTACCAGCTTGAGGCCCTGCAGCAGCATCTGAACGACCTGCCGCACGACACCTCCAGCCACCGTCTTGGTGCCGATCAACGCTGCATTCTCGCCGCTTACACCGAACTGCGTCTGGCCGATGCTGCCGCTCTGTCGCAGGCCGAAGAAGATGACGGTTACTGCAAGGCGCTCGACGAACTGCTGGCCAACCAGACCGCGAGTTTATGGCGGCTCTCCGAACTGATGAACGAAACCTACTTCAGTCATGCGCAACCGGCACAGCAGCTGACACCGCAACAGCAGGACGAGGACCTATGAAATACCGGGTGATTCACAGCACCGAATTTGTCTACAAAGCGCGGGCCGGACTGAGCTACAACGAAGCCCGCCTGCTGCCGCGCGAACTGCCGCAGCAAAAAGTGCTCTCAGCCACCCTGCAGATCACTCCCCTGCCCAACGATCACGACCAGCGCCTCGACTATTTCGGCAACCACACCGATTACTTCTCCATCCAGCAGCCGCATGAAAAGATGCTGGTGACCGCAACCAGCGTTGTCGAGGTCTCGCCGCCACCGCGATTTGAAATCCTCGAGCGCCTCGCCTGGGAGAGTGCCCGCGACCGCCTGCACACTGATCGCACCGCTGTCATCATCGAGGCATCGCAGTTCGCCCTCGATTCCCCCAGCATCGTCGCCGATGACCTGCTGCGCGACTATGCCCGCCCGTCATTTTCCGCCGGCCGGCCGCTGGTCGAAGCGGTGCACGACCTGATGCAGCGTATCTACCGCGAATTCAAGTACGATCCCGGTTTTTCGACCATCGCCACCCCGCTCAAAGAGGTGCTGGCCCACCGCGCCGGCGTCTGCCAGGATTTCGCCCACCTCGCCATCGGTTGCCTGCGCTCCCATGGCCTGGCGGCGCGCTACGTCAGCGGCTACATCGAAACCCAGCCGCCACCGGGCAAAAAACGTCTGGTCGGCGCCGATGCCTCCCACGCCTGGTTTTCGGTCTACCTCCCCGGCGCCGGCTGGCTCGATTTCGACCCGACCAACAACCAGATGCCACGCGAACAGCACATCACCGTCGCCTGGGGACGGGATTTCACCGATGTCTCACCCCTTAAAGGGATCGCCTATGGTGGTGGCGAACATGAGCTGAAGGTCTCGGTGGATGTGCTGGCCCTGCGCTAGCGCAATCACACCACAACACAAAAAACGCCTCCGGTCTGTTCAGGACCGGAGGCGTTTTAACGTGAGCAAACAGCTTCGTTTGCAGCGAATCATTCATCAACAAGAAATCTTGAAATTAGTCAAATAAGGCCATACTGAATATCCCTAGGATATGCAGGAATAAGTTGCGAGAGGATTTGCAAGAATATGTTCTGGAGTGTTTGAGCCATTACTGTAGTGGTCTAATGATACCGGACACCAACTTAGGATGATATAGTGCGTCATCCAAGGAGAGGTGTTCAATGAAA
>Ga0209231_1000489_pt1 | contig 21756 bp, 23 predicted proteins | sample Deesub45470m_DNA_FD_188086 | JGI IMG/M metagenome (GOLD analysis project Ga0209231, IMG submission 188086) | Deep subsurface microbial communities from North Pacific Ocean - 450_OLKR46/470m Metagenome (SPAdes) (version 2) | ecosystem: Environmental > Terrestrial > Deep subsurface > Unclassified ... | reverse complement strand
CACACTACGTCGAACCGCTGTTTCACTGGTTCTCCGGTGCAGCCATGATAGGCGCATTCTTTATTCTGACCGACCCGATCACCAGCCCCACCACGCACAAGGGAAAATTGATTTTCGCCGCCGGTGCGGGACTGATCACCTACCTGATTCGTGCCTTCGGCGGCTTCCCCGATGGCATGGCGTTCGCCACCTTGCTGATGAACATTTGCGTACCGCTGATCGACGCTTACACCCAGCCCAAAGTATTCGGCAAAAAGGAGCAGAAACCATGAGACGCACCATGGCGAAGGCCTCTTTCCATGCCGCGCTCAACCTGCTGTTCTTTGCCGTGCTGGCCACACTGGTATTGGCTTCGACCTACTATCTCACTCGCGATCGCATCGCCAGCAGCGTGGAGAAAGAAAAGCTCAAGCTGATCGCCCAAGTTGTGCCGCCCCACCTTTACGACAATGCCATCGTACAGGACACGCTGCAACTGCCGCCCAGCGAACTGCTGGGAACCAATGAGAACAGCATTGCCTATCTGGCACGCCTCAAAGGCGAGCCCAGCGCCGTCGTGCTGCAAGCCATCGCGCCCGACGGCTACAGCGGCAAAATAGCCCTGATCGTCGCCATAGCTCGCAATGGCGAAATCAGCGGCGTACGCGTGGTATCGCACCGCGAAACACCCGGACTGGGCGATTACATCGAGTTGCCGAAAAGCCCCTGGATTAAGGGGTTCGATGGCCAGTCGCTGGCAAAACTCAAAAAAACAGACTGGAAAGTAAAGAAGGACGGCGGATCGTTCGATTACATGGCCGGCGCAACCATCACACCGCGCGCGGTGGTGCAAGCCGTACACAAGGCCGCGCGCTATTTTGAACAACATCGCGCAGTGCTGCTCGCACACCCTGCCGACACATCCGTGCCGACCGTCAAGGAGAAAACCAAATGACTTTACAAGAACTCAAGGATATCTTTTACAACGGCCTGTGGAAGCAGAATGCCGGCATCGTGCAACTGCTCGGCCTGTGCCCGCTGCTGGCGGTGAGTTCCACGGTAGTCAACGGCGTCAGCCTGGGGCTGGCGACCACGCTGGTAATGGCGATTTCCAGTGGCGCCGTCGCGCTGATACGCAACTACGTGCCCAATGAAATCCGCATCCCGGTATTCATCCTGATCATCGCGGTGCTGGTCACCGTGGTGCAGTACCTGATGAATGCCTATATGTATCCGCTGTATATCGTGCTGGGCATCTTCATTCCGCTAATCGTCACCAACTGCATCGTACTGGCACGCATCGAGGCCTTTGCCTCCAAGAATCCCGCGCTGCAATCCGCCATCGATGGAATGGCCATGGGACTGGGGCTGACTGCCGTACTGGCTGTACTGGGCGGCATGCGTGAACTCTTCGGCCACGGCACGCTGCTGTCCGGCATTGACCTGGCCCTGGGCGAATCTGCCCGATCGCTGGTCATCACCGTGATACCGGATTATCACGGCTTTTTGTTTGCCGTACTACCACCCGGCGCGTTCATCGGACTGGGGCTGTTGATCGCGGCGCGCAACTGGCTTACCTTGCGCGCCGAACGCAAAACCCGTGGCCCCGAGGCGCAAATCACGCCGATAACGGGCGGCTGCAGCCCCGCCTCCCATGCGTGAACAATCATGCGCCTGAGCGAACAACAGTGTTCCATCATACGCGAGGCAGCTGCTGAAAACTTTGGAGCAACGGCCAATGTCTGGCTGTTTGGCTCAAGGGTAGATGATGCCGCACGGGGCGGTGATATTGATTTGTATATCGAAGCCGCCACCGACAATGCCGACGAGATCATTGAGGCCAAACTAGGTTTTCTGGTGGCTCTATACAAAAAGCTGGGCGAACAAAAAATTGATGTGGTGATCCGTCGCCCGGGCTTCAAGGAAAACCTGCCTATCTATCAAGTCGCCAAACAAACCGGAGTGAAACTCTCATGAGCATGACTTACACAGCGTCATTAGAAGTATGTAAACGTCACGCGGATAGATTAGCCTGGGCAATGTCTCAATTCAGCGGCAAATTCCCGCTCTCATCCGAAGCGATCACCGGTCTGAACAATACTGAATTGGCGGTATTGGATCAATTCTCGACACGTTTTGCCAAACTGCAAGATGCGATGGGCGCGAAACTTTTCCCCGCTGTTTTGGAGTTGACCAAAGAACCGGGAAACTATCCGGCCTTTTTGGACAAATTGAACCGGCTGGAAAAAATCGGCGCAATTGAGTCAACGGATCAGTGGTTGAGATTGCGTGAAATGCGCAACGAGTTTGCGCACGATTACCCCGATGATCCCGAGTTGCAAGCGGCTATCCTCAATAAAGCCTACCCGTTGGCGAATGAACTATTAACAATTTTGAATAAGGTTGAATTGTTTGCCTCAAACTATAGCACCCATAAATTATGCGGATAATGAAGCCTGCCTCCCAAGGCACTTAAGAAAGGAAGACAACTATGTCTGTGCCAGGATTCCAAGATTTAATGCTTCCATTTCTACAAATCTGCAACGATGGAAAAGAGCGCACGGTTGCAGAAGTGGGCGAAGTTATAGCAGATCAACTTCGCCTATCAGAAGCAGACCTTCAAGAGACAATGACATCAGGCCAAACAAAATTTTACAATAGGACGGCCTGGGTTAAGTCATACTTTGGAAAAGCATGTTTACTAGATTTCCCATCAAGGGGGAAATTCAAAATCACCCAACGAGGACTAGATTTACTAAAATCAAATCCGGAATCAATACGCATTAAGACGCTTAATCAGTATCCTGAGTTTGTTAAATTCCACAAGAAAAACAGCATTAGCTCAGATGGAAACGAACAAAATATCAACGCTATTATTCAAGAGGAAACAGACCCAACCACCCCGGAGGAGCAACTAGAAAACGCTTATCAAGATTTAAGAGGTCAGCTGGCGTCCAACCTGCTAGAGACTATTTTAAAAAATCCACCCAGTTTTTTTGAACAACTTGTGGTCGATTTACTCGTAGCGATGGGGTATGGCGGATCAAGAAAAGATGCTGGACAAGCATTGGGAAAAACGGGTGATGGTGGTATCGACGGGATCATCAAAGAAGACAAGTTAGGGCTGGACATTATTTATCTACAAGCAAAAAGGTATGGTGCTGATAATGTTGTTCCCTCTCGTGAAGTAAGAGATTTCACGGGAAGTCTTGAAGGGCATGGCGCTCAAAAAGGAGTTTTAATTACAACCTCAAGTTTTACAAGGGATGGAATTGAGTTTGTAAAACGTCTCCAACAAAAGAAGATCGTATTGATTGATGGTGAAAAACTCACGCAACTAATGATTGATCATGACATTGGTGTTTCAACAACAACTATCTACACAATAAAGAAAATAGACCTAGACTACTTTGATGTTGACTGAGTGCTGTTAATTTAAAGGCAGGAAGCGGGCGATGGAGATATCCATACAGCAAAGTGAGCGCAGCTCACGTAGGGCGCAATTATTATTGCGCCGAATGTGTAATTCTTTTCGTCCGGCGCAATGCGCTTCGCTTATTACGCCCTACACGAACCACCCAAAAATCTCATGAACTCTACTAAACGCCGCGAAATCTTTTTGCGCCTGCAAGCGGCTAATCCGCACCCGAAAACGGAACTGGAATACCACTCGCCGTTTGAGTTGCTGATTGCCGTGATGCTCTCGGCGCAGGCCACCGACATCAGCGTCAATTCCGCTACCCGGCAGTTGTATCCTGTCGCCAACACACCGGAGGCGATACTCGAACTGGGCGAAGAAAAACTGACCGAATACATTCAGCGCATCGGGCTATACAAGACCAAGGCTAAGCATGTCATTCAGACCTGCCGCATTCTGCTTGAACAGCACAATAGCAGCGTGCCGCAGACGCGCGAGGCGCTGGAAGCCTTGCCCGGCGTGGGGCGCAAGACCGCCAACGTGATCCTCAACACCGCCTTCGGCCAGCCGACCATTGCGGTGGACACGCACCTGTTCCGACTGGGCAACCGCATCGGTCTGGCTCCGGGGAAGACGGTGCTGGAGGTGGAAAAGAAACTGCTCAAAGTGATACCGCAGGAATTCATGCTCAACGCGCATCACTGGCTGATACTCCACGGGCGTTATATCTGCCGCGCACGAGCGCCCAAGTGCGCCGAATGCGTTATTTACGATTTATGCGAATACAAAAGCAAGGACAGTTGCTAAAAACCTTTCACGCGGAGGCGCGTGAGAAATATTTATTATATACATAAGGTTATCCAAATGTTTTTTAATCCATCGCGCGACGAAGCGCGACAGTTCCTGTTTGAAACCTGGCGCAAGCGCCGCGAGAAATCGCTGCTGACACCGCTGGAGGATCTGGCCGCGCAGCTGATCGAAAAACATCCCGAATATTTTTCGGTATTCGAAGACCCTGAGCGGTTTGGCGATTATGACTATTCGCCGGAACAGGGTCAGCCCAACCCCTTCCTGCATTTGATGATGCACCTCGCCATCGAGGAGCAAATATCCATAGACCAGCCGCCGGGAATACGCGCCCATTTTGTGCGCCTGACCCATCAGTTCGAATCGGAACACGATGCGCAACACCGCATGATGGAATGCCTGAGCGAAATGATCTGGCAGGCCCAGCGCAACCGTAACCAGCCGGATGCTGCCGTCTATCTGGACTGTTTATCGGCCAGCTGATGCATGCTTGCCAACCCCGCACCACTCAAGATTGAAAAGGATATGTTATGGCCCTGCCCTGGCTTGCAGTACTGAAAATCGTCCCCTGGAGCGATGTCATCAGCAACGCTCCCAAGGTGGCGGATGGCGCGAAGAAACTCTGGAATGCCATCGGCAAGCAGCCCACTGTGCCCAAGAAAGCCGCGCCTGCGGAGCACACGACTGCCGCACCTGAGGCGCAATCCATTACCGCATCGCGACTCAACGAGCTGGAGGCCGCGACGGCGCAGTTGCACGAGCAGATGCTCGCGTCTTCAGAACTCATCAAGGCGCTGGCCGAACAGAATACCCAGCTCATCAAGCACATTGAAACCCACCGGACGCACATGCGCTGGATGCTGCTCGCCATAGTCATCACCGGCATTCTCGCGGCATCTGCGCTGACACGCTGATCAATTTGAAGCATTACCGGACAGCAGAATGAATCTGCCGGCAGCTGTGGCGACCTGCTAAAATACGCGACTCCTTACGTTTTCCCAAGTTCATCCATGCAACATATATCAGAATCCATGAGCGCGACCGAGCGTCGCGCCAGCCTTGGTCTGGCAGGCATTTACGGCCTGCGCATGCTGGGCCTGTTCATCATCCTGCCGGTTTTCGCGCTGTACGCAGAGCATCTGCCAGGCGGCAATAGTCATCTGCTGATGGGCATCGCGCTGGGCGCATACGGTCTGACTCAAGCGATACTGCAAATCCCGGCGGGCTGGCTATCTGACCGCTACGGACGCAAACCGGTGATTTATGTCAGTTTGATTTTGTTCGCGCTAGGCAGCTTTGTCGCCGCCTTTGCCGACAATATTTACTGGGTGATACTCGGTCGAGTAGTGCAGGGCGCAGGCGCATTGAACGCGGCGGTCATGGCACTCACCGCCGATCTGACACGCGAGGAACACCGCACCAAGGCGATGGCACTGATCGGCATCTCCATCGGCATCACCTTCTCGATTTCCATGGTGCTGTCGCCGCTGCTCAACGAGATGATAGGCGTACCCGGCATTTTCGCCCTGACCGGTGTGCTGGCCCTGCTGGCGATGGGCGTGGTGAAGTTCGTAATCCCCGATCCGGCCATCACCCGCTTCCACAGCGACACCGAGGCCAGCAGCAATAAATTTACCGAGGTGCTGCGCAACAAGGAATTGCTGCGCCTCGACTTTGGCATTTTTTCCCTGCACGCGATCTTGATGTCGGTGTTCATGCAAGTGCCGTTCGTGCTGCAGCGCGACGGACTGCCAGTGGCGCAGCACTGGAAGATTTATCTGCCAGTGATGCTGATCGCCTTCGTGCTGATGGTGATGCCACTGATCATCGCCGAGAAAAAAGCCAAAATGAAACAGGTTTTCATCGGGGCGGTGGCGCTGGCGTTGTGCGGGCAATTACTGCTGCTGCTGGCACAAGACAGTTTATGGGGCGTAGCCACGGCGCTGCTGATTTTCTTCACCGCGTTCAACATACTGGAAGCCACCCTGCCCTCAATGATCAGCAAGATTTCACCGCTGGCCGCCAAAGGCACGGCCATGGGCGTGTATAGCAGCGTACAGTTTCTCGGCGCATTCTTCGGCGCGACCGTGGGCGGCGCGCTGATGCAGTACGTGGGCGGCAATGCCGTATTCATCTTCAGCATCGCCCTGCTGCTGGTATGGCTGATCGTTGCATACGGCATGCAGCCACTAGCCGTAGTGCGCACCAAGCTATACCACCTGGGCGAACTCAGCGATGCTCAGGGCATGCAGCTACAGCAGCAACTGGCAGGCCTTCAAGGCGTGCGCGAAGCGATGGTGGTTGCGGCAGAAGGCATGGCCTGCCTGAAGGTGGATATGCAGGGATACGATGAAACAGCCGTAGAACGGCTGGTCATACAGACCGCCGACAGATAAAGGGTACCTGCTCCAGCAGGCGCTGCCTCCTGAATATCCGCATAAAACCGGATAAATCAATGTTTACAGTCAATTGCCGGACCGGCAGGGCTGTGTTAGGCTTTGCCCATCTGCAATTTGCGGACAAAAACAGGACAGGCGTTGTATCTATTCGTACTCGGGCCAATGACCGAAATTCACACGCGCATGAAATTCACTACAATCACCTCCCCGTAATGCGAGATTGAATATCCTTCTACGTCATAAGGCATACGCGCACAGCGCGTGTAAATGGATTGCCCGACTCTTACCGGCGCGCGGCAGTTTTAGTGCCCATATCATCGCGCTTGCGCTGGTATGGCTGGCCGTCCTATTACGCATTGAATTTATCGCCGTAGATGCGGGCTACCAATATATAACCTTTTTTCCGGCCGTCGCTATGGCTGCGGTTGTGGGTGGATTCTGGCCGGGAATGCTCGCTTCTATCGCCGGTGCCGTCTGTGCGCAGTTCTTTTTTACCGCCCCTTATTATGGCTTCTCGGTCGAATCGATAGAAGCCAGTTTCTGGTCGATTGCGGTGTTCTGGCTGGATGGCATCATCGTGTGTTCTTCCATCGAGGCCATGCATCGCTATCGCGCCAAATCCGCAGCAGAACTCGAGGAAGTTCAACAACAAAACAGCCAGATCCTGCAATTACAGCAGGAAACCGAGATGCTGCTGCAGCGTAGCCAGTCCTTGATGTCAAGCTCCATGGATGGCATCCATGTGCTGGATACGCACGGCAATATCATCATGGCTAACGATGCTTTTTGCCGGATGCTGGGCTACACACAGGAAGAAGTTGGAACGCTCAATATCACGGATTGGGATGCGCAATTTTCAGCGAATGAATTGCGTCTGATGCTCAACAACTTTTCCGGCAAGGGGGTGTTGATCGAGACACAGCACCGTCGCAAGAACGGCGAAGTCAGAAACGTCGAGGTCAGCGTAACCGGCGTTTTGAGCGGTGAGCAAACAGTCATTTATGCTTCGGCACGCGACATTACCGACAGGAAAAAAATCGAGCAGCATAGATTGCAGCAAAGCGACTTGCGTTTTCGCGGCACGCTGGAGCAAGCAGCGGTGGGTATCGCGCATGCCAGACTGGACGGCGGTTTCGCGCAGATTAACCAGAAATTCTGCAATATCGTCGGTTATAGCCGCGAAGAACTGCTCAACATGAGCTTTCAGGACATTACTTATCCCGCCGATCTGGGTGGGAGCATGCATTATCTACAGCAACTGCTGGCAGGAGAGGTGGTCACCTTCTCGCTTGAAAAACGCTATGTACGCAAGAACGGCAACCTGGTGTGGGTCAATCTGACCACTTCGCTGTTGCACCAGGCGGACGGAACCCCGGCCTATTTTATCGGGGTAGTCGAAGATATCACCGGGCGCAAGCAGCACGAATTCCTGGTGCGGCAGTTCGGCAGCTTGCTGAAGTCCTCATTCAATGAAATCTACGTCTTCGATGCGGCGACCCTGCTCTTTCTGCAAACCAGTGCAGGCGCGGATAAAAACCTGGGGTATTCGTCAGACGAGCTACGGATGCTCACCCCGCTGGACATAAAACCGCTGATTGAGCGGGAACGCTTCGAATTGATGCTTGCGCTGCTGCGCAGCGGCAAACAGGAATCACTGCTTTTTGAGACGGTTCATCTGCGCAAGAATGGCACAACCTATCCGGTGGAAGTGCGCATGCAATTCATGGAGTCCGATTCGCCGGTGTATATCGCTGTCGTTCAGGATATAAGCGAACGCAAGCGCGCCAATAAACAATTGCGCGATCTCTCTGCCCATCTGCAAACGGTGCGTGAAGAAGAAAAAGCCAGCATGGCGCGGGAAATCCACGACAACCTGGGCGGCACGCTAACCGCGCTCAAGATGGATGTTTACTGGCTGGCAGACGAACTGTCCGCCTATCAGGGTGCCGCTCCGCTGCTCAAACACGTCAATACCATGTCACGGCTACTGGACGATGCGGTTGACGTCACGCGCCGCGTGATCACCGACTTGCGCCCCACCATACTGGATGATCTGGGTTTGCTGGCCGCACTCGAATGGCAGGCAGGCCAGTTCCAGAAACGCAGCGGCATCAAATGCCGGGTCAGCGACATCATGCGCAGCCACGTCAAGTGTCGTGCTGATTGCAGCGAGAGCTGTACAGTGATGCCGGACAAGATACAATCCATCAACCTGTTCCGCATTTTTCAGGAATCGCTGACCAATGTCGCACGACATTCCGGCGCGTCCAATGTGGACGTTGAATTAAGGATAGAGGCGGGAAATCTGACCCTGAGCATAGCCGATAATGGCTGCGGAATCCCGGCTGAACATGCCGCATCCCAGACCTCCTACGGCATGCTGGGGATGCGCGAACGCGTCGCGCAACTCGGTGGCGAGATTTATTTTTCAGGAGCTCCGGACAGCGGGCTCTGCGTGACGGTGATACTGCCGTTGCGAACGGACAGGCAAACAGGAGAAGCAAATGATACGTGTACTGATTGCTGACGATCACGACCTTGTGCGTCATGGTTTGAGACGTATTATTGAAAACACACCTGACATGGAGGTGGTTGCGGAGCAGACAAACGGCGTGGATGCCCTGCACTGGCTAGGACTCCACGACTGCGATGTGCTGCTGCTCGATATTTCCATGCCGGGCCGCAACGGCATCGAAGTGCTCAAGCAGCTACGTGCGGAAAAACCAAAATTACCGGTACTGATACTCAGCAATTACACCGAAGACCAGTATGCCGTGCGCCTCATCAAGTCGGGCGCTGCGGGCTACCTGAGCAAGGGATGCGCCTCGCCGTGGTGGTGGAGGCATTGCGCGCCGTCGCGGGCGGTAAAAAATACTTCAGCCCGGCGGTACTCGAAATGCTCACCAACGAACTCGCCCTGCCTGAAGGCAAGCTCCCGCACGAGATTTTATCTAACCGCGAGTATCAGATTTTCAGGTATCTGGCATCGGCCAGAACGGTGACGGAAATTGGCGAAATGCTGAACCTGAGCGGAAAAACCGTCAGCACCTACCGCACGCGCATCCTGGAAAAAATGAATTTGCGCAACAACGCCGAACTGATGCAATACGCCATCGAGAAACACCTCACAGAATAGCGCTCGCTACGCCCGCTCCCTCTTTGTAGTCCAAACACGGACAAAAAATACCCCCCCCCCCTTACATCACAATCAGGCACATGCCTATGCTGCTTTAATGAGCAATAGCGCATTATCTGCCCATGAATTTCCAGACTAAACCGACTCTGGCAATGAATGACCTGAAGGTCTTCATCGTAGAGGACTCATCCGCTGTGCGTGAGAGCCTGCACACCCTGCTGTCAGGCATGGCGGGGATTTCCGTGGTCGGTTACGCAGCAGATGAAGCGGGCGCGATTGAAGGCATCAACACGCTGCTGCCGGACTTCGTGGTACTCGATCTGCATCTGCAACAGGGAACTGGAGTCAATGTGTTAATAAATGTGAAAAAAAACCATGCCAGAATGAAAGTTGCCGTGTTGAGCAATTACGCCAGCGCACTGTATGTCGTTGCTTGCAGACAGTACGGGGCGGATTATTTCTTCGACAAGTCCTTCCAGTTCATGCTGCTCGGGCAACTGCTGGCACAACTGGTGTCACCCGAAGGGCTGAACGGGGAAATCGCCGCTTTGCAATCGTGATGCATGAATAACCAACGAGAAATACAAGGATGGAGCCGGGCATGAATCAGGGTGAAATGACAATACGTGCGGATGCTGCAAACTGGATATTGCCGCTGGCAAGCGGGGGCTCGGGGGTTGCCGCGCTGCTGCTGTCATCGGGCGGTCTGCTATGGGCTGTTGCGGTGGCGCTGATTTCCGGCATTTGCGCCTGGGCCTGCGCCCACCGTCAACGTGCCGCGCTGACGCAATTGACGCGCGAGGCCGAGAGCCGACTGGCGCAGGCCCAGGCGCAGCAGGCATTGCAACTGCAAGGCGGTCTCGCAGGGCTGGAACAGATATGCGATCAGGCGACGCCGATATGGGCGAAACAGATCGAGACCGCACGCAGCCAGACTGAAGAAGGGATTACCGAGGTGACCGCGCGCTTCGCCGCGATTGTCGACCGTCTGCATGCCTCGGCCGCCGCGGCGCAACAGGCGACAGGCGAGAGTGCGGAAGGCGGACGTGTGGTGTCGGTTTTGTCGCGCAGTGAAGCCGACCTGGTTGCCGTCAACCAGGCCATGGAAACGGCACGGCAAGAGCGCTCCTTGATGGTACAGGATGTGCGTGAGTTGACGGTTTACACCTCTGATTTGAAGAATATGGCTACCGATGTCGGTGAAATCGCCTCTCAAACCAATTTGCTGGCACTCAATGCCGCCATCGAGGCCGCGCGCGTCGGTGAGGCAGGACGCGGTTTCGCAGTGGTGGCGGACGAGGTGCGCAAACTGTCTGATCTGTCCAGCAATACCGGCAAGAAAATGGCCGAGAAGGTCAATATCATCAACCAGGCGATCATGACCGTGATCAGCGTGGCGGAACGATTCAGCGAGCAGGATACCCGCTCCGTGGCTGAAGCCGAGAAAACCATACAAAAGGTATTGGAGGACTTCAAGGAAGTGGCCATCGGTCTGAGCGATTCCTCGAAAATGCTGCGCCGCGAAAGCGAGGGCATGCGCGAAGAAATCTCCGAAACGCTGGTTTACCTGCAATTTCAGGACAGGGTCAGTCAAATACTGGCTCAGGTTCGCGACAATCTGGACGAGCTGCATGAACGGCTCGTGCGCTATGCCGAGGAGCGCAGCCGGGGCGGAATGCCTAACATAGATGCGGATGCCTGGCTGAGTGAGATGACGCGGGCTTATACCACGACCGAACAGCGTAACAACCACCGCAATGACAAGGCGAATGCCGTCGCCGACGAGACCGAAATAACCTTCTTTTGAATTTGAACCAGGTTGCACACTATTTGCAGGAGAAATGAATAATGGCTAAAACGATAATGGTTGTAGATGATTCCGCTTCGCTGCGGCAGGTCGTCGGCATTGCGCTGCGCGGTGCAGGATACGATGTCCTGGAAGGCTGCGACGGACGGGATGCCCTGAACAAACTGACCGGACAAAAAGTACATCTGGTGATCAGCGATGTGAATATGCCCAATATGGACGGCATCACTTTTGTGAAGAACCTGAAGCAGCTTCCCGCCTATAAATTCACGCCTGTGATCATGCTGACCACCGAATCGCAGGAAGGCAAGAAGCAGGAAGGACAGGCGGCCGGCGCAAAGGCCTGGGTGGTCAAGCCTTTTCAGCCGGCGCAAATGCTGGCAGCCGTCGCCAAGCTGGTGATGCCTTAAAAGCAGGATTGAGGATTGAGGATGGAAGAGCGCAGCAGAGGTTTTACTCAATCCTCGCGCCTCGATCCTAAATATAAAAAGGAGAACACCATGACGATCCACATCGAAACTCACAATGGCGTGTGTCATGTCAATGTGGCAGGTGAAATGACCATCTATCATGCCGCCGAGATCAAGGCGGAATTGCTGCCCTGCCTCGAACTGGGCGCAGAACTTGAAATCGATTTGTCCGAGGTCAGCGAAATGGATACCGCAGGCTTTCAATTGCTGCTGCTGACCAAGCGCGCAGCGCTTGCCGTCAATAAACCACTGCGTCTGGTCGCACACAGCCCGGCGACACTGGAAGTGCTTGACTTGCTGAATATGGCTTCCTATTTCGGCGATCCGGTGATGATGCCGAGAACCGTGCATTAGCCCGCTGATCGGACAACACATGAGCAATACGGAATTTGATCAGGCACTGCAAACCTTCTTCATGGAGAGCCGCGAACTGCTCGAAGCCATGGAAGAATCGCTGCTTGGTCTGGAATCTTCCCCGGACGATGACGATGCGATCAATGCCATTTTCCGCGCCGCCCACACTATCAAGGGCTCGGGCGGTCTGTTCGGACTCGATGGCATCGTCAGTTTCACCCATGTGGTGGAAAACGTGCTGGATAGGGTGCGTGGCGGCCATGTGCCGGTAAACGGCGAACTGATCGCCCTGCTGCTTTCCTGTCGTGATCATATCGGCATGCTGGTAGAGCAGATCGCCGCCGACCCGTCCGCACAGCCGGACAAGGAGCTTGAGTCTGTCGGCAACATGCTGCTCGAACAACTCAAGTCCTACCAGACCGGTGTGACGCACCCGGCATGTTCGACAACGCCCGCTTCCCCCTGCACGGAGATATTGCCGCAAACCGGCAACACGGTAGAAAGCGATCTGTGGCACATTTCGCTGCGTTTCGGCCTGGATGTGCTGCGCAACGGCATGGATCCGCTGGCCTTCATCCGCTATCTCGACAATATGGGGAAAATTGTCCATATCCTGACGCTGCCCGACGCCATGCCATTCGCCCTGGAGATGGATCCGGAGAGCTGTTATCTGGGCTTCGAGATTGATTTTCAGGGTGACGGCATAGACAAGGCGGCTATCGAAGAGGTATTCGAGTTTGTGCGCGAAGATTGCAGCATCCGCATCCTGCCGCCGCACAGCCGTATCGAAGCATACACACAGCTTATCAATGAATTGCCAGAGAACAATATTGCTCTGGGTGAGTTGCTGGTGAACTGCGGTTCCCTGACCCGCAAGGAACTGGAACATGCATTATATCTACAGGAAACCTTGCGCAGTGGGCCTGGAGCGGAAGAGGCCAGCAAACTAGGCGATATTCTGGTAGAGCAAGGCGTGGTGCAGCCGGAACTGATAGACGCGGCGCTGGGCAAACAGAAAACCGTTAAGGAAAACAAATCCCAGGAAAGCAAGCTGATACGCATCCAGGCCGACAAGCTGGATCAATTGATCAATCTGGTGGGAGAAATGGTGATCGCAGGCGCTGCGACCAGCCTGATCGCGTTGCGTACACAGGATGCCGCGCTGCATGAAGCGACCTCCACGCTATCACGACTGGTCGAGGAAATCCGCGACAGCGCCCTGCAGTTGCGCATGGTGCAGATCGGCGAAACCTTCAGCCGTTTCAACCGCGTGGTGCGCGACGTGAGCCGCGAAATCGGCAAGGACATCGGACTGGATATTCTCGGCGCGGAAACCGAGCTGGACAAATCGGTGGTGGAGAAAATCGGCGACCCGCTGATGCATCTGGTGCGCAACAGCATGGATCACGGCATCGAAACCGCCGAGATTCGCCTGCAACGCGGCAAGCCTGCCAAAGGCACCCTGCGGCTCAACGCCTATCACGAATCCGGCAGCATCGTGGTGGAGGTGGGTGACGATGGCGGCGGATTGAACCGCGCCAGAATTTTTGCCAAGGCGCTGGAAAAAGGCCTGGTCACCACCAATCAGGTGCTCTCCGACCAGGAAGTGTACGGGCTGATTTTCGAGGCGGGATTTTCCACGGCCGAAGCAGTCACCAACCTGTCAGGGCGCGGCGTGGGCATGGATGTGGTGCGGCGCAACATCGAGGCGCTGCGCGGCACGGTGCAAATCGACAGCATTGAGGGCAAGGGCACGACGGTGAAGATACGCCTGCCGCTGACGCTGGCGATCATAGACGGATTCCTGATGGGCGTGGGCCGTTCCTCCTATGTCGTGCCGCTGGACATGGTGATGGAATGCATAGAGCTAAACGAGGCGGAACGTCAGGAAACACGCGACAGCAATTACATCAATCTGCGCGGCACGATACTGCCGTTCATACGCCTGCGTGACCAGTTCCGCGAACGCGGCAAGCCTGCGCGGCGCGAAAATATCGTCGTGGTGCAATACGCCGGGCTAAGGGCGGGATTGGTAGTGGACGAGCTGATGGGCGAATTCCAGACCGTCATTAAACCACTGGGCAAGCTGTTCGCCAATCTCAAGGGGATAGGCGGCTCGACCATACTGGGTAGCGGCGAAGTGGCGCTGATACTGGATGTGCCGACGCTGATACAGCGCGCGATTGCGCTGGAATCCCGTGTACTCGGTTAAAACAATATTTGTTTCGATCAATATTTTCAAGGTAACGCAAGGGGGTTGTGAATGAGAACGAACATGCCGGTAACAAATGTGGAACGTGAATTCAGGGATGGCGAGACCATCGTTTCCAAGACCGACCTCAAGGGGCTGATCACCTACGTCAACCCCTACTATTGCGAGATGAGCGGCTATAGCGAGCATGAATCCATAGGCCAGCCGCACAATTACATCCGCCATCCCGACATGCCAGCGGAAGCGTTTGCGGATCTGTGGAATACGCTGAAAGCCGGGAAGCCCTGGACTGGCATCGTGAAAAATCGCTGCAAGAATGGCGATTATTACTGGGTCGAAGCCAATGCCACGCCGATACGCGAAAACGGTCAGGTGATAGGTTATATGTCGGTGCGCAGCAAGGTCGATCGCAGCCGGATTGAGGCCACCGCCAGGCTGTATCAGGAAATAAAGGACGGCAAGAGTAAATACCAAATCCGTGAAGGCAAGGCCGTCAAACCCGGTTTGTTCGATTTCATGGGGCCGCTTAAAAACCTGAAAGTCGGTGTCAAGATCGGGGTGGGCTTCGGGCTAGCCGTGCTGATGGCGGTCGGGATAGCGCTGTTGTCGTTGAGTCAGTTGGAAAATATCAATTCGCATTGGCGGCAGTTCGAGAGCGTAGAGTTAAGCAAAGAAGCCGCCGTATCAAATGGCCAGGTCGAACTTGGCAATGGTGTCCACCATTTTAAAAACTTTATCCTGCGTGGTGGCGATTACGAGCAGAAATTTACGCACGACATGGATGGGATAGAGAAAGAGCTTGCTGCTTACCGTAGCCACGGTGCCCTGTCTGCGAATGAGGAACAAATCGTCAAGGCCATTCTGGCCGCCACGCAGAACTACCGGGATACCATGAAGACGCTGGTCGAGATGCATGCCGCTGGTGCTAAAGCCGCAGATATGGATAAGGCCGTCAAGGGTGCGGACAAGGCTATCAGCGAGGGATTCGGCAAGTTGAAGCAGATAGGCATCGAAAACACCAAGGCGCAGTCGGTAATGTTTGCAGAGCTGATTGAGACGACCCGCGATCAGGTTATGGGCCTGGGGATTCTTGTGGCGCTGGCGGGCTTGCTGTCCACCTTCCTGCTGACACGCGCCATCGTCAAACCGCTCAAGGCGGCAGTCGAGATTTTCGACAAGATGGGTCAGGGAAATTATTACAACAAGATAGAGGCGGACAGCGAGGATGAGATCGGTCAGGTGATGTACGGACTGAAATCCACGCAGATCAAGCTGGGTTTTGACATCAACGATGCCAAGCGCCGTGCCGACGAGTCCTTGCGCATCACCAACGCGCTAGACAACTCATCCACTGGTGTAATGATCGCCGATACCGATCTCAACATTATTTACCTCAACAAATCGGTGCAGGCGATGCTCAAAAGCGCCGAAACTGACATTAAGCATGATCTGCCGGATTTCAGCGTGGACACACTACTGGGCGCCAATATCGGCGGCTTCTACGAAAATCCTGAGCACCAGCGGCAATTATTGAAAACCTTTACCGCAACTTATAACGCAACAGTCATGATAGGCGGCCACACTTTCCGACTGTCGGCCAACCCGGTGTTCAACGCATCGGGGCAGCGTCTGGGCGCCTCGCTGGAATGGATAGACGCGACTGTCGAGGTAAAGATCGAGGATGAGGTGGATGCCATCGTCCAAGCTGCGGTCGCAGGGGATTTGTCCAAACGCATCGATCTGCAGGGCAAGCAGGGCTTCATGAAGACCTTGAGCAGCGGCATTAACGAACTCACCGGCGTGGCCGAAAATGTGATCAGCGACGCGGTGGAGGTGATCGAGTGCGTATCTGCCGGAAACCTGACGCGCACCATAGAACGCGATTACCAGGGTATGTTCAAGCGGCTCAAGGATGCGACCAATGACACCGTAGAGAAGCTCTCTGAAACCATTTCGGATGTACGTCTGGCTGCGGATTCCCTGTCCAGTGCTGCTGAGGAAATCAGCGCAACGGCGCAAAGCCTGAGTCAGAGTGCCAGCGAGCAGGCGGCCAGTGTAGAAGAAACCAGTGCGTCTATCGAACAGATGTCGGCCTCGGTCAGCCAGAATGCGGAAAACGCCAAGGTGACGGACGGCATGGCAGCCAAAGCCGCAGCGGAAGCCACGGAAGGCGGCACGGCGGTTAAATCAACCGTTACGGCAATGAAGCAAATCGCCGCCAAAATCGGCATCATCGACGACATCGCCTATCAGACCAACTTGCTGGCCCTGAATGCGGCAATTGAAGCGGCCCGCGCCGGTGAGCATGGCAAGGGCTTTGCTGTCGTGGCGGCGGAAGTCCGAAAACTCGCCGAGCGCAGTCAGGTAGCGGCACGGGAGATTTCCGAAGTGGCAGGCTCCAGCGTGGAACTGGCTGAACGCGCGGGAAAACTGCTGAACGAAATGGTGCCTTCGATCAACAAGACTTCCGATCTGGTACAGGAAATCTCCGCCGCGTCAGATGAGCAATCCACCGGCATCAGTCAGATCAGCGGTGCAGTGAATCAACTGAGTCAGACGACTCAGCAGAATGCCTCTGCTTCGGAAGAGCTGGCCGCCACCTCCGAGGAGATGAGCGGACAGGCCGAGAAATTGCAGCAATTGATGGCGTTTTTCAGTGTTGGTAGTAATGAAATGCCTGCTGCAAGACAGCTAAGCAATCCGATTTCCACAAGAAAGATGTCCTCTGCCAGCATGTCAGGCAGCGCAATAAATACTGGAGCAGAACCGGACGAAGACGACTTCGTCCGGTTCTAGGAGAACATCATGGGAGCAATCGTTAAGGCGGAACAACACACTCAAGCAGCAGAACGCGATGAGGGGCAAAGCCAATATCTGACTTTCCTGCTGGGTGGCGAGATGTTTGCGATTCCCATTCTCAATATCAAGGAAATCATCGAATACGGCCACATAACCACGGTGCCGATGATGCCGGCATTCGTGCGCGGCGTGATCAATCTGCGCGGCAGCGTGGTGCCGGTGATCGATCTGGCGGTGCGCTTCGGACGCAGTGCCAGCGACCTTACCCGGCGCACCTGCATTGTGATTATCGAGATTGATTCGGGAGACGGATGTCAGGACATCGGCGTCGTGGTCGATACCGTCAACGAAGTACTGGAAATACCTGCTAGCGAGATTGAACAAGCCCCCTCGTTTGGTGCACGGATACGGGCCGATTTCATCAGCGGCATGGGTAAAATAGAAGGTAAATTTGTCGTCATCATCGCGGTCAACCACGTACTCGCCATCGACGAGATGGCCACGCTGGGACAGCTGAGCGACACCCCGCCCGCCATGCTCACAGCGCCTTGAACGGGGATGAATATCGTGAATGACACCATCAGCAGCCTGCACCGCGTGGTCAAGGCCAACGAGGACATCAAGAAGGTGATCCGCATTTCATCGGGCGTCAACCTGGTCGCGCTCAATGCGATGCTGATCGCCAAGCGTTCCGGCGAGCGCTCGCGCGGTTTCGCGGTCGTATCATCCGAATTGAGGCTGTTCAGCCGCAATCTGGACGTAGCGATGACCGGATTGGGTGAGCTGATTTTCAGCCTGGTCAGGGATGCCGCCGCAATGCAGAGACAGCGTCAGCAACGCAGCCATTTCATGACTGTCATGTCTAGAAATAAATCCATGCGCAAATGGGTAGAACCGACCCTTGCGCGGGTGGAGGCGCGCATGGGCGGTGTTGAAGAAGAAATCAGCCGAGATTGGCACAAGCTAAGATTACAGCTCAACCGTGTCTTGCAATTGTGTGAATCGGGCCGATCCCTGTCGCGCAGTGCCAAGATCGAAGCGGTGTACGGGGGCGATATGAGTAGCACATTGAAACAGGTAGCCAACCAGATCGAGGAAACCGTGGACGAAATATTTTCCACACTGAAACTGTTACGTATGCAATTGGCGGAATAATGAAAAAACTTGAATTCATCTATGAAGACGGCGCCCATAAATGGGCGGTAGTAGCGCGCGATCCGGAAAAGCCCAACCATTTAATCGACACCAATGAATATCTGGTGCTCAACGGCAGCGAAGCGCTCTTGGCCGACCCGGGTGGCATGGAAATATTTTCTGCGGTGTTTTCCGCCATTAGCGCCGAGATAGACCCTTACACCATACGCCATCTATTTGCCTCGCATCAGGACCCCGACGTCATTTCGTCGCTGGCGCTGTGGCTGGATTTCAATCCTGATTTGAAATGCCACTTAAGCTGGCTGTGGGGCTCATTTGTCCCTCACTTCGGCGGCACGGCCGACACCTTTGTGGCCATTCCCGACGAAGGCGCGACCCTCTCACTGGGCGGATTGATGCTGGAAGCGCTACCTGCCCATTACCTGCATTCATCAGGAAACTTCCATCTGTACGATCGCAAGGCACGCATTCTGTTTTCCGGCGATGTGGGAGCTGCCTTGCTGCCGCCTGAAGAGAGCGGTCTGTATGTCGAAAATTTCGACCGTCACATCCGCCACTCACGCGATTTTCACCGCCGCTGGATGGGTTCAAACAAGGCCAAGCTGAGCTGGTGCGAGCGCGTCAGCCGGCTGGACATCGACCTGCTCTGTCCGCAACACGGCGCCATCTATCGCGGCGAAGATGTCAAACGCTTCATTAACTGGTTCGCCGACCTGGATGTAGGTTCGGGAATCAGGGATTAGACCGATGCCAGTTGCCATACTTAGCGAGCTGGAATTTGCCCAATTCCAGAAGCTGATTTATCAGCTTGCCGGTATCAGCCTGTCACCCGCAAAAAATGCACTGGTCAGCGGGCGGCTGGCCAAACGTCTGACTCACTACGGTCTGGGCAGCTTTGGCGATTATTTCGATCTACTCTCCGGTGGTCAAAACAACGATGAACTCCAGGTGCTGGTGGATTTACTGACCACCAACGAGACCTATTTCTTTCGCGAACCCAAACACTTCGATTTCCTGCGCGACAAAGTATTATCGGAGCATAAACCCGGGCAGAATTTCAGAGTATGGAGCGCGGCCTGTTCCAGCGGCGAGGAAGCTTACAGCATCGCCATGGTACTCGCCGACCATCTGGGCGATGCGCCCTGGGAAGTGGTGGCTTCGGATATCAGCACGCGTGTACTGGATCGTGCGCGCACCGGACACTACCCTATGGATCGCATAGACGGCATTTCCGGGGAGCATCTGTCGCGTTACTGCCTGAGGGGGATCAATTCGCAAAAAAACACCCTGCTGGTGGATAAGAAGCTGCGCAGCAGGGTGAATTTCATGCAGGTTAATCTGAACCAGTCGTTACCGGCCCTGGGCGTGTTCGATCTTGTTTTTCTGCGCAATGTGATGATTTACTTCGATCAGCAAACCAAACGCCAGATCGTGCAGCGCATGTTGCCCCTGCTAAAACCCGGCGGTCATTTTTTAATTGGCCATTCCGAAAGCCTGAACGGCATAGTGGATACACTGCGTCCGCTGGCACCGGCCATCTACAGCAAGCGATGAGATCAGCCATGGTACAGCTAGCCGAATCAGCCGAAATATATCTGCTTCCGGGGGATTTCCATTTTTCCGACGAAATTACCCGCATCCACACTGTGCTGGGTTCCTGCATTTCAATCACGCTCTGGCATCCGCGACTGCGCATTGGTGGCATGTGCCACTTCGTGCTGCCGAACCGGCTCAAACGAATGAGCCATAAACCCACAGGCCACTACGCCGATGAGGCGTTTGAAATGATGTTGCATGAAATAGCCACACGCAATACCCGCCCCGGCGATTATCATGTCAAGCTGTTTGGCGGCGGCAATATGTTCGAACATGTTCCTGCCAGGCAAACGCTGAATGTCGCCCGTGACAATATTGAAGCTGCGCGGACCTTGCTGAAGCAGCACGGATTCGAGATACATGCCGAACATGTGGGTGGCAACGGCCACCGCCGCGTCATTTTTGATTTGCACGATGGCAGTGTGCTAATGAAGCATCGCAAGCTGTAACCCGCTAAAAATGAATAAAATAAAAGTGCTGATCGTCGATGATTCCGCTGTAGTGCGTCAGGTACTGCAGGCCATACTCGAACGCGACCCCTCTATACGCGTCGTAGCCACCGCATCCGACCCGATTTTTGCGATGGATAGAATGAAACACGAGTGGCCGGATGTCATCGTGCTGGACATTGAGATGCCGCGCATGGACGGCATCACTTTCCTGAAACAAATCATGGAAGAACGCCCCACCCCCGTGGTGATCTGTTCGTCGCTGGCTGAACAGGGCGCCGCAACCACGGTTCAGGCTATGGAAGCCGGTGCGGTGACTATCGTCACCAAGCCCAAGATCGGGCTCAAGCAATTCCTGAGCGATTCGGCAGCCGATCTGATTCTGGCCGTAAAAGAGGCGTCACAGGTCAACGTCAATCGCCTCAAACCCGCCTTCAGCAAGGTACACAAAACCGCCGACAAACTGACGGCTGATGCGATGCTGTCTGCCGCCGGTGCGCATGCGATGGATCAGACCACCGAACGCATCGTGGCCATCGGCACGTCCACCGGGGGAACGCAGGCACTGGAAGCCGTGCTCACCGCCCTGCCGCGCGTGTGCCCCGGCATTATCATCGTACAACACATGCCGGAAAAATTTACCGCCTCCTTTGCCGCACGTCTCAACAGCGTGTGCGAAATCGAGGTCAGGGAAGCGCAAAACAATGACCGAGTCATGCCCGGACTGGCATTGATTGCGCCCGGTGGCAAGCACATGCTGCTCAAACGCAGCGGCGCTTATTACCACGTCGAGGTCAAGGATGGCCCGCTGGTTAACCGGCACCGGCCTTCGGTGGACGTGCTGTTTCGCTCGGTGGCGAAATTCGCCGGGAAAAACGCCACCGGCATCATCATGACGGGCATGGGTGACGATGGCGCGCGTGGAATGAAGGAAATGCATGATGGCGGCGCGCCGACCATCGCACAGGATGAGGAAAGCTGCGTGGTGTTCGGCATGCCCAAGGAAGCGATCAAGCTGGGCGGCGTAGACCGGATAATGGGCTTGCACGACCTGCCCCGCGCCATACTGAAAGGATAAGGAATGACACTCAGAAATAAACGCTTCTGGTTCACACTGAGCACTTCATTAGTGCTGATCGTGCTGTTCTCCGTCGTAACCATACAATCCTTCAGTT
>Ga0209231_1000488_pt1 | contig 21778 bp, 26 predicted proteins | sample Deesub45470m_DNA_FD_188086 | JGI IMG/M metagenome (GOLD analysis project Ga0209231, IMG submission 188086) | Deep subsurface microbial communities from North Pacific Ocean - 450_OLKR46/470m Metagenome (SPAdes) (version 2) | ecosystem: Environmental > Terrestrial > Deep subsurface > Unclassified ... | reverse complement strand
CAACCCGGCCGTCATCGTGCTGGATGAACCCACCGTCGGCCTCGACCCCACACAAATTCGCGACATCCGCACGCTGATCCGCGAACTGGGCAATGCGCACAGCGTGATTTTGTCCACGCATCTGCTGACCGAAGTGGAAAGCGTGTGCGACCGCGTGGAGATCATGCAGCACGGCCGCCTGATCTATGGCGACTCCAGCGTGCGCATGCAGCACTACGGCCAGGTATCCGGATTCATCATCAGCCTGCGCCATCCGCCCGCGCTGAACGAACTGGAAGCCATCCCCGGCGTCAGCCGCGTCGAGCAGCTGTCTGCCGAACAGTTCCGCGTCTTCCACGCCCAGGATGACAACCCCGGCAGCCTGCTGCTCAGCACGGCGGCACAACAGGGCTGGCAACTGGAACAACTCACCCCGCTGCACGCCACGCTGGAAGACGTTTACGTCAAGATTACCGGCGAAGAAACCACAAGAACGGGAGCACCAGTATGATCCGCCTGATTGCGCTGCGCGAACTGCGCAGCCTGTACGCCATGCCCTCGACCTGGTTCGTCCTCGCCGTGTTGCAGTTTATTTTCGCCTGGTTCTTTCTGGCAAGACTGGAAGCCTTTCTGGAGATCCAGCCGCAACTCGCGCAGCTGGCCAATCCGCCCGGCGTGACCCTCACCGTCGCCGCTCCGCTGTTCTATACCGCGGCACTGTTGCTGATGATGCTGGTCCCGATGTTCACCATGCGCCTGATCGCGGAAGAACGTCGCAATCAGACGCTGGCGCTGCTGCTGTCCGCGCCCTTGTCAGGCCGCCACATCGTACTGGGCAAGTTCGCTGGCCTGCTGGGCTTTCTGATGATGCTGATAGCCAGTCTGCCGCTGATGCTCTACACCCTGGCGCTGGGCACCAGCCTGGACCACGGTCTGCTGCTCGCCAACTGCATCGGCCTGTTGCTGCTCACCGCCAGCTATGTCGCGCTGGGCATGTATGTTTCTGCGCTCACCACCCAGCCCGTCATCGCCGCCATAGGCGCGCTGGCCGTGCTGGTCGGCCTGTGGCTGGCCGACATCGTCGCGACGGCGCCCGACTCGCCCTGGCATTTTCTCTCGCCGCTGCACCATTTCCAGAGCTTCAATGCAGGCCTGCTGGACAGCGCGGATATCGCCTTCTTCGTGCTGTTTACCGCCTTCTTCCTGTTGCTGACCATGAAGCGACTGCACAACAACCGGGTATATGGATGATGCTGCATAAATTTTTCAATTCAAACTCCCTGCGCAATCTGCTGTTTGTGTTGCTGCTGCTGAGCACGGCCGGCGGCCTGGGCTATCTCACCCAGCGCCATTCCCTGCAACGCGACATCACATTCAACGCCAGCAACAGCCTTGAACCCGGCAGCATCGCTGTGCTCAAACAGCTGAGCGGCCCGGTCGGCATCACTGTTTATGCCACCGAACAGGATGTGCGTCTGGGCGATATACGCAAGGTCATACGTGAATTTTTATCGCTGTATCAGCGCTACAAACCCGACCTGAAACTGGTATTCATCGATCCCGAAAAAGAACCCGAAAAAACCCGTGCGGCGCGCATCCAGCTCAACGGCGAGATGGTGATCGAATACGCCGGACGCAGCGAGCACCTGACCCAGATCAACGAACAGACCCTCACCAGCGCCCTGCTGCGTCTGGCGCACACCCGCGACCACACCGTGATGTATCTGGATGGTCACGGTGAACGCAAGCTGGACGGACGCGCCAATCACGACCTCGGGCTGTTGTTTGGCGCAAAGCTCAAGCAGAACGGCTTCAGGATCAGCAGCCTGAATCTGGCCATCGCGCAGGACATACCGGTCAATACTCGCGTACTGGTGATCGCCCAGCCGCAAGTCGACCTGATGCCCGGCGAGGTGGATAAATTGCTGCGCTACGTCGAGCGCGGCGGCAATCTGCTCTGGCTGCTGGATGCCGAGCCTCTGCACGGCCTGGAGCGCCTCGCCGAAAAACTCGATCTGGTGCTGCCACCCGGCATCGTGATCGACCCCGCAGCCACCGAGATGAATGCCCCCGCCACCTGGTCGCTGGGAGCGACGTATCCGCCGCACGCCATCACCCGTGAATTCAACCTGATCACCGCCTATCCCGGCGCGCGTCCACTGGTCTGGAACGAGAACCCGGACTGGCAGCATCATGTGCTGGTGGAAGCCGCTGCGCGCGGATGGGTAAGTCGGGATGCGTCTGACAGCGCCGCCCGCTTCGACAAGCGGCGCGATACGCCCGGCCCGGCCGTTATCGCGCTGACCCTGCAACGCCCTATCAACGAGGCGGAACAGCGCATCGTAGTGGTCGGCAACGGCGCCTTCCTTTCCAACAGTTTCGCCGGCAACGGCGGCAACGTGGATCTGGGCGTCAACATGCTGAACTGGCTGAGCGGCGAAGAACAGCTCATCTCGCTGCAACCGCGCGCCGCCAGGGACAGCAATATCGTATTGAGCCAAATGCAGCTCACCTTCATCAGCGTCGGTTTTCTGCTGGTTCTGCCGCTGCTGCTGGCCGGTTCGGGCACGTACATCTGGTGGATACGCCGCCGTGCCTGAGCTCCCGGAGGTTGAGACGACGCGACGCGGCCTGGCGCCGCATCTTGAGGGCGCCACCCTCACCGGCGTCGTGATCCGTAACGCCCGGTTGCGCTGGCCCATACCGGAAAATCTGCCTGAACTGCTGAGCGGACAGCGGGTCATTTCCCTTAAACGCCGCGCCAAATACCTGCTGCTGGATTGCGGTCGCGGCACGCTGATCCTGCATCTGGGCATGTCCGGCAGCCTGCGCATCCTGCCCCAGGCAACTCCACCGGAGTTGCATGACCATTTGGATTTGCTGCTGGACAACGGCAAGCTGATGCGTTTGCGCGACCCGCGCCGCTTCGGCGCCGTGCTCTGGCACGAAGGCGATGTGCATGCTCACCCGCTGCTGGCACGTCTCGGCCCGGAACCGCTGGAAGATTATCCGGGCGGCTTTGATGCACGCTATCTCTACCAGGCCACACGCGGGCGCAATGTCGCCATCAAAGCCCTGATCATGAATAACCACATAATCGTCGGCGTGGGCAACATCTACGCCTGCGAGGCGCTGTTCAGCGCCGGCATCAGCCCCATGCTCAAGTCAGGCAAGCTCAGTCTGGCACGCTGTGACAAACTGGTCACAGCCATACGCACCACCCTGAGCGCCGCCCTGCTCGCAGGCGGCAGCACGCTGCGCGATTTCGTCAATGCCACGGGGAATCCCGGCTATTTCCAGCATCAGCACTGGGTCTATGGGCGTGCCGGCGAGCCCTGCCGCTGCTGCGGCGCACCGGTCAGGCAGATCAAGCAGGGGCAGCGGTCGAGTTTTTATTGCGGTAACTGCCAGAAGTAAGCAGGGCTGTTTTTACCGGTTGGGGGAAACGCTGATTCATCCACGAAATTCACTAAATAAACCTTGAAAAAGCTTTTCATCCACGCAATGGTTTTCGCAGGGATGCTGCCAAAGGCAGCAACTCGCAAAAACACGAAATTCACGCAATAAATCAAAATATTAGCCTAGGGAAACGCTGATTTATTCATTGCGCCGTCATTGCGAGCGAAGCGTGGCAATCCAGTGCTTTGATTTAAAAAAGATTCTGGTTTGCCACGTCGCTGCGCTCATCGCAAAGACGATTTAATCAGCATCTCCCCAGATTAATTGTCCACCAAATTGTTGACAAGCAAAAATTGTATAAGCAAATGAATATATTCGTGTTTTTTCGTGACTTTCGTGGACAATTGCATTTTTAAGGATGCATCAGCATTTCCATAAATATGGAAAAATCTTTTCATCCACGAAACACGCGAAATTCACGAAATAAATCAACTGGCTGAGAACATGGAAAACTGCCCTGCGATTCGTCCTGTGATAGAGTGCGCATCATGCCTGTCCTCCCGCTGCTTATTTTCCTCGCCCTGTCGTTTTCTGCCCATGCAGAACGGCTTCCCCGTCCTGACCATGTGGTGGTAGTGATAGAGGAGAATCGCGGCTATGGACAGATCATGGATCAGTCAAAACGCGATTCCTATATCCATGCGCTGGCAAAACGCGGCATGCTGTTCACACGCTCTTACGGCGTCACGCATCCCAGCCAGCCCAATTATCTGGCCTTGTTTTCAGGTTCCACGCAAGGGGTGATCAGCAACTCCTGCCCGCACAGTTTCGATTCCGACAACCTGGCCACCGCCCTGCTGGACAAGGGATTGAGCTTCGTCAGCTATTCCGAATCCCTGCCCGCTGCGGGCGATACCCGCTGCACGTCCGGCGCCTACCAGCGCAAGCACAATCCGCTGGTCAACTGGCAGGGCACGCGCCTGCCCGCCTCATTAAATCTGAGCTTTGACGATTTCCCCGTGGATTTCTCACGACTGCCCACCGTGGCCTTCGTCATCCCCGATCAGGATAACGACATGCACGATGGCAGCTTTGATTCTGCGGACAAGTGGTTGCGCACCCGCATCGATCCTTACGTCGAATGGGCATTCAAACACAACAGCCTGCTGATTCTGACCTGGGATGAAGACAACTACCGGGAAGACAACCACATCGTCACCCTACTGGTCGGCCCCATGGTGAAGACCGGCACCAGCGATCAGCCCATCAATCACTACAACCTGTTGCGCACCCTGCTCGATTTTTACAATTTGCCCGCGCTGGGGGCGAGCCGTGATGCGCAGGCTGTCACGGGCATCTGGAAATAGCGGCCTGTCATGAAAAAACCGCGCCATGGCGCGGTTTTGTCGTGACGTGGACACCCCGAATTACTTCTTGGCAGCCATCAGTCTTTCATATTTTGCCTGCAACTGTGCATTGCTTTCCACATGCGCAGGATCCTTGGGGATGCAATCCACCGGACACACTTCCACGCATTGCGGCGTATCGTAGTGACCCACGCACTCGGTGCATTTATCCGGATCGATTTCGTATATGGTATCGCCTTGCGAAATGGCATCGTTCGGGCATTCCGGTTCGCACACGTCGCAATTGATACATTCATCGGTAATTATCAGTGCCATCTTTCTCTCCTCATATCATCAATCTGTACTGTCCTCGAAAACTCAATTCTTTCAGAGGCTCTGGTTCTTTTGCTGCAATCTGAGCACCACGGCAGGCGACACAAACTTGCCGACATCCCCGCCAAAACGCGCCACTTCACGCACCATCGTGGCTGAAATGAAGGTGTACTGCTCTGCCGGTGTCAGGAACAGAGTTTCCATTTCCGGGAACAGATTGCGATTCATGCCCGCCAGCTGAAACTCATATTCAAAATCCGATGCCGCACGCAAACCGCGCAACACCACGCGTGCCTGCTGCGATTGCACAAAACTCATCAGCAAGCCATCAAAGCCTTCTACGCGCACATTGGCATAGTCAGCAAAAACTTCGCGCGCCATCTCCACACGTTCATCCAGCGAGAACAAGGTATTCGCACGGCTCTTTGCCACGGCCACGATCACCTCGCCGAACAATCCCGCCGCACGGCGCACCACATCCTCGTGGCCGCTGGTGATGGGATCGAAAGTTCCCGGATAAACCACTTTAATCATATTAAATCCATTTTGTGGGCGAATCGCTGCGTCGCGTGCTCGCTCATTCCTCGTCTATCCACTTGATATGCCTTCGTCATTCGCTGCGCGGCTCCTTGCGCTTCATCCCGCGAAAGTAAATTTATTCAATTTGTATCAATTGGTACCACACCTGCCCCGCCCGGCCCGATTTCAGGACTCGCCAGGGCGACGGCACTTCGACCGCGGCACCGGATTCCACGTAAACCACGCCGTTTTGATTCAGGCGTTGCGGCAATATTTCCAGCAGCGCGGGAAAATAATCGCTCTGGAAAGGCGGATCCAGAAAGATTACGTCATACCGCTGCGTATCGCGCCGGACGAATTCTAGCCCATCCTGATGGCGCACGACTACGTTAGCACAGGCTAATTTGCCGACATTCTCCTTCAGAGCGCGAAACACCAGAGTGTTTTTTTCCACCATCAGCACCCGTTCCGCCCCGCGGGACGCCGCCTCGAAGCCCAGCGCGCCGCTGCCGGCAAACAGGTCCAGACAGCTGCGACCGTACAATGTCTGCCCCAGCCAGTTGAACAGTGTCTCGCGCACCCGGTCTGGCGTCGGGCGCAGTCCTTCCGCCTCGGGGAAGGTAACAATGCGGCTGCGCAACTCGCCGCCGCCTATCCTGACCTTATTTATTTCCGCCTCCCGCGCTTTCCGCCCCGGCTTCGGGCGCACCGACGATCACCGTCGCCATCGCCTGCGGCTGTATGTGGCGGGCAAATGCATCGCGTATCTGTGCGACGGTAACGCGCTCTACGCGCGCGGTAAAATCATCCAGATAGGTCAGCGGCAGATCGTAGAAGCCGATGATGCTCAGGTAATCCAGTATCTTGCGATTGCTGTCGATACGCAGGGCAAACCCGCCCACAAGATTCTGCCTGGCGGCGCGCAATTCCTTCTCCGTCGGTCCTTGCGCGATAAATTCAGCCAGGGTGTTGCGCACCAGCAGCAAGGCTTCATCGGCCTGCTCCTTCTTGGTTTGCAGGCCTATCTGGAAGGCGCCCGTCTGTTTGAGCGGCATGAAATAGCTGTACACGCTATAGGCCAGACCGCGTTTCTCGCGCACTTCATTCATCAGCCGCGACACAAAGCCGCCGCCTCCCAGTATGTAATTGCCGACATACAGCGGGAAATAGTCGGGATCGCTGCGCGACATGCCAGGCGCACCGATCAGAATATGGCTCTGACTGGCGGGATGCGCGATGCGCTGTTCAATCGCCGGGATGGGCGTCGTCACCTCGGGCAATGCGACAGCTGCGCCAGATACAGACAATTTAGCCGTAAATTGCTCGGCAATCGCCTCGGCCTGAGCGCGCGTGACATCGCCCATGATGGCGACCACCGCGCGACTCGCGTTGTAATGCGCGGCATAAAAATCCCGCAAATCCCGGACCGTTATCTTTTCAACGCTTGCAACCTCGCCGGAAAGCGGCAAGGCGTAGGGATGCGCGCCATACACGGCCTTCTGGAACGCCTTGTCGGCGATGGACTCGGGCTTAGTCTCGGCTTCTTTCAGGGCGGAGACCAGACGCACTTTTTCCCGTTTCAGGACTGCCTCAGAAAACGCCGGTTGCTGCAGCACCTGCGCCATGATGTTCAACGCCTGATCGCGCTCAGCCGCGCTGCTCAGGGTGCGCAAGGACAGGCTCGCCCTGTCCTGATCGAAGCCGCCTCCGAATTGCGCGCCTATATCCGCCATGCCGCGCGATATGTCGTCCTCGCTCAGCCCCGCCGCCCCCTTGTCGAGCAAATGATGCGTCATGCCTGCCACACCGGATTTTTCTGCTACATCGAAACTGCTGCCCGCCGGTACACTCACGGCCACATCCAGCATGGCGATATCGTGATTCTCAACGAACAGCACGCGCGCGCCGCTGGCACTCTGCCAGTTCTGGATATGGGGCGTGGCGCAGGCCAGACCGGTGACGCAGCACAGGGCTGCCACGCATAACGATTTAACGAACATGAGCCCCTCCTTCAACTTTATGGCTGCCCGACAGCGGCTGTGGATCCAGCACTGCAACGGTCAGATTATCGTCCTTCAGATAGGCCTGCGCGACCTCGCGCACCTGCTCGGCCGTCACCGCCTGCAATTTATCCAGCATCACCGGCAAACTCTTGTGTCCCAGCCCCAGGCTTTCCATCTGGCCTATCTGCATCGCCTGATAAAACACCGAATCCAGCTTGTACACCTCGCCCGCCATCACCTGCGCCTTGACGCGTTTGAGCTCTTCCGCGCTCACGCCCTCTTTGATCAACAGCGCAATTTCCTGACGCAGCGCCGTTTCCGCATCGCCCACCGTCTTGCCCGTACTCGGCGTGGCTTGCAGCGTAAACAGGCCGGGGCCGCGCGATGCGGAGTCATAACCAACGCCGACGCTGCTGGCCACTTGCTGTTCGCGCACCAGATGCTTGTTCAGCCGCGCAGATTCATTGCCATCCAGCACGCCGGCGAGGATTTCCAGCGCGTAAGGCTGCCAGTCCTGCTCAGGCTGTCGCAGCACGGGGGTGTGATAGCTCATCAGCAGTTGCGGCAATTCTGCGGGCGCCTTCACCACCATCCTCTTAATGCCCAGCTGCGCCGGTTCGCTGTAATTTCTGCGCGGCGGCAATACACTTCTGGCTATGCCCCCGTAGTGGCGCCGGGCCAGCGCGAAGACTTCATTCGCTCTGACATCCCCCGCAATGACCAGGATGGCGTTGTTGGGCGCGTACCACAAGCGGTACCATGCCGCGGCATCGGCCACGTCCAGCGATTCCAAATCACTCATCCAGCCTATCACCGGATTGCGGTAGGGATGTTCCTGATAAGCCACTGCCATCATCTTTTCCTGCAACAGTGCCTGCGGCTGGTCGTCGGTGCGCATGCGGCGCTCTTCCATCACCACTCTGACCTCCTTGGCAAATTCGCCGGCGGACAGATTCAGATTGTGCATGCGATCCGCCTCCAGTTTCATCGCCAGCGGCAATACCGATTTGTGCAATTGCTGGAAATACGCGGTGTAATCGTAGCTGGTAAAGGCATTCTCGCGCCCGCCCGCCGCCGCAATCCGCCGGGAAAATTCACCCGCAGGCACGCTGCGTGTCCCTTTGAACATCAGGTGCTCCAGCACATGTGCGATGCCGGTCTTGCCGGTGCGCTCGTCCATGCTGCCGGCCTTGTACCATATCTGCTGCACCACGACCGGCGCGCGGTGATCTTCCTTGACGATGACTTTCAGCCCGTTAGCCAGCGTGCGCTCGAACACCTCCGCCTGCGCGACGCCTTGCCCGCTGCACAGCAACACTGCAACGAAAAACAGATAAATCCTCATAATCCCTAGCCCCAAAACGAGTAATCAGCATAAAATAACGACAACAGCCACGAGTAGTGGCCTTTTTTCATTATGCCCGAACTCTGCTCCCGGAACGCATACCCCATGTTTAGTTTTCTAAAAAAGAGCACCCCCGACAAAATCCCCGCGAACGGGGTCGAAAAACCTGCCCTGAGCTGGGTGGAACGACTGAAGTCCGGGCTGGCACGCACCGGCAGCCAGCTGAGCGATCTTTTCAGTCGCGGCGGCAAGATAGATGACGATCTCTATGAAGAGCTGGAAACCATCCTGATCACCTCGGACGTCGGCATGGATGCCACCCGCGCGCTGCTCGCCGATCTTCGCCGCCACGTCAAAGAGCATAAGCTTTCCGAGGCCGCCGAGCTCAAGGCCGGCCTCGCGCACTGTCTGCTCAGACTGCTGGGGCCTCTGGCCGTGCCGCTGCAGGCCGAGACGCACAAACCGTTCGTCATCATGATGGTCGGGGTCAATGGCGCAGGAAAAACCACATCCATAGGCAAACTGGCGAAATACCTGCAATCGCAAGGCTTGTCTGTACTGCTCGCGGCGGGCGACACCTTCCGCGCCGCCGCACGCGAACAACTTATGACCTGGGGTGAGCGCAATGACGTGACGGTGATCGCGCAGCAAAGCGGCGATGCGGCCGCCGTTATCTACGATGCCGTCCAGGCTGCCCAGGCGCGTAAAATCGACGTGGTGCTGGCCGATACGGCCGGCCGCCTGACCACCCAGGCGCACTTGATGGAAGAAATCAAAAAAGTGAAGCGCGTCATCACCAAGGCATTGCCCGACGCGCCGCATGAAGTGTTGCTGGTGCTGGACGCCAACACCGGACAGAATGCGTTAAGCCAGGTGAAAGCCTTCGATCAGGCGCTGGGTGTGACCGGTCTGATCTTAACCAAGCTGGACGGCACGGCCAAAGGCGGGGTGATTGCGGCGATTGCCAAGGCGCACCCCATACCGGTGCGCTTCATCGGGGTCGGCGAAGGACTGGATGACTTGCGGCCTTTCGTTGCGGAAGAATTTATTTCAGCCTTGCTGGGACTGCCCACATGATCGCGTTCAATCAAGTCAGCAAACGTTACCCCGGCGGTTACGAGGCATTGAAGCATGTCTCCTTTGAACTCGCCAAGGGCGAAATGGCCTTTCTTTCCGGACATTCCGGGGCGGGCAAGAGCACTCTGCTCAAGCTCATCGCGGCGATCGAACGCCCCACCAGCGGCAGCGTGCTGGTTAACAACCAGAACGTCAGCGTGCTCAAGAAGGGCGCGCTACCTTACTTGCGCCGCAACCTCGGCCTTATTTTTCAGGATCACAAGCTGCTGTTCGACCGCACCGTGTTCGACAACGTGCTGCTGCCGCTGCAAATTGGCGGATTCGACCACCGCGAGAGCGGCAAACGCGTGCGCGCGGCACTGGACAAGGTGGGTTTGCTCAATCGCGAGAAATCCAACCCCATCGCACTGTCCGGCGGTGAACAACAGCGATTGTGCATCGCACGCGCCATCGTTAACCGCCCCTCCATCCTGCTCGCCGATGAGCCTACCGGCAATCTGGATGCGGAATATGCACAGGAAATCATGGCTATATTCAATTCATTCCACCAGGTAGGCGTCACGCTGCTCATTTCGACTCATGATGCGGAGATGCTGCGCAATAGTCATGTCCGCGTGATTGCGCTTAAACACGGTGAAATACTGCCCCCGGAGCACTCTCCGGCGCCGATTGATTCAACGGGCACAGCATGATGAGCGTACTCAATCAGCATCTGGGCGTGATGAAAACCGCCTTACGCCGCATGTTCACCTCCCCGCTGTCGGGCCTGCTCAACATTCTGGTCATCGGCATCGCACTCAGCCTGCCGGCCGGCATGTACGTGCTGCTGAAAAACACCCAAAATCTGGTCGCGCAACTCTCGGGTTCACCGCAAATCAGCCTGTTCCTGACGATGGATACGTCAGCGGACGACGCTGCGCAGTTACGCAATCAGCTGGAGCGCCATGAAGGCATACGCAGCATTGAATTCATTTCTCGCACCGCGGCACTTGAACAGCTGGGGAAAGACTCCGGACTGGATGATGTCATTGCCGGACTGGAAGACAACCCCTTGCCTGATGCCTATGTCATTTCGCCTGCCGCGATTGATGCCGGTTCGCTGGATGCGCTGCGCAATGAACTGCAGCGACTCCCCGGCGTAGAGCTCGCACAACTCGATTCCGCGTGGGCTTACAAGCTGGAAGCGATACTTGAATTCGCGCGTGTCGCAGTACTGGTGCTCGCCAGCCTGCTCAGTCTCGGCCTGATTGCCATCACTTTCAACACCATACGCCTGCAAATCCTCACCCAGCGTGACGAGATTCAAATATCCAGGCTGATAGGCGCTACAGACGCCTTTATCCGCCGCCCCTTCATGTATTTCGGCGCGCTGCAGGGGCTGTTCGGTGGCATCACGGCATGGCTGATCATCGCCCTGGGCCTGCAGCTGCTCAAGCTGCCCATGGCCACCTTATCGCAACTCTATTCCAGCAATTTCACCCTGCAACCCCTTGCCCTGAGCGACAGCCTGTCACTCCTGCTGTTCTCCGTTTATCTCGGCTGGCTGGGTGCATGGCTGTCTGTTGCGCGACACCTGTCGCAGATAGAGCCGCATTGATTTGAACCTTGCGGCATCTTGGCACTCATAGAGCGCAAGTGTTAGAATCCGCAACCCAGGAGGAAATCCCCGTGAATACTGCGATCAACTTACCCGCCCCCTCTGCCCTTGGCAGCGTGGACAGCTATATAAGTTTAGTTAAACGCTACGCCCTGCTGTCGCAGGAAGAAGAGTTTGAACTGGCGACGCGTTTCCGCAAGGAAAACGATCTGGATGCCGCACGCAAACTGGTATTGTCACACCTGCGCGTGGTGGTCAGCGTGGCACGCGGCTACGCCGGTTACGGCCTGCCACAGGCAGACTTGATACAGGAAGGCAACATCGGCCTGATGAAGGCCGTGAAACACTACGACCCTGATTATGGCGTACGCCTGGTTTCGTTCGCGCTGCACTGGATACGCGCCGAAATCAATGAATTCGTGGTTCGCAACTGGCGCATGGTGAAGATCGCCACCACCAAGGCACAGCGCAAATTGTTTTTCAATCTGCGCAGCATGAAGCACGGTCTGACGTCCCTCAAACCCCAGCAGATCAGTGACATCGCCCAAAAGCTTAACGTCAGCGAAAGCGATGTCTCAGAAATGGAGGCGCGCTTTGCCGGCCATGATGTCGCGCTGGAGCCCGTCGGCAGCAATGACGATGAAAGCTACGCCCCTATCCAGTACCTTGCGGACAATGAGGATCACGAACCTTCAAACATCATGGAAACGGCGGAGCGCGATCATCTGCGCACCTCGGGTCTTGCCCATGCATTATCCAGTCTGGACGAGCGCAGCCGCCGCATCGTTGAAGCGCGCTGGCTGTGCGAGGACAAGGCAGCCACTTTGCACGACCTGGCCGCCGAGTTTAACGTATCGGCCGAACGCATCCGCCAGATAGAACAAAAGGCCATGAGTAAAATGCAGTCGGCACTCTCTGCCGCCTGACAACCGAAAAAAAACCGCATGAAATGCGGTTTTTTTTGGCCTGCGAATCGCGCCTATTTGACTATCTTCAACTGCGGTTTGCGCGAGACAGGCTTGTTGTCCGCACCTCCAGCAGCAGGAGGTGGCTCTTGCGCATCAGGTCCCTGAAATACCAGACCCTGGCCGGTCTCCTTGGCAAAGATACCCATCACGGCGTCAACCGGAACCATCAGATCAAATGACGCGCCGCCAAAACGTCCGCCACAGGTGATCATCTCATTGCCCATTTCCAGATTGCGCACCGCGCTCGCACTCATGTTGAGTACGATCTCACCATCCTTGACGTAAGCGGGCGGCACCTCGGTCTGTTCGTTGACGCGCACCGCCAGATAAGGTGTCAGGCCGCTGTCCACGCACCATTCATAGATTGCGCGTATCAGATAGGGGCGTGTGGACAAGTCACTCACTTGCGCATTGCCCTTTCGGCAGGCGTCAGCGAGTCGATAAAACCCTGGCGCGAAAACAGGCGCTCAGCGTACTTCATCAGGGGCGCAGCCTCCTTGCTCATGTGTATGCCGTAATGTTCGAGACGCCACAGCAGAGGCGCGACCGCCACATCCAGCATGGAGAAGTCATTGCCCAGCAGAAACTTTTGCTTGGTGAGAATCTGTGCGAGTTGCGCCAGATTGTCGCGTATGATCAGGCGCGCCTTGTCTGCGGGTTTGCCGCCTTGCAGAATAATATCGACATTGCTGTACAGTTCCTGCTCGAAACGGTGTAAAAACAGGCGTGCACGCCCTCTCATGACGGGATCTGCTGGCATCAGTTGCGGATGCGGGAAACGTTCATCAATGTATTCGTTGATGATATTTGCCTCGGTCAGTATCAGGTCGCGCTCGACCAGCACCGGGACCTTGTTGTATGGATTGATGGCAGCCAGGTCTTCAGCCCTGTCTACATGATCAACGTCAATAACTTCAAAATCCATACCCTTCTCAAAGAGCACAATCCGGCAACGGTGAGAATATGGGCACGAGGTGCCCGAATACAATCGCATCATGAAAACAACCTATCTATTAAAGCCAAACAAAAAAACCAAAAGGCGGGACTGATGATCCCGCCATAATGGCACTTGTCACTACCGCACGGAAACTATCACAAACGCACCATGCAGTTCAAGTTTAGTGTATATCCTTCCAGATTTCCTTCTTCAGCGCATAAACCAGCACGAACATCAGAGAGAGGAATCCCAATACGATCCAGCCCAGCTGATAACGCACCATCTTGGCGGGTTCGCCCATGAATACCAGATAGTTGGTCAGATCGGCAACAGCCGCATCATAGGCAACCGGAGTCAGGGAACCCGGTGTTTTCAGCACCAGCTTGCCCGCGCCGTGACCTTCATGGCTTTCCAGTTCCTGCTCACCCTGCAAGTCCGCCATGACATTCGGCATCGCCACCCCGGGAAACACGGTGTTGTTCCAGCCTGAAGGACGCGTGCTGTCGACGTGAAATCCGCGCATATAGCTGTACAGCCAGTCTGCGCTGCGCGAGCGGGAAATCACACTCAGATCAGGCGGTGTTACGCCAAAAGCCAGCTTGGCCGAATTCGCGTCCATCGTAGCCATCATGGTCGAACCTACCTTGACGTCTTCCGGAAGTTGCAGATCCACCTTGATCTGCTCATCAGTCATGCCGATGTCGCCCAGGCGGTTGTAACGCATGGAAACAGCGGAATGACAGGCCAGACATCTTGAGGTAAACAGCTTCGCGCCGCGTTGCAGGGACGCGGTGTCTTGCAGATTCACCGGTGCCGTATCCAGATGGACGGCAGCGCCGCTGGCCATCGCCACGGCAGGCATCGCCAAAAGCAGCGCCACCGCGCAGAGTTTTTTGATAATTTTCATGTCTACAAACCTTTCTGTTCTATTTGAACGTAACGCGATCGGGCTCAGGCTTGCACTTGTCGATCTTGGTATACCAGGGCATCAGCAAGAAGAAGGCGAAATACACCACGGCCAGAATCTGCGAGAAGATCGTATAAGTCGGCGTAGAAGGCATCAGACCGAGCCAGCCCAGACCGACAAAGCTCACCACGAAGGAAGCGAGGAAGGCTTTGTAGAGCGGGCCGCGATAACGGATGGACTTGACTTTGCCGCGATCCAGCCATGGCAGGAAGAAGAAGGCCACTGTTGCTATGCCCATCGCCACCACACCCGGGAACTGAGAACCGAACAGCGGCGGAACTGCACGCAGAATCGCGTAGTAAGGCGTGAAATACCATACCGGCGCAATGTGTTCAGGCGTCTTCATCGGATTGGCCGGAACAAAGTTGTTGTATTCCAGGAAATAGCCGCCCATATCCGGCGCAAAGAACACAATCGCACAGAAGACTATCAGGAAGCCCATGACACCCACCCCGTCCTTAACCGTGTAATACGGATGGAAAGGGATTCCGTCCAGCGGCTTGCCGTTGGCATCTTTGTGCTTCTTGATTTCGATACCGTCCGGATTGTTGGAACCCACTTCATGCAAGGCAACGAGGTGCGCAATGACGATCAGCACCAGAATCAGCGGAATGGCAACAACGTGCAGTGCGAAGAAGCGATTGAGCGTGATGTCGGAAACCACGAAATCGCCGCGTATCAGGATAGCCAGGTCTTGACCGATGAAAGGCACCGACGAGAACAGGTTGACAATCACCTGTGCGCCCCAGAACGACATCTGGCCCCAGGGCAGCAGATAACCCATGAAGGCCTCGCCCATCAATGCCAGATAGATGATCATGCCGATAATCCACAGCAATTCGCGCGGCTTACGGTAGGAACCGTACATAATGCCACGGAACATGTGCAGATAAATCACCACGAAGAACATAGAGGCGCCGGTTGAATGTATGTAGCGCAGCAGCCAGCCCCATTGCACGTCGCGCATGATGTATTCGACCGATGTGAAGGCGAACAGGGCATCAGGCTTGTAATTCATGGTCAGGAAAATACCGCTGACGATCTGAATAACCAGCAGCAGCATCGCCAGCGAACCAAAGAAATACCAGAAATTGAAATTCTTCGGCGCGTAATACTCGGATACATGTTCCTTCCACATGGAAACCAGTGGAAAACGCTCATCTATCCAGCCTACCAGTTTAGTTAGCAAATTCATCATGCTTTCCCCTTGCTGTCGTCACCGATCACCAGACGGGTCTCGCTGAGATATTTGTGCGGCGGAATAATCAGGTTGGTGGGTGCCGGGACACCCTTGAACACGCGTGCGGCCAGGTCAAAACGTGAACCGTGGCAAGGGCAGAACCATCCGCCCGCCCAGTTCGCGCCCAAATCGGCCGGCGCAACTTCAGGGCGGAAAGTAGGTGAACAACCCAGATGAGTACACACGCCCAGCACGACCAGGAATTCGGGTTTGATGGAGCGGGTCGCATTATTGCAATATTCCGGCTGCTGCGGCACTTCAGAAGTCGGGTCAGCCAATTCCGCGTCATGGCTGGTGAGAATATCGAGCATTTCCTTGGTGCGATGCACGATCCACACCGGCTTGCCCTGCCACTCCACACTCATCATCGTACCGGGCTCTATCCCGCTCACATCCACTTCAATCGGCGCGCCTGCCGCCTTGGCGCGTTCGCTCGGCATCAGGCTCAGCACAAACGGCGCACCCGCTCCGACGGCGGCCACACCGCCCGCCGCAGCGCTCGCCGCGATCAACAGCCGACGCTTATTGTTATCCACGTTCTCACTCATAATTCCTCATCCCTATTTTTTATTGGTAGCGTTACTATTCGATCGATAATATCAACTGTCTCTATTTTTCATGGTAGCGGCCGCCGGGAAAACGCCTTAAAATTCCTGCGCTCCGGCAAAACCTGATTGCCAACCGCGAATACTACATAGCAAAACCGGACACCGCCAGCAAAACATGATAAATCATTGCAATTACAATGATTTATCAGTGCCTGGTTATATGCTTAATTATTCTTTGCGCCTTGCTGTACCCATTTTCTCAGGGTCAGAATATATTGCCTGTCCAGCGTGCCGGAAGCGTTCAAGCCGGCCGGCATTTTCAGGCCGCGATTGGTACCGGTAAGCAGCTTGGTAAAGGTACTGGTCTCGCTATCACCCGGCTTGACGACGGCGCCATATTTGGTTCCTTTCATCAGGCTCTCGTAGGTGCTCATATCCAGTCCGCTTTTGACATAACCCTTGCCGCCCGGGATATGACAATTTAAGCAGTAATCATGGATGATAGGCTGCACGTCACTCTTGAAGCTGATCTCTCCGCCTCCGGTCAGCTTGAGCGCGCCCAGCTCGGCTCCGGACGATTCGGCAAACGCGTTAAATGAAAGCGCCAATAGAACGGACACACTCAGCAAAAATTTTATTTTCATATCGCCTCCAAAATACAACCGCCATTAATTCTTAATTTGCGTTTAACGATGGCTACTGCCTGCAGCGGAACGGCGCTGCCCCGTCTATCGTTCCAAATCCTTCAATTCCAGACAAATTTCGCACGTGAAGATACATGCTAAAAAATCAAGGTCGCAATACTACGCAACACACTGTTAATTTGCAATGCTCGGTTGAACCTTAAAACGGCTTTTCATCCACGCAATGGTTTTCGCAGGGATGCTGCCTTTGACAGCAACTCGCAAAGACACGAAATTCACGAAAGAAAACAATTGATTGCATGAGTTTACCAACCCACCTAACGGGTGACACAACAAATCCTGACATGTATTTGAATTTGTTCGTGTTTGTTCGTGCTTTTCGTGGACAACTGCTTTTTCGAGGTTGAAGCTGCGAGGTTTTAAAACCGAACCGTTAAACCGGGTTATCCTGATCGAAGAAACGGTGTTCCAGAGCAAACCGGTCTGCCAGATGTTCGCCCAGCGCCTGTATGCCCAGGCGCTCCGTCGCATGATGGCCGGCCGCGATAAAAGCTACACCCGTCTCATTGGCCAAATGAAAATTCTGTTCGGATATCTCGCCGGTCAGAAAAACATCCACGCCTTGGGCGATGGCCGCCTCGAAGTAGCCTTGCGCCCCTCCGCTGCACCACCCCACCCTGCCGATAATTTTGTCATGCTCCCCGATGACTTGCGGCGTACGCCGCAGAACATCGCCGATCTGCTCCGCGAACAGCGCAAGTGTCTGAGGGATGGCCAGCGCGCCTAAACAGGCTATGTTCTGTTCGCCGAACCTGCCCTGCTCCGTCAGGCCCAGCAGCTTCCCCAGACACGCATTATTGCCCAGTTCGGCATGTGCATCGAGCGGCAGATGATACGCAAGCAGACTCACATCATTGTTTAACAGCTTCGCGATGCGTCGTTTTTTCAGGCCGGCTATACAGGCATCCTCATTGCGCCAGAAATAACCGTGATGCACCAGTATTGCGTCCGCACCCCAGGCTATCGCCTCATCCAGCACCCGTTGCGATGCCGTCACCGCCGTAGCGATGCGCAGCACTTGTGCGCGTCCTTCCACTTGCACGCCATTCGGGCAGTAATCCTTGAACAGCGTAGTTTGCAACAGGCTTGCGTTATAATCACGCAATTCATCAAGTTTCATGTCATTTCCCGGCAGATAATTATATTTCCACGTCAAACGATCAGGCTCATCTTATCATGCGTAAACACTGGCTGTTATTTACACAAACCGTAACCATAGCGCTGGCGCTGCTGTTCATCATCCATACGCTCAAGCCTGAACTCCTGCCGAATGCGGCGCGCAATGGCGTGGTCACGCTGTATGAAAGCCCGACGCAACCGGCCGACACCACGCTGCCCAGCGCAGGCCTGAGCGTTGCGGCAAAAAAAGCCATGCCTTCCGTGGTGAACATTTTCACCAGCACGACCATCAAGACCCCCATCAATCCCTTCATGAATGACCCGCGCTTCCGTTTTTTCTTCGGGGATCAATTCGGTGACAACAACCCTCAACGCAGTTCCAGCCTGGGCTCGGGTGTCATTTTCAGCGCAGATGGATTCATACTCACCAACCACCACGTTGTGGAGGCCGCCGATCAGATTGAAGTCGCCCTGGCCGACGGCCGCAAGGCACGGGCACATGTGGTCGGTTCAGACCCGGAAACTGATCTGGCCGTGATTAAAGTTGACCTGCCCGGCAGCCTGCCCGCCATCACCTTCGGCCACCCCGAAAGCGCGCATGTCGGCGACATGGTACTGGCTATCGGCAATCCTTTTGGCGTCGGCCAGACCGTCACGATGGGCATTATCAGCGCACTCAAGCGCGACCATCTCGGCCTGAACACCTTTGAAAATTTCATACAAACCGATGCAGCGATCAACCCCGGCAATTCCGGCGGCGCCCTGGTGGATATAAATGGCAATCTGATAGGCATCAACAGCGCAATCTATTCCCCGAACGGAGGTTCGCTGGGTATCGGTTTTGCGATACCTGCGACCGTCGCGAAAAAGACCATGGAACAAATCATTCAGCATGGGTCGGTGACACGCGGCTGGATAGGCGCAGGCATACAGGAACTCACCCCTGAACTGGCCGAATCATTCAAACTGGGAAGCGCCAATGGCGTACTGATTACCGAGATCATACGCAACAGCCCCGCCGAACAGGCCGGCATGAAGACTGGCGACATCCTGGTTTCTATCGACGGGAAGCCCATCAACGACTGGAGCGCCATGCTGGAGACCGTGGCCAACCTGCCGCCCGGCAAATCCGCCATCATCAAACTGGTGCGCAATGGCGCCGAAATAAGCCTGCCGGTCAAGATCGGCAAACGGCCGACTCCCAAAGCGCGCTAATCCACAGCGGGCAAGCCGCTACGGCAGCGGTTTCTCGCCCGGTTTCAACCAGTTCGCCACTACGATGCCCGCCTCGTACAGCAGCCACAGCGGCACAGCCAGCATGAACTGCGAAACCACATCGGGCGGGGTGAAGATTGCACCGATCACAAACGCGGCGACCACGACATAAGGGCGTATCTCGCGCAATTTCGCGATGCTGACCATGCCCATGCGCACCAGCAAAACCACCGCAACCGGCACCTGGAAAGTAATGCCGAAGGCCATGAACATGGACAACACGAAACTGAGGTATTTATCGATGTCGGTCATCACTGCCACGCCGACCGGCGCAGACGCGGTGATGAATCCGAACACCACAGGGAATACCACGAAGTATGCGAATGCCATGCCGCAGAAAAACAACAGCACGCTGGCGGCGATCAACGGCACAACCAGACGTTTCTCGTGCTCATATAAACCGGGGGCGACGAAACGCCAGACCTGGTACAGCAGATAGGGCAGCGCGATCAGAAAGGCCGTCATCAGCGCGACCTTGAGCGGCACGATAAACGGCGTAATGACATCGGTGGCTATCATCTGCCCGCCCTTGGGCAGCTTGGCTAACAGCGGTTGCGCCAGTAGTGCGTAAAGATCTGCCGCCCAGGGAAACAGGCAGACGAAGATCAGCAGCAAGGCGATGACCGAATGCAGCAGACGCGTGCGCAATTCGATCAGATGTGCAATCAGGCTTTCAGTGGTGCTCATCAGTCACGCTTTACCGGGGTTGATTGTTCAGCCGGTGTCTCGGCAATCGCCTCCGGTTCCCGGTGCTGGGCATGCAACACCTTTTGCGCAACCGTCAATTCAGCCTGCTTGACCGAATTCCCGAGCGCGGCAACATCCTCGCTGATATCCCCGTGAAATTTGCGTGCCTGTTCAAAAGCGACATCGTTGCTGATATCTGTTTTGACCTTGCTTACATAACGCTGCACGCTGCCCCAGAAATGCCCTGCGGTGCGCGCCACTTTGGGCAGCTTTTCCGGCCCGATGACGAGCAACGCCACCAGCATCACCACCAGCATTTCAACAAAAGCGATATCAAACATGGGTGTCGTTTTTGTTTTTCACTTCGCCTTCGATGATTTGTCCTTCTTCCTTGACCTGTTTGACAGGCTCATCATTTGCGCTGGCCATGCCTTCCTTGAAGCCCTTTACTGCACCGCCCAGATCGCCACCGATATTACGCAGCTTCTTGGTGCCGAACACCAGTGCGACGATCAGCAACACGACCAACCAATGCCAGATACTGAATGAACCCATGATGCTCTCCTTGAATTAACTGCGCCTCACCATGGGCGGAATATTCCCGCCGCCGATGACGTGTATGTGTAAATGAAAAATTTCCTGACCACCGCCGCGCCCCGTGTTGATCACCGTGCGAAAACCCTGATCCAGCCCCTGCTGTTTGGCCAGTTCCGGCACCAGCAACAACATCCTGCCCAGCAAAGCGGCATGTGTAGCATCCGCCTCCGCGAGCGAGACCAGATGCAACTTCGGAATCAGCATAAAATGCACCGGCGCTACCGGGTTGATATCATGAAACGCCAGCACCTCGTCGTCTTCATATACCTTGCGGCAGGGAATATCGCCGCGTGCAATCCTGCAAAACAGGCAGTCGCTCATGCTTACTCCTTATTCCGGCTGTTCTTTTCCGTAATGCCCGACAAGCCTTCGCGACGCGCCAATTCATTCAGCACATCGTCGGCACTCAGGCCGTGGTGGGCCAGCATCACCATGCAATGAAACCATAAATCAGCCGTTTCGTACACGATATGAGCTTTATCGCCTTCCTTGCTGGCCAGTATCGCCTCAACCGCTTCCTCACCCAACTTTTTCAGTATAGCGTCCTCGCCCTTGCTGAACAGTTTGGCGACGTAAGAGCTATCCGGCGACGCCAGCTTGCGTGCCTCTATGGTTTGGGTCAGCGTCTGTAAAATTGTCATACTCATCCTGAATAATCAAGCTGCTACCAGCCACTAGCTACCAGCTATTTTTTGTATATCTCATCCGGCGATTTAAGCACTTCGTCCACTTCCTGCCACACGCCCTGCTCCAGACGGCTGTAGAAGCAGCTTTGCCGCCCGGTGTGGCAGGCTATGCCGCCCTGTTGCTCGACTTGCAGCAGAATCACGTCGGCATCGCAATCCAGGCGAATTTCCCTGACCTTTTGTATATGTCCGGATTCTTCACCCTTGTGCCAGAGTTTCCTGCGCGAACGCGACCAGTACACCGCCTCGCTCTTCTGCCAGGTCAGCCTCAGGGCCTCGCGGTTCATCCAGGCCACCATCAGCACCCGCCCGGTAGCGGCATCCTGAGCGATGGCCGGAACCAGACCGTCATCCGACCAGTTCACCTTGTTTAACCACGCCTCGCTCATGATTGAAACAGACCAATAGGTACCGGACAAGAGGGAAGAGGGAAGAGGGAAGAGGGAACCCTC
>Ga0209231_1000487_pt1 | contig 21848 bp, 19 predicted proteins | sample Deesub45470m_DNA_FD_188086 | JGI IMG/M metagenome (GOLD analysis project Ga0209231, IMG submission 188086) | Deep subsurface microbial communities from North Pacific Ocean - 450_OLKR46/470m Metagenome (SPAdes) (version 2) | ecosystem: Environmental > Terrestrial > Deep subsurface > Unclassified ... | reverse complement strand
GAACATGGCACGCCCGAAAAGACCGGCATCCTGCTGATCAACCTCGGCACGCCCGATGCGCCGACCGCGCAGGCCGTGCGCCCTTACCTCAAGGAATTCCTCGGCGATCCGCGCGTGGTGGAGATCCCACGTCTGGTGTGGTGTCTGATCCTGAACGGCATCATCCTCAACGTGCGCCCGAAAAAGTCCGCCGCCAAATACGCATCGGTATGGATGAAGGAAGGTTCGCCGCTGCGCGTATACACCGAGAAGCAGGCGGTGCTGTTGCAGGGTTACCTGAGCCAGAGAACCAAAGCGCCGTTCGCGGTCGAATACGCCATGCGCTATGGCAAGCCGTCCATCCCGTCCGCACTGCGCAAGCTGAAAGCACAGAACTGCCAGCGCATCCTGATCGTGCCCATGTATCCGCAGTACGCGGCCAGCACCACGGCCACGGCAACCGATATCGTGTTCCGCGAATTGCAGCAGATGCGCAACACACCTGCCATCCGCACCATCAAGCATTTCCACGACGATGCGGGTTACATCAAAGCACTCGCCGCCAACATCAACGAATACTGGATGAAGAACGGGCGGCCCGAGAAATTGCTGATGAGTTTCCACGGCCTGCCCAAATACACGCTAGAGAAAGGCGACCCGTATCACTGCGAATGCCTGAAGACCGGACGCTTGCTGGCCGAGGCACTCGGCCTCGGGAAAGAGCAATACGCGGTCACTTTCCAGTCGCGTTTCGGCAAAGCCGAATGGATACAACCCTACACCAGCGCCACACTCAAACAATGGGGCGCAGAAAAGCTCAAACGCGTGGATGTGGTGTGTCCCGGTTTCGTGGCGGATTGTCTGGAGACGCTGGAAGAGATCGCCATGGAAGGCAAAGAAGAGTTCCAGCATGCGGGCGGCGGTGACTATCACTACATCCCCTGCCTCAATGCACGTGACGACTGGATGCATGCACTGACCGATCTGGTGATGGACAATCTGCAAGGCTGGCTGATCACGCCAGATGCGGCAGAGCTGGAACGCTCCCGGACACTCGCCCAAGCAAAGGGCGCGTCCCGCTAAGCCACGTCAGACCGGGGTGATTCGCTCCGCTTCGAGTTGGATCATGTAGCGCTGGATCACATTGGTCACGCCGCGGCTCAAGCCGACGAATTCCATGCCGATGCGATGGATCTGCTCGCCGCTCTTGGTCGAAGTCGACTGCCAGATGCCGCACACACGCAGACTCATGGGCACCCGCCCGATCTCGGGAAAATCAATACTGCAACCTTCCAGTATCGCCCCCTGCACAAAGATGTCATTAGCAGGACCACGATAGGTGACACCGATACCGCCCGCGCTCATATCGACCAGCGCCACTTCGATGACGCTCTCTTCGCCGGTCGGTATCCGGCACATCAGCGCGTTGCTGCCCTGCGGCGTGTACAGGCGGAAATATTCGCGGCGCTGGATGCGCTCGATCACAGATGGCACATGCAACGAGAATGCCAGACCATCTCGTGCGGTCACCAGTTGCAGGTGGGTGGAATGCCAGCGCACCTTGATCTCGGACTGCGTCTCGAACGACACCAGCTTGCTATCGGTGATCCGCTGATTGACCGCGTCGTCCGAGCTCACATCGATACACACGAACTTGCGGTCACCGCTGACATACAGCACGGTGGTCACCAGCGCATCACCTTCGTGCGTCGTCAGGTTGAGCAATACTCGGTGTTTGGCCAGTTCGTTCAGAACGTGCACGATCTCCACATGATTGTGGATGGCGAATTGCGGATTGATTTCGTGGTGCGTCATGAAGCGGATTCGGTGCGTGGATTTATATTTAGTGATCTGGCTCAGGGCAGCATTTTACACAGAGTCTCGACGACCTCTAGCGCCCCGTTGTTTTGGGGTGAGGCCGGTCGCGAACCGCCCCATATCGCCTCCAGCGTGTCGCCCATCATGCCATCCTGCAATCGGCCGGCATCGACCTCTATCGCGACACCGTTCTGCTGCAGCCAATCCACCAGCCAGGGCGCTTCGGGCCAATCGCCACGCGGCACATACATGACCGGCACGCCAGCACAGGCCGCTTCTGCAAAAGTGCCGTAACCCGGCTTGGTCAATATCGCATCGCAAGAAGCAAGCACATCCCGAAAATCCAAATCCAGCGATTCAATGGACGATACATCATCGCGTTGCACACCCCATGACTCGGGAACCAGCCAGCGCACGCCAGGGATACCAGGCCAGCTTTCCATAGCCAAACGATATGAGATGCCGCCCATCGCCACTAGCACCAGCTTGTCTCGTGCGGATGCGCCGCAGCGCTCGCGTACCAGTTGGCGATGCGGTTCGCCGACTTGCGCAACGCAGGACAGCTTGCGCGTGTTGCGCAGATCGCTCATCGGCATGGCCGGACTGAGTTTCAGGAAAACTTCGGCACTGTTGTATGCAGCCAGCATCTGCGCATGGATGGCCGCTGCCTCTTCATCTTTCTGTGCATAGTGCCTGTAAATGTCAGCCCAGTTGAGGCAACACATCGCCACGGCAGGGATGCCCGCCTCCTTGGCCGCAGCCAGTGAAAGATAGGGCACATTCGCCAGCAGCAGATCGGCCTGCAGCGCGCGCATCGCCTCCGCTGCCGTCTCCACCTTTTGCGCCCAATCGGCATGATAGTCGCGATAGGCCGCCAGACTGCGCGGCACATCCACGCGAACGGCATCGAACATGGCCATGCCAAAATCCAGCGCGATGTGATGGTGCTCGAACGGAACGTGGATGCGTTGCTTGAGGTATTCCGTCGGTACGTGCGAACGGACGGTGATGCGCAGTTCCGGCCGACGTTGCGCCAACAGGTTCAGTACCGGCGCCGTCTGGGCGATATGGCCGTAACCGTGCGCGGTGATATCGACCAGCAAGTGCCTCAATTGTCTTCGTGCTCGTAAAGCTTGAAGTTGTTGCGGCCGCTCTCCTTGGCCAGATACATCGCCCGGTCGGCGCACTTGATCAGCGACTGTTCGTCGTCCGCATCGTCCGGATACATGGCCGCGCCGATGCTGAAACTGACCGTGCGCGACACGTCGCCGAGTAGATGCGGCCGCGACATCGTATCCATGATTTTGTCCGCGATACGGGTCAGCTCGATGTTCGAGTCGATCTCTTCGATCAGGATGAGGAACTCGTCGCCGCCCTGGCGGCAAATGGTGTCCGAAGCGCGCACACAATCCCGCAATCTTTCCGCGACCGACTGCAGCAACTGGTCGCCCGCCAGATGGCCGAGAGTGTCATTGACCTCCTTGAACTTGTCCAGATCGAGGAACATCAGACCGACCTTGTATTTGTTGCGGTCTGCCAGCAGCAAGGCGCGGCGCAGACGGTCGCCGAACAGGGCCCGGTTGGGCAGCTTGGTCAGTGAGTCGTAGTGCGCAAGAAACTCGATGCGTTTCTCGGCCTCCTTGCGTTTGGTGATGTCGGAGAAGGACGAGATGTAGTTGATGACATCGCCCTTGGGGTTCTTCACCGCCGCGATGGACAGCCACTCCGGATATATCTCGCCGTTCTTGCGCCGGTTCCATATTTCGCCGGACCACTTGCCGGTGATCTCGATCGTCCCCCACATCAGCGCATAGAACTCATGCGTCTGCTTGCCGGAGCTGAGTATCTTGGGATTCTTGCCCAGCACCTCGGCCTGCGAATATTGGGTGATGTGCTCGAAGGCTGGATTGACGGTCAGGATGTTGCGATCCGCGTCGGTGATGATGATCGCCTCCCCGCTGTTCTCGAACATCTTGGCGAACAGTTGCAAACGGTCTGTCGCCTGCTCCAGATTCTGGACCAGCAGATTGAAGCTCTTCGCCATCTCACCGATGTCGGGATTGGTCGCATCGACCTCCGCCCGGCGCGACAGATCCATGTCTCGCTCGATCCCGGCCATCGCCTGCTGCAGCTTCTTCACTGGACGGGTGATATTGCGCACGATAACGTGACGCACGAACAGCGTGATCAGCAACAGCAGCAGCAGTTGCACCGCCAGATGACCGACCCATAAGCGATCCTTGATCTCTTCCAGTTGGCGCTGCCCGACTGACAGATCGATGGTCACGCTGGCAGCGCCGTTCACACCACCGAGTTCGGTATGATGGCAACTCAAACAGTTCGTGCCACGGAAGTTCTCGCTGGCGATGAAAGGCATCACCACCCTCATCAGCGGCCGCCCGTCCTTGCCCTGTACGCGCCGGAACAACAGCTTTCCGGTCGCCAGCACTTGCCGGTCCATCTCATCACGCGGCTGCTCTTCGGGCAGGCCGGGACCATATTGTTCGATCACCGCCTGACCACGGATCATGCGCACTTCAACGATGCCCTGAGACTTGGACATTTTCTCCACGAACAGGCGACGGTTATCCGGGTTGGATATCTCCCCGGTCAGCATCATCATGTTCATGCCGTTGATCAGGCCATCGGCCGCTTCTTCCGCCCGCAATTCGGCTGAACGGTCGATCTGCAACTCGAACTGATCGACCACCCATCCCATCAGGACGAAGAATAGTATGAGCAAAGCCCCCTGGATCAGAATGTGCAGTTTTTCCTGCACCCCGATAGCACGCCAAATCTTTCGTGCAGCCTGCATGGAACTCCCTCCCGTGATACGCCGTACTTGATGAAACGCCAGCGGTTCCCTCGCTCTGAACTTCCGAGCGGAGCACCTGCCGGCGCTTCCTTATAGTTTTATGAAATGCTCGCGGTAATGCTTCATCTCTTCGATGGATTCATAGATATCGGCCAGCGCTTCATGCTTGCCGTGCTTCTTGATGCCGCTGGCCACTTCCGGCTTCCAGCGCCGCGCCAGCTCCTTGAGCGTACTCACGTCCAGATTGCGGTAGTGGAAGTAGTCTTCCAGCTTGGGCATCCAGCGTGCCATAAAACGTCGGTCCTGACAGATGGAATTGCCGCACATCGGAGAGGTGCGCGCCGGCACATACTCTTTCAGAAATTCCAGCATCTGCGCTTCCACTGTCGCCTCGTCCAGTGTCGATGCCTTGACCCTGTCGATCAGGCCGGATTTGCCGTGCGTGGATTTGTTCCAGTTGTCCATGCCGTCCAGCACCAGATCGGACTGGTGCACCACCAGCGTCGGCGCTTCGGCGACTGTATTCAGATCGCCGTCGGTGACCACCATAGCGATCTCGATGATGCGGTCCGTGTCGGGGAAAAGGCCGGTCATCTCCATATCCAGCCAGACGAGGTTGTTTTGGTTTTGTGCCATAATCCACCGCAGATTCGTTATTGAAATTGCGGCGATTGTCGCACAGCCCGGCCTTCCTAACCATGCTCCCCAGCCAATTCTCCGCCATCTTCGTTTCACTGCTGCTAACCAATGTCGTCGTCAAGGCTTGGCTGGCATGGCGGCAGCTCGACCATGTCGCCTCGCACCGCGCGGAAGTCCCCCTAGTCTTCCGTGAACAGATCGGCATCGCCGCCCATCACAAAGCCGCCGACTACACCCGCACACTGGTGCGCTTCGGCCTGATCGGCGTGTTGTTCGATGCCGCACTGCTGCTAGTCTTCACGGTAGGCGGCGGCATCCAGACCCTGCACGAGCTGATCGCGCCGCTGTTCGACAGCCAACTGTTGTCGGGTGCACTGCTCATCGTCGCGGTATTGATGCTGCAATCCTTGCTGGAAACGCCGCTCGACCTGTACCGCACCTTCAACATCGAAGCGCGCTTCGGCTTCAACAAGATGACGCTCAAGCTCTACCTCAGCGACATGCTCAAGCAATTGCTGCTCGGTGCCGCATTTGGCCTGCCGCTGCTGTTCGCCGTGTTGTGGCTGATGGACGGCATGGGGGAATACTGGTGGCTGTATGTGTGGAGCGTGTGGGTGGTGTTCAACCTGTTCCTGCTGTTCATCTACCCCAGCTACATCGCGCCGCTGTTCAACAAGTTTGAACCGCTGGCAGATGAGGAGACCAGAACGCGCATCGAAGCGCTGCTGCACCGTTGCGGCTTCTCGGCAAGCGGCCTGTTCGTGATGGACGGCAGCAAGCGAAGCACACACGGCAATGCTTACTTCACCGGCTTCGGCAAGACCAAGCGCATCGTGTTCTTTGACACCCTGCTGCAGCGCCTCACGCCGGCCGAGATGGATGCCGTGCTGGCGCACGAACTCGGCCACTTCAAACGCCGCCATGTGCTGCAGCGCATCGTCGTCACCTTCGCCGTCAGCCTCGCCTTCCTGTGGGGACTGGCGCAGCTCATGCAGACCGAATGGTTCTACGCCGGGCTGGGCGTCGCTACGCAATCGACCGCCACCGCCCTGCTGCTGTTCTTCATGGCATTACCGGTGTTCACCTTCATCCTGCACCCGCTCACCTCGTTCTGGTCGCGCAAGCATGAATATGAAGCCGATGCCTACGCCGCCGCACAGACCGATGCCAAAGACCTCGTGAGCGCACTGGTCAAGCTGTATCAGGACAACGCCAAGACCCTGACACCCGATCCGGTGTACGCTGCGTTCTACGAATCGCATCCGCCCGCGCCGATGCGCATCGCCCACCTGCAAAAACTGGGAGTCGCCAAATGAAAAAGACACTATTCCTGATCATGTTCCTCTCGCTGAATGCACAAGCGACACCGTTCGCCAACGGCGATGCCAAGCGCGGTGAGGATTTGTTCAAGAAGTACGAATGCAGCAGCTGCCACGAAGCGCGCGTTGGCGGCGACGGCAGCGCCATCTTCACTCGCGCGGACCGCACCGTGCGTTCGGCGGATAACCTCATCGTACAGATGGAGCGCTGCTCCGGCGCCATAGGCAAGCAGCTCAGCGCACAGGAGAAACAAGACCTCGCAGCATGGCTGAACCAGCGCTACTACCACTTCAAGTGAGGTTCGATATGACAAGCGACCTGCTGCGCCAACACTGCCAAGCCTGCAAAACGGGCGATTCCGCGCTGAGCGCGAACGAGGTTGCCCAATTGCTCGAACGGCTGGATGGCTGGGCACTCAACGGGCTACGCATCAGCAAGACTTACGCGTTCAAGGACTATTACCAGACCATCGCCTTCGTCAACGCGATAGCCTGGATGACACATCGCGAAGACCATCACCCCGACCTGCAAGTCGGCTACAACCGCTGCACGGTGGAATATTCCACGCACTCGGTCGGCGGTCTGTCCACAAACGATTTCATCTGCGCCGCGAAAGTCGACGCGCTGTACCAATCTTGAGCGCAAGTTTGCACGGACGCATCATCGCCGCATACGGCAGACACTATCTGGCCGAGACGCCGGAAGGCGAAGTCGTCGAATGCGTGCCGCGCGGCAAGAAGAGCGATATCGCCTGCGGCGACATGATCGAATTCCAGCGCACCGGCACCGATCAGGGCGTGGTCGAACGCATCTCGCCGCGCCGCAGCCTGCTCTACCGCTCCGACGCCTACAAGCAGAAACTCATCGCCGCCAACGTCACGCAACTCATCATCGTCGTCGCCAGCGAACCCTCCTTCAACGACGAACTGCTGGCACGCTGCCTGCTCGCCGGACACGAACAGCATCTGGAAATGCTCATCGTACTGAACAAGAGCGACCTGCCGCAGGTCAGCGCCGCGCGCGCGCAACTCGCGCCGTATGCAAAGATCGGTTATCGCATGCTGGAGCTCTCCGCCAAACAGAACGTAGAGCCGCTGCTTCCCTACCTGCAAGGACACATCAGCGTGCTGGTCGGACAATCCGGCATGGGCAAATCCACGCTCATCAACGCGCTCATCCCCGAAGCACAAGCCGCCACCCGCGAGATCTCCACCGTGCTCGATTCCGGCAAACACACCACCACCCATGCCCGACTGTATCACCTCAACAAAGATAGCGACCTGATCGACTGCCCCGGCGTGCAACTGTTCGGCCTGCACCACCTCGACTTCGCCACACTGGAACGCAACTTCCCCGAATTCCTCCCCTATCTCGGCGAATGCCGCTTCGCCAATTGCAGCCACTCGCACGAACCGGACTGCGCGATACTCAAAGCGACGGACGCAGGCATCATCGACAGAAGAAGGCTGCAACTGTTCCAGCAGATCGCCGGACACTGAGCTGTTGCGCTAATTGATGAATGGATGATTGCTTGGGCTGCATATCGGCCAAAGCCGACCTTCTGCCAAAATTGAAATTTATTCCGCTACACAACGCATAGCAGACACTTGTGTCTAGTGAACAATGGTCGATTCACATAGCCAAATTTAGGTTGTCGCTTTTGAAATCAATCGTCGTATCTCCGGCACACACGAACCACAACCTGTACCAGCCTTGAGGTGCGCTCCGACTTCTTCGACACTGGTCAAACCTTGCGTCTTGATTGCGTTCACTAGCGACTTCTCACCCACGCTAAAGCAGGCACACACAATACGTCCGGTTTCCGATGCTTCTCCTTTGGGGGGACGCGCGGACAGCAACCCCGCCAACTCAGCGGTAGACAGTTCGCGCTTGGCAAACAAACTGCCCAACCACTCACGTTCCGGCAACCTGTGATCGGCAGCGATGAAAAACACACTTTCCAGCCGTCCGTCCTGCACACATGCGGCCCGGTAACGCCCCATCGCCGCATCGTGAAATTCCATCCATTCACCGGCACCTGCTTGAGACGCCCTTGCCCATGCGCGCCAGTCTTCCGGCAGCACGTCACCCGCAAGTTCATGCCGCCAAAAGCCGTCTCCCTGCGAACTGGCGCAATAACCGGTTCCCGACAGCTCCAGACTGTTGCGGCTCAGCACGAATCCTTGCCAGGCGGGCAGATAGGGCTCGACCCGCACAGGCGTATGTTTGGATTCCGGTTGTCCGGAGATCGGGTCGGTGATGGGAGCGACCAGCGCATCCACCCGCGACGATTTTGCATACGTTTCGCTCCAGTGCATGGGTGCGAACACCGAACCGATCCGCTGGTCCTGACTGAGTTGGACCCGGGCCAACATCGAACCATGTCGACTGCTAAGTCGCGCCAGCCCGCCATCCTGCAGCCGACAGGCTTCCGCATCCTGCGCGTGGACCTGCACGAAGGGTTCGAACTGATGCGCATTCAGGCGCGGCACTTTGCCGGTGCGTGTCATGGTGTGCCACTGGTCGCGGATACGGCCGGTGTTCAGTACCAGTGGGAAATCGGCATCGGTCGCGACGGCTGGCAGTCGCGGTGCGATAGCGGTCATGCGCGCCTTGCCGTTGGGCGTATAGAACCTTCCGTCAACGAGCAGGCGCTGTGTTCCATTTGGTGATCGCTCATTGAACGGCCACTGCAGCGGCTGCAATGTGTCGTAGTGCGTATCGTCCAGATCAGCCAATGCACTGATATCGAAGGCGCGCTTGCCCGGATTCTCGAAACCGGACAGACGCGCATGTTCGCGGAATATCTGCGCCGGTCTCGTGTATGCGAACGCAGCGGCGAAACCCATGCGCTGCGCCACATGCGTGATGATCCACCAGTCCGGTCGCGCCTCCCCTGCTGCCGGCAGAAAGGATCGCTGACGCGAGATGCGCCGTTCGGAATTGGTCACTGCACCATCCTTCTCGCCCCAGCCTGCAGCCGGCAACAGTATGTCGGCACAGGCAGTGGTGTCGGTCTGCTGCACGCAATCGGAGACCACCACCAGCTCGCATCCCATCAGGGCGGCGCGCACGCGATCCGCATCCGGCATGCTCACCACCGGATTGGTGCCCATGATCCACACCGCCTTGATCTTGCCATCCGCGATGGCCTGAAATATGTCCACTGCTTTCAGTCCGGGTTTCTGCGCGATGTTCGGCGCATCCCAGAATCGCGCCACCAGATCCACGCTCGCCGCATCGGAAAAATCCATGTGCGCCGCCAACTGATTGGCCAGCCCGCCCACCTCACGTCCGCCCATCGCATTCGGCTGGCCGGTGACCGAGAACGGCCCCATGCCGGGACGGCCGATGCGCCCGGTAGCCAGATGCACATTGATTATCGCGTTGGCCTTGTCCACGCCGCTGGAGGATTGGTTGACGCCCTGTGAGAAGATGGTCACACAACGCTCGGTGCGCGCGAACAGGCGGAAGAATTCTCCGATATCGGTCTCGGCCACGCCGCATGCCTGCGCCACTGCGGGGATCGAAGCGACGGCACGCGCCGCCTCGAAAGCCGCTGCGAATCCTTCCACATGTTGCTCGACATAAGCCAGATTAAGTGCATCCTCGCGCCTCAAGTGATGCAACAGGCCGTTGAACAGGTAGGCATCGCTTCCGGGCGCAATGGCGAGATGCAGGTCGGCGATGTCGCAGGTCGCCGTGCGCCGCGGATCGACCACCACCACGCGCATATCCGGGCGCGATTTTTTCGCCGCGACCAGTCGCTGGTACAGCACCGGATGCGCCCACGCATAATTGGAACCGACGATTACCACCAAGTCAGCGGCCTCGACATCCTCATAACAGACCGGCACCGCATCGGCACCGAAGGCGCGCTTGTGCGCCGCCACCGCCGTGGACATGCACAGGCGCGAGTTGGTGTCGATGTTCGCGCTGCCGATGAAGCCCTTCATCAGTTTGTTGGCAACGTAGTAATCCTCGGTCAGCAACTGCCCCGAGACATAGAACGCCACCGCATTCCGGCCATGCTCAGCGATGACCTTATTGAAGCCATCGGCCACGCGATCCAGCGCCGTCTCCCAGGTGACTTGCGTACCGTCCACAACGGGATGCAGCAGACGCCCTTCGCTGCCCAGCGTCTCGGCCAGCGCGGCGCCCTTGGAACACAAGCGCCCGAAATTGGCTGGATGCAGCGGATCGCCCGACACTTTCACTTCGCCGCTCTCCGCCACCGTGGCCAGCACGCCGCACCCCACGCCGCAATACGGGCAGGTGGTGCGTATGGCCTGCGGCGCAGTCATGCTTTGCATACTCCCGCCTCGGCTTCGAGAAACAGTTCGCCGTGGGCGACGCGCACTTCAAGCCGATGTGCGCATCCAATGTCCGGTGAGATGGCCTCGCCACTCTCCAGATCTATCACCCAGCTGTGCAACGGGCAGGTGACACGCTTGCCATGCACGATGCCTTGCGACAGCGGCCCGCCTTTGTGCGGGCAGCGGTTGTTGAGTGCGAACACCTGATCGTCCACGCTGCGGAACAGCGCGATCTCGCCTGTTGCGGTCTTGACCACCCGCGAACCCTGACGCGGGATGTCTTCCAGATTGCCGACTTGTATCCAGTTCATTCCAGTTCTCCTTATACGATGGTGGCGAGTGCGGTGAACTCATGCGCTTCTTTGCCTTCGGCGCGCTCTTTCCACGGGTCGTCCTGCGAATATTGCTGCGACTTGAGGAAGCGCGCGTACAACTCGGCACGGCCCTCCGCGTCATCGACGATGTGGCGCTTGACGAAAGGCAGGCCGACGCGTTCTATCCACGGTGCGGTGCGGTCCAGGTAATGGGCGTCCTCGCGGTACAGCTGCATGAAGGCGCCGCAATATTCCAGCACCTCGGCTTCACTTGACACCTTGCACAGGAAATCGGTGACGCGCACCTTGACGCCGCCGTTGCCGCCGACATGTATCTCGTAACCCGAGTCCACGCAGACAATGCCGAAATCCTTGATGGTGGCTTCGGCGCAATTGCGCGGGCAGCCGGACACCGCGATCTTGAACTTGTGCGGCGTCCACGAACCCCAGGTCATCTGCTCGACCTTGATGCCCAGCCCGGTCGAATCCTGCGTGCCGAAGCGGCACCACTCCGAACCGACGCAGGTCTTCACCGTGCGCAGCGATTTGCCGTAGGCATGGCCGGAGACGAAACCCGCCTCGACCAGCTCGGCCCACATCTTGGGCAGATTCTCCTTGGTGATGCCGTACAGGCCAATACGCTGTCCACCGGTAATGTGCACGGTGGGCACTTCATGACGCTCGGCGATCTCGGCGATGGCGCGCAACTGCGCAGGCGAAGTGACGCCGCCCCAGATGCGCGGGATCACCGAATAGGTGCCGTCTTTCTGGATATTGGCATGCACGCGCTCGTTGATGAAACGCGAGCGGCTATCGTCCACATACTCGCCCGGCCAGGCGGCCAGCAGATAATAGTTGAGCGCGGGGCGGCAGACATGGCAGCCGTCCGCAGTCTTCCACTCCAGCGCTTTCATTACTTCGGGGATGGTCTTCAGGCTACGCTCGCGTATAGTTTTGTGCATATCCTGATGCGCGTATTCGGTGCAGCCGCAGATCGGCTTCTTACTCGGCTTGGCGGAATAATCGCCGCCCACGGTGTTCGCCAGGATTGCCTCCACCAGCCCGGTGCACGAACCGCACGAGGCTGAAGCCTTGGTATGGGCGCGCACCTCGTCCAGCGTGAACAGCTTCTTGTCTATGATGGTGTTGACGATGGTGCCCTTGCATACGCCGTTGCAGCCGCAGATCTCGGCCGTGTCCGGCATATCCATCACGCCAGCCTTGGCGCCGTGGCCGGAATCGCCGAGGTGCATCTGGCCGAACAGCAGGTGCTCGCGCATCTCCGACACATCGGTGCCGTCGCGCATCATTTGGAAATACCAGGGACCGTCCACTGTGTCGCCGTACATCACCGCACCGCGCAGTTTGTTGTCGCGCAGCACCAGTTTCTTGTACACGCCGCGCGCCGCATCCTGCAGCAACAACTCGTCATCCCCCGCCACCGGATTGAAATCGCCAGCCGAGAACAGGTCGATACCGGTCACCTTGAGTTTGGTCGAGACGGACGAGCCTTCGTAGCGCATCCGGCCGTATTGCGCGAGGTGGTTCGCTGCCACCTTGGCCTGCTCGAACAGCGGCGCGACCAGGCCGTAGGTCTGGCCGCGATGCTGCACGCATTCGCCCACCGAGTAGATCTTCGGGTCGTAGGTCTGCATGGTGTCGCTCACCATGATGCCGCGCTCGCAATGGATGCCGGCCGACTTGGCCAGCGCGATGTTGGGGCGGATACCCGCCGACATCACGACCAGGTCGGCCGCGATCTCTTCACCGTCCTTGAAACGCAGTCCGGTGACCGCCGTCTCGCCGAGAATGGCGTCGGTCTGGCGCGACAGATAGAACTTCAGGCCGCGTTTCTCCAGCGCCTCTTTCAGTAGCCCGCCGCCGACCTTGTCCAGCTGGCGCTCCATCGGCCATTCGCACAGATGCACCACGGACACCTGCATGCCGCGCAGCGACAGACCGTTCGCCGCTTCCAGCCCGAGCAGGCCGCCGCCGATCACCACGGCGCGCTTGCCCGGCTGCGCTGCTGCCAGCATCTGCTCCACATCGGCGATGCTGCGATAGCCGATCACGCCGGGCAGATCGATGCCGGGGACCGGCAGCATGATGGGATTGGAACCGGTGGCGATCAGCAGGCGATCGTAGGGCACGACGATGCCGTCATCCGTTTCCACCGTGCAGCGCATGCGGTCGATCTTCGTCACCGTCTTGCCCGTGTGCAGGGTGATATGGTTCTCCTCGTACCAGCTCCAGTCGTTCAGTACGGTGTCCTGGAACGGCATCTCGCCGGACAGCACGGGCGAGAGCAGGATGCGGTTGTAGTTGGGCTGCGGCTCGGCACCGAACACGGTGATGTTGAATTCATCCGCCGACATCTTGAGCAATTCCTCGATGGTGCGTATGCCCGCCATGCCGTTGCCGACCACCACCAGCCGCTTCTTTTCTTGTTCCATCTTGCACTCCTCTCAATAAAAAAACGTCGTCCGATCCCTACCCGTCCGGGTGGGCCGAAACGACGCCTTTGTCGTTATTACCTGCCGGATCGCGCCCGCCGTTGGGTGCGATCCTTCGCCTGCCGTACTGCCGTTCAATTCAACCGTTCCGCTGCGACGCACTACGCCTCGAAGATGGACTTGCGCGAATAGATGCCGATCTCGTCTTCCGCCGCGAGGCGTGCCGACGCGACAGCGGGGACCCGGTTGACCGTGCACATCACATGCCGCGCATCAAGCTCGTAGGCCCAGCGCGCGCCGCGCGCCCGCAAGCTGCCCAGCACCTGCTGCAGCGTGGGGGCCGCATCCCGCACTTCCAGCCGTTCCGAGGTCGTCAGCAGGAACTCGCTGGGACGCCCGATGTACAGGATGTCGACGCAGGTCATGTTCATTCCCATCGCATCAGGCCGCTTTCCTGGCCTGCTTCTGATACAGGAACTCCAGCACCGCGCCGCGCAGGCCGTGGTATCTCGCATCATTGGCCAGCGCCAGACGGTCGCGCGGTTTGGGCAGATCGACCGTCAGTATTTCGCCTATGGTCGCGGCCGGCCCGTTGGTCATCATCACGATGCGGTCGGACAGCAGCACCGCCTCGTCCACATCGTGCGTCACCATCACCACGGTGCTCTTGGTGTCGGCCACGATCTTCATCAACTCATCCTGCAAGTGGGCGCGGGTCAGCGCGTCCAGCGCACCGAACGGTTCGTCCATCAGCAGCACCTTGGGTTGCATGGACAGCGCGCGCGCGATACCGACGCGTTGCTTCATGCCGCCGGATATCTCGTGCGGCAATTTCTGCGCCGCATGCGACAGGTGCACCAGTTCCAGCGCGTCGTTGGTGCGCTGCGCGAGTTGCGCCTTGCTCTCCGTTTGCCCGAACACGCGCTCGACCGCGAGATGCACGTTCTCGAAACAGGTCAGCCAGGGCAGCAGCGAATGGTTCTGGAACACCACGCCACGATCCGGGCCCGGCCCGGTGATCTCGCGGTTGGCACACAGCATCACCCCCTCGCTGGGCAGCAGCAGCCCGGCGATCAGGTTGAGCAAGGTGGACTTGCCGCAGCCGGAGTGGCCGATCAGCGTGATGAACTCGCCCGGATCGATCTTCAGGTCGATGTCCCTGAGCGCGATGAACGGTCCCTGCTTGGTGCCGAACACCATCTGCACATTCTCGATTTGCACGTATTTTTTCATGGCATCCCCGCTCAGTAACTGAATCGCTTGGCGATCTGGATCAGCATCATCTCCAGCAGTAGGCCGACGATGCCGACCACAAAGATGGCGATGATGATGTGTTCGACGTTCAGGTTGTTCCACTCATCCCACACCCAGAAGCCGATGCCCACGCCGCCGGTCAGCATCTCCGCTGCGACGATCACCAGCCACGCTGTGCCTATGGCCAGACGGATGCCGGTCAGCATGTAGGGCAGCGTTGCGGGCAACAGGATCTTGGCGAACACCTTCCATTCGGACAGGTTCAGCACGCGCGCCACATTGAGGTAATCCTGCGGCAGCTGGCGCACGCCCATCGCGGTGTTGATGATCATCGGCCAGATGCTGGAGATGAAGATCACCCAGATGGCGGCCGGGTTCGATGCGTTGAACACCAGCAGGCCGATTGGCAGCCACGCAAGCGGCGACACCGGCCGCAGCATGCTCACCACCGGCGCGCTCATCTTGTTGAGGAAGTCGACGCGCCCAATCAGGAAGCCCAGCGGTATCCCGACCAGCGCTGCCAGACCGAAGCCGATACCGACACGCCCCAGCGAAGCGAGCACGTTCCAGCCGATGCCCTGGTCGTTCGGTCCGTTTTGGTAGAACGGATCGCTGAACAGGATCACCGCGGAGTCCCAGGTCTTGAGCGGCCCCGGCAGGTTGTCGCCGGTCTGCGCGATCAGGCTCCACACCAGGATGAACACGCCGATGCCGATGGCAGGCGGAAGCAGATGCTCCGCAAAGAAGCTTCTGATCTTCATCATGCCCGCACCTTGAAACTGGCCGCGTACTGCTTGGGATCCTTGCCATCCCATACCTTGCCGTCGATCAGTTTGGAGGAGCGCATCACGTCCTTGGGCACGGCCACCTTGACCTGCGACGCGGCCTGTTTGTACAACTCGATCTTGTTGATCTGCTTGGCGACGCCCAGATAGTCCGGATCATCCTTGAGCAGGCCCCAGCGCTTGTGCTGGGTGAGGAACCACATGCCGTCGGACAGGTAGGGGAACGGCACCTTGCCGTCGTTGAAGAACTTCATGTGGTTGGGGTCGTGCCACTTCTTGCCCAGACCGTCTTCATAGTTGCCCAGGAAGCGCCCCTCGATGACATCGACCGGCGCATTGACGTAGGACTTGGCGGAGATGATCTGCGCCACCTTGGCGCGGTTCGACTCGGCGTCGATGAACTTCGCCGCGTCCAGCATCGCCATGACCAGCGCGCGCGCGGTGTTGGGATATTTCTGCACGAATTCGTCCGTGGCACCCAGCACCTTTTCCGGATGGTCCGGCCAGACATCCTGCGAAGAGGCCACCGAGAAGCTGACGTTGTCGTAGATGCCGCGCGCGTTCCACGGCTCGCCCACGCAGAAGCCGTCCATGCTGCCGACGCGCGCGTTGGCCACCATCTGCGGCGGCGGCACGGTGATGGTCTTCACTTCGGAGATCGGGTTGATGCCGTAGTTCGCCAGCCAGTAGTACAGCCACATGGCGTGCGTGCCGGTCGGGAAGGTGTGGGCGAAAGTGTATTCGCGCGGTTGCGCCTTGATCAGCTTCGCCAGCGAGGGACCGTCGGTGACGCCCTTGTCCTTGAGCTGGTTGGCCAGCGAGATGCCCTGACCGTTGTTGTCTATGGTCATTAGCACGGCCATGTCTTTCTGGTTGCCGCCGATACCCAGATGCACGCCGTACACCATGCCGTACAGGATGTGCGCGGCATGCAATTCGCCGTTGACCACCTTGTCGCGCACCGCCGCCCAAGATGCCTCCTTGGAGGGGACGATCTTGATGCCGTATTTCTCGTCGAACTTCATCAGCGAGGCGATCACCACCGAGGCGCAATCGGTCAACGGGATGAAGCCGACCTTCACCTCCTTCAACTCTGGCGCATCCGAGCCCGCCGCCCAAGCTGCAGAACGTGTTCCCATGGGGACCATGGACATGATCCCCGCCGCACCCAGTACTGCACCTGTCTGTTTCATGAATTCCCTCCGACTATTCTGTTCAGGCGCTTGCGCGCTCGCAACGACCGCTTCCAGTTTTGACTTATCCATCTTCAAATCTCCTTTAGAAAACTTTGTGGCTCGAAAATAAAAAAGGCGTCCGACTGCGCTGTACGCAGTGGGACGCCTTTGTCCTGTGTTGCAAATCCTTCGAATCGCCGTTGATCCGTTGATGTTTTATTATAAGCAACAGCCGTGCCAGCAAATGCTTCTAGCCATTACTCATTGTTATCTATGGAAATATTGTTTTCTCTGCCCTTGTGAGTCTGGGTAGCGGATGCCTCTACCGTCCCATTCTGGTGCGCCACCTATGCCATAACGGTGCGCCTGCTCACTGCATGCCGCCCGTCAGGCACTCAGTTCCTTGGCCAGGATGATCGCGTCGGCGATCTCCGCCATGCGCTTGCCTTTGCTCATCGCCATGCTGCGCATGCGCTTGTAGGCATCCGCCTCGCTGTAGCCGTGATCGGCCATGAGGATGCCTTTGGCACGGTCCACCGTCTTGCGCTCGACCAGTTCGTTCCGCGCTTCCTTCAATTCATCGCGCAGCCGCTTGTGTTCCAAGAAGCGTGCCGCCGCCACATGGATGATCTCGCTCAGATCCTCGCTCTGGATCGTATGAGCCACGTACGCGCTGACCCCAGCACGCATCGCCTCTTGGATGCTCTGCTGATCTTTCTTGCCGCCCAGCACGACTACAGGTTTTTCCAGCGTGGTGGACATCAGGCTGATCTGCTCCAGCGTATCCCGTCCCGGCGCATTCGCATCCACGATGATGACGTCAGCTGCCGCCGCCTGAATCGCGTGCTCGTCCACCTGTTCCCATGCCAGCACACCGGTCACATGGAAATCAGCTAGTTCCAGACTGGCCCTCAACCACGCCGCCCTGTCTTTAATATCATCAATGATTAGAATTCGTTTCAATTTGGCTCCCGGCTCTCATTGAACCGGATTGGAGCAATAAGCGAGCCACCCCAATAGATTCCTAATAGATGAACGTTTATAAGCGCTGCCATGCTATTCATGCTCCATTTGAGGGCCATCAGGCTTCGAAATGGTGCAACGCATTGGAGGAGGAGGTAACGATACTTAATAGATTTCGATTGCGCGCATTCACGCCAGATCTGCCACACCTTTGGCTCGTAAAGATTTCATAGCGGTCATTGGCAGATAGTTAGCTCACTGGCTGCATTGGCCGAAAAACAGAAGGCCTACCCCCCGCTCTCGCAACCCACCGCGAGAGCGAATCAAAAAGTGATTGCCACAACAACATAGGTTGCGATTCAATCCTCCGCGTCCCCCGCCCCCCTGAGCTTGCGATACAAAGTACGCTCACTCACACCCAAACGTTGCGCCAGCGTCTTGCGGTCGCCGGGGAACTGCGCGGCCGCCCAATTCAGATAGCGTTTTTCCAGACTGGCCAGCGGCGCGATCTCGGTCAACGGCTGGCCCTGCGGCATGCCGTGGGATGCGCTCTGCAGGCTATCCAGGTTGAGGTGTTGCGGCAGCAGGGTGTTGCCGTCCAGCATGATCAGCGCGCGCTCCAGGATGTTGCGCAGCTCGCGCACGTTGCCGGGGAAGTCGTGTTGCATCAGCAGCGCCATCGCCTCCGCGCTGATGCCAACCTTTCTGCCGGGCGATAGTTGCGACAGCAGTGATTCCGCCAGCATGGGCAGGTCTTCGTGGCGCTCGCGCAGGGGTGGCAGTTTGATGGGGAATACGTTGATGCGGAAGTACAGGTCCTGACGGAAGGTGCCTTCGCGCACCATCTGCGCCAGATTGCGGTGGGTCGCGGCAACCAGACGGAAGTCGGCACGCAACGGTTCCACACCGCCGATGCGGCGATATGTGCCCGCTTCCATCAGGCGCAACAGTTTGACCTGCAACGACAGCGGGATGTCGCCCACTTCGTCGAGGAACAGCGTGCCGCCGCGCACGGCTTCCACCAGTCCGATCTTGCGGCCGACCGCGCCGGTGAAGGCGCCTTTTTCGTAGCCGAACATCTCGCTCTCGAACAGCGTCTCGGTCAGCCCCGAACATTCCAGCGCGACGAACGGTGCGGCCGCGCGCGGGCTCATGTCGTGGATGGCATGCGCGACCAGTTCCTTGCCAGTGCCCGATTCGCCCAGCAGCAGCACGGAACTCTCGTGCGCGGCCACGCGCTTGGCCAGCTCCAGCATGCGGTTGAACGGGCGCGAGAAGCCGACCATCTTGCGCTCGCTCCCCGCTTCGCCCACATGCCGCAGGAAGTGCATGGTCTCCATGTAATAGCGTGTGCCGCCGCGCGCATTCTTCACCGGCACCATCTCCACTTCCACATGCTCGCGTCCGGCCGAGGTGTGATGCACATGCAGCACGCGGCTGGGTTCGCCGCTGGCCATGGTTTCGCGCAAGGGGCAGTTCTCCCCGACCTGATCGCAGGGTTTGTCGTAGTGATGGGATAGCTGGTAGCAGTAGCGCCCCTCGACCTGTTTGCCCGCGCCAAATTCCTGACGGTAGGCCGCATTGGCCGCGACTATGCGGTACTGCACGTCGAGCAATATCTTGGGCTCGGGGAAGCTGTTCAGCAGCTGCAACGTTTCTGCAGAGATCTTCGCTTTTATGTCATTTGAGGCAGTCATGGCAGGCATGCTATGCCATGTACGACACATCAGGCAAGCAAGCATTCCTTCATTGCGCCCGCCAATAACACGTATCCGCATGAATTAATTGATGATTATCCGATAACCACGCAAGTGGCACGGCGATTGCATTGTTGCTGACGCCGGCCTGCAGTATTCCCCTGTACTGCGGGCACTCCCTGACCGGACGGCTTCGTCCGGCGGCCCTGACCTGTGGCGCGGTGCGCCACAGGATTTTTTTGGCCGGAACAACGGGCGGCAATGGACAAGAAATCGAGGAGCGAAAGATGGCACTGATGATCACCGAGGAATGTATCAACTGCGATGTGTGCGAGCCGGAATGCCCGAATGGCGCGCTCACCCAGGGCGACGATATCTACATCGTCGATCCGGCCCTGTGCACCGAATGCGTGGGCCATTACGCATCGCCGCAATGCATCGAGGTGTGCCCCGTCGATTGCATCGTGCAGGACCCCGCGCACGTAGAGAGTCACGATCAATTGCAGACCAAGTTCGAGAGCTTGCTGGGTAGCGCAGCATGAACGACCTCAGCGAACAGAAACAGATGGGCGAGGTCACCACCCTCTATCACGACCTCAAGACCTGGGAGTTGAACCCCGGGGACCAGACCACCCATGCCAAGCGCATGCCCGGCTTCTTCCGCACGCTGAAGAACTACACGCAATGGGGCTTGTGGCTGCCGTTCTTCCTGCTGCCCTATCTGCGCTGGAACGGCCAGCAGGCCATCCTGTTCGACATCCAGAACCGCCAGTTCCGCTGCTATAACATCACGGTGTTGCCGCAGGACATCTGGATGCTGTCGCTGGTGTTGCTGATCGCGGCGATGACGCTGTTCGCCGTGACCTCGGTGGCCTCGCGCGTGTGGTGCGGCTACTTCTGTTTCCAGACCGCGTGGACCGACTGGTTCACCTGGCTGGAAGAAAAGATCGAGGGCAATCCGACGGCGCGGCGCAAACTGGAACAAGCGCCCTGGAGCTTGGGGAAGCTCAGGAAGAAGATCATCAAACATGCGCTGTGGTTGCTGATCGCACTGCTGACCGGCATCAGCTATTCCATCTGGTTCGTCGATGCCTACGACTACTGGCGCGACCTGCTGCATTTCGATCTGCCCACGGTCGGCTGGGTAGTGCTGGTGCTGTTCATCGCAGGTACTTACATCCTCGCCGGACTGATGCGCGAGCAGACCTGCTTCTGGCTGTGTCCCTATGCCCGTCTGCAGGGTGTGATGACCGACGCACAGACCATATTGCCCGCCTACGACACCAAGCGCGGCGAGCCGCGCAGCAAGCTGCGTCGCAACGGCGAGGTGGTCGCACCGCAGGGCGATTGCATCGACTGCTTCCAGTGCGTGCAAGTGTGCCCGACCGGCGTGGATATCCGCGAAGGCCAGCAGTTCGGCTGCATCACCTGCGGCCTTTGCATCGACGCGTGCGATGCGGTGATGGACAAGATCGACAAGCCGCGCGGCCTGATCCGCTATGCCTCGCTGGATGAGTTGTCCGGCAAACCGGTCAAGCCGCTATACAAGCATCCGCGCACGCTGGTCTATCTGGGCATCATCCTGCTCGCCATCGGCGGCATCGTGTACGGCCTGACCCATCTGGGCTCCATGACGCTGAAAGTGTTGCCGGAGCGGCAGCCATTGTTCGTGCAGATGAGCGACGGATCGATCCAGAACAAATACGCCTTCAAGGTGCTCAACAAGACCGGCCAGGACTTGCATGTAAAAGTCAGCGCCGAGAGCGACATCGCCGGACTGGTGCTCATCGATGCCGAGCGCCAGCCGCTGACCCACCAGCGTCGCGGCACCACCTTCACCGTCTTCCTCAAAGCGCCGGGCTACAACATCACGCAGGCCGTGACACCAGTCAAGTTCCGCGTGGAAGCCGTGGAAGACCCCACCGTCTTCGCCGAGTATTCCAGCAAGTTCAACGCGCCTCCGCGTCGATAGGGACACGGCGGAAGGATCATTCGGGCATCACCCGCGCAAGCAGGTGATGCCCCGATCATTTTCCGGAACGTTTCGCCACATCGCGCAGCAAGGGCAGATACTGTTCCCAATGCGCGACCGGCCCGTGATTGAAGAACACCACGATGCCGTGTTTATCCAGCACATAGGTGGTGGGGAAGACCGGCGCGATATAGCGGTCGTGCACGGTCTTGCCGTCGGCCAGCGACAATTTGTCCGAACTCGAATCCTGCGCGCCCGAGTCATAGAAAGACATGCGCAGTTTCTGCTGTTGCAGCCAGCGCTGCGCAACCGGATAACTTTCGCGTACTTGCAGCATCACCAGACGGA